>JAEEGK010005214.1_pt1 | contig 31440 bp, 20 predicted proteins | sample 8958771 | NCBI WGS metagenome assembly JAEEGK01 (sample SAMN16246547, study PRJNA631951) | gut metagenome | biome: gut microbiome; feature: rumen; material: SC-attached | host: Bos | place: Iran: Karaj | collected 2018-10
AGTAATCCTCCTGATTGTCTCTGTCTATGATGGTAAGAGCCTTGGCATAATCCGAATAATCTATAAGGTAATCGGGACGCACGTTCATGCAAAGATAGAGCTCGTCCGCATGGAGCTTGCATCCGTATTCTTTTAACGAATCAAGTAAAGCATAATATTCACGCTTGCTGATAAGGTCCGCAGTCATGCGCTTAACGGTCTGTGTAAGTTCGGACTGGGAGTATCTGTCGATGGCAAGAATATTGGTGGTGTTGGAATCGATTTTGGAATCCTCGTCGGGCTTACAGCCGCAGGATTCGCCGCGGAATAAGACGATGGGAAGGGTGATGGACTCGCCCCTTGAGTGCTCGCCGTATTCGTGGAGGACATTCACCGCATTTACAGCCTTCTGGTACTGCTGACGCTTGCAGGTGGTAAGTCTCGGTGAATAAATACGTGATACGGAGTCAAAGTCGATACCGGTAACACGAATGTCCTTGGGAACCTTGATGCCACGACGTTTAAGCTCGGTGATAAGGCCGATGGCCATTTCGTCATTGCAGCATACGATGCCGTCGGGAAGGCCTTCTCCGAGATTTAAAAAGTACTGAGCCGCATCCACGCCGGAAGAATACTCGTAATTGCCGTGGAAGGCCCATTTATCCTTGAACTCAAGTCCGTTATCGTCTATGCATTTTTTAAAGCCTTTGAAACGCTCCTGAGTGTCTCTGCTGTCACCCATGCCGCCCAAAAAGAAGAACTTCTTGCAACCGTGAACCGTCATGAGATGTCTGGTAACTTCTTCCGCAATACCGCTTTCGTTGCTGAGTATATTCACAAAATCGGGACTATAGCTGTCCACACAGACGCAGGGTACTCCCGAGTCTGCGATGCGCTTTGTAATTACTTCATTAAAAGCAGCGTCCTGGAATGTGTTGCGAACAAAAATGATTCCGTCAAAAGAAGTTAAATCGGGGAGATCGAAGACAGAGTATTCGCCTCGGGTGAAACTGTCGTTACCGCTGACATTTACATGACAACAAAAGACTGTGCATACATCGCCCCAGTCACGGATACGTCTTTCTATTCCCTTCATGAATGCTTTCTGACTGTCGAAGACAAGACTGCATATTAGAACGGCAATTTTCATAGGTAGTGACCACCTTTTTAAAAACTCCCAAATCAGACCATTACACTCCCCAAAGTGTAGCCTGTATTATTTTATCATTTTTTTCAGAATAAAAAAACACATTTATGAAACTTTTTGCGAAAAACGGGCTTTTGGCGGTACATTGTATAAAAAACGATTTTCATGCCGAAATGTCTATACATTCTGCCTATATTAAAGTTCTCTAAATTGTTAAGTGCTTCAATTGACTTTGAGCCTTAAAAAACCTACACTATTACTTGTATTACGGAGGAATAGTTTAATATGAGCAGATACATGAAGTACATTAAGCCTTACAAGGCGGCCTTCATTCTGTGTCCGATTCTTATGATGGTGGAAGTTCTCGGGGAAATCGTTTTACCCTCCCTTATGGCCCGCATCATCAACGAGGGTGTTGTGGAACACGACATTTCCATGATATTTAAAATCGGCGGTATGATGGCAGTCTTTATTTTGTTTATGGCTGCAGGCGGAGTGGGCGGCGCTTATTTTGGTGCCAAGGCTTCCATTAACTTTGCGGCGGATCTCAGAAAGGATGCTTTTGACAATGTTCAGAAGTTTTCTTTTGCTGATATAGATAAGTTCAGTACAGGTTCACTTGTTACCAGACTTACCAACGACGTTACCCAGGTTCAGAACCTGGTCAATATGATGTTAAGAATGCTGTTAAGAGCACCGGGTATGTTAATCGGTGCGGTTATCATGGCATTTATCAAGAATGCCCGTCTTGCAATGGTTATTCTTTTTATCATTCCTTTTTTGGTAATAATCATCGTAGTGGTGGTGAGAACCGCCTTCCCCAGATTTCAGATTTTGCAGGAGAAGATTGATAAGCTTAACGCAACCGTTCGTGAAGCTGTTACCAATATTCGCGTTATCAAGTCCTTTGTCCGCGGCGACCACGAACAGGACAAATTCGAGACTGCCAACGGAGATTTAAAGAATTCCTCTCTTCGCGCTTTCAGAGTCATGATTACCACCATGCCTCTTATGGGACTTGCCATGAACGTTACTACCCTAGCAGTAGTATGGTACGGCGGTAAGCAGATTCTGGTAGGCGAGATGCCCATCGGTGACCTGACCGCATTTACCACATATGTTGTACAGATACTTATAGCTCTCATGATGTCTTCTTTCATCGTGCTTCAAAGCTCACGTGCCATCGCTTCCGCGAAGCGTATCAACGAGATTATAGACTGGAAGCCCGACATCACCGACGAAGGTGCGAAATGCCCCGATGCAGTGGTTGAGAGAGGCGAAGTTGAATTTAAAGACGTTACTTTCAGATATTACAAGAACTCCGAGGACCCTGTTCTTGACAAGGTAAGCTTCAAGATTAATGCAGGCGAAACCGTGGGCATTATCGGCTCCACCGGTTCCGGCAAGACCACTCTTGTGTCCATGATTCCGAGACTTTACGATCCCGACGAAGGTTCGATTCTCGTAGACGGTATCGATGTCAAGGACTATTCTTTGTACAGTCTCCGCGAGGCGGTTTCCATGGTACTGCAGAAGAACGTGCTGTTCTCAGGCTCCATCATGGAGAACTTAAAGTGGGGTGACGAAGAAGCAAGTGAGGAAGAAATCCGCAGAGTAGCGGGAATGGCTCAGGCAGACGGATTTGTTACAAGCTTCCCCGAGGGTTACGAAATGGACCTCGGCCAGGGCGGCGTTAACGTATCCGGCGGTCAGAAGCAGAGACTTTGTATTGCAAGAGCTCTTCTTAAGAAGCCCAAGATTTTAATCCTTGATGACTCCACCAGTGCGGTTGACACCGCCACTGAGGCTCTTATTCGTAAGAACTTCAAGGAATACTGCCCGGAGACCACCAAGATTATTATTGCCCAGCGTATTACTTCCGTCATAGAAGCCGACAAGATTGTGGTAATAGATGACGGTAAGGTAGTGGGTCTCGGTACTCACGGAGAACTCATGAAGAGCTGTGACGCATACGCAGAAATTTACAGCTCACAGATGGACAAGGAGGTGGTTTCATAATGGATGCCAAGACATTCGAACGCCTCGACCTTAAATATAAAAAGAAAAACGAAGAATACATGAAAGCCCATGCCAACGACATGATGCGTCGCGGCCCGGGCGGCGGCAGAGGACCCGCGGGCAAGGTAGGCAAGCCCAAGAACACCAAAGAGAGCATAGGCAGACTTTTTTCCTACATCAGACACGATACTTGGAAGATAGCGATAGTGCTCGTATTGGTAGTTATCAGTTCCCTTACCAACCTTGCAGGTACTTACGTGCTTCGTCCCGTAATGAATTCACTTACCGACGGAACCGGCACCGTGGCTATACTTGCCAAGGGCATTGGTGTAATGGCAATTCTCTATGCGACGGGTATTCTTGCGCAGTACGCATATCAGAGAATTATGATAGGGGTTTCACAGGGCGCCCTTGAAAGAATCCGTAACGATTTGTTTAAGCGTGTTCAGAAGCTCCCCCTTAAATACTACGATACCAACGATACCGGCGATATCATGAGCCGCTTCACCAACGACGTTGATACAGTCGGCAACATGCTTAACAATACTGTAGTTTCCATTATTTCAGGTATCATTTCACTGGTGGGAACTTTGTTCCTGATGTTCTACACCAACTGGATTCTGGCTCTGGTTACCATATTTATGGCTCCTGTTATGGTCAAGGCTGCAGGTGCCGTTGCCAAAAAATCCAGAAAATATTACAAACAGCAGCAGGCGGCCCTCGGTTCCCTTAACGGTTACGTGGAAGAGACCATTTCCGGTCAGAAGGTTGTCAAAGTCTTCAACCACGAAAGAGCGGCAGGCGACGAGTTTGATTACTTAAACGGCGACCTTCGCAACAAGCAGCTTAAGGCTCAGTTCTTCGGCGGAATCATGGGACCCGTTATGGGTAACCTGGGACAGATGTCATACACCATCGTTTCCATAGTGGGCGGTATACTCTGCGTACTGAGAGGATTCGATATCGGCGGACTTACCATTTTTGCCGGATACTCAAGACAGTTCTCCCGTCCCATCAATGAGCTTTCCATGCAGGTAACCGAAATCTTCTCGGCTCTTGCAGGTGCGGAGCGTGTTTTTGACGCCATGGATTCGGCTCCCGAACTTCCCGACAAAGAAGATGCGCTGGCTCCCGAAACTCTTCGCGGTGAGGTAATCCTTGACAACGTAACCTTCGGCTACGTACCCGAGAAGACTATCTTAAAGCATGTTTCTTTCTACGCTAAACCAGGACAGAAGATAGCTCTGGTAGGTTCCACAGGTGCGGGCAAGACCACGGTTACCAACCTTATTACAAGATTTTATGATATCGACGAAGGCAGCATTACCATCGATGGTATCGATATAAGAGATTTCAAACGTGACTACTTAAGACGTAACATTGCGATGGTGCTTCAGGATACCCATCTTTTCAGCGGCACCGTTCGCGAGAATATCCGTTACGGCAGACTCGATGCCACCGACGAAGAAGTGGTTGAGGCAGCCAAACTCGCAAGCGCACATTCCTTCATCATGCGTCTTGAGAACGGATACGATACTATACTTGAAGGCGACGGAGCCAATTTAAGTCATGGTCAGAGACAGCTTCTCAACATTGCTAGAGCGGCTATTTCCAAGGCGCCTATACTTATTCTGGACGAGGCTACTTCCTCCGTCGACACCCGTACCGAGCGCCACATCGAGCACGGTATGGACAGACTTATGAAGACACGTACCACTATCGTTATCGCTCACAGACTTTCAACCGTCCGTAATGCCAATGCGATTATCGTACTTGAAAACGGCGAAATCATCGAGCGAGGCGACCACGACGACCTTCTTGAGCAGAAGGGCCGTTACTACGAACTTTACACAGGCAAGAAAGAGCTTGATTAGTGTATTCACGGGGGTGAGGTTATGGCTCAATCTAAAAACGTACTTAAAGGCAGCAAGATATTTGTTAAGCCTTCCAATGACGAGAATCTCTGGGAGGAGCCCTGGAACATCTACACCAATGACGATGACAAAGAGCTGGTGGGACAGATTTCTTTTGCCGGGGACAAAGAAAGAGGCACGGTGCCCATTTCCGTAGTCATTCCGGACATTCATTTCCGTAACAGGGGCTTTGGAACCGAGGCTTTAAGGCTTATGACCGAGTGGGCTTTTTATCACAGAAATGTCTTTGAGATTAAGACCACGGCGGAGCACGAGAACAGCGCTTATATCATGGCACTTCAGAAGGCAGGCTTCGTATACAGAGGCGGCACCAGACACATAGAGAATTATTCGATAGTCAAGCAGAAGACCGCATGGACCGGTATTTACCTTATTATCGGTATTGTGGCGGGCCTTATAATGGGCTTTCTTTTCAACAATGCCTGGGCAGGTCTCGGTGTGGGAATATTCATAGCCGTTATCCTGGGAAGTTCCATGGACTTTAAGGAGAGAAAATACAGAGAGTCCGTTATAGGCAAGAAGAAATAAGTGATGTATTGACAATTCTTTTGCGGAAGTGTTATTATCATCGCAATAAAGGTGATGAGAAAGAGGAGTACGTAGTGAAAGCCCTCAGAGAGAGCGCGGTTGGTGCAAGCGCTTGGGCGGAAGGTACGGAAGGTAGCTTTTGAACCGATTCGGCGAACTTAAGTAACCGTTTCCGTGAGCTCACGTTACAGAGCAGACTCTGATAGGAGTTACTAAGGTGTATGCCGCAAGGCATGCATGAACAAAGGTGGTACCGCGTAATATACGCCCTTTGTCGATTTATTCGGCAAAGGGCTTTTTTGTGTAGCGACGAGCCATGCGGCTGCCGAACTTGCTCGGGCAGACATATGGCGACCGCACACAATCTCGGATTGCATCATTAAGCAATCCGATGATTTTAGTTGCTCCGGAGGCCGAAGAGGAGAAGTTAAGATGGCAGAAGAACTTAAATCAAGAAGTGAAATGGACAAAAAATATACATGGAACGTAAAAGACCTGTATAAGTCCGAAGCCGAATGGGCAAAAGATGTGGATAAGGTCAAAGACCTTACCGAAAAAGTGGCAGCGTACGAAGGAAAGAGCTGCGCAAGTGCGAAGAATCTTCTTTATGTACTCGATACTTACTCAGAACTTATGGAGACCCTTGAGAAGGCTTACTCATATACAGCAAGACTGTTTGATGAGGACCAGGGCAATTCCAAGCATCAGGCCATGAACCAGAAGATTTTTTCTCTCTACGTGGAAGTGTCCGGACGAGTGGCATTTATAAGCCCCGAGATACTGGCCTGCGATGAGGAGAAGCTTAAGAAGTTTGTCAAGGATGAAAAGAAGCTTTCTTTTTACGACAAATACATAGCTGAAATAAGACGACTTAAGGACCACACTTTGAGCGCTGAACTTGAGAAAGTGGCAGCCATGACCGGCGAAATGGCAGGCGCTCCCGGTGAGATTTACGAAGCATTTACCAACGTTGACATCGAGTTTCCTTACATCAAGGACGAAAACGGCGAGAAGGTGCGCATTACCGACGGACGTTTTGTACATTTGCTTGAATCCGCTGACAGAAGAGTGAGAAAGGATACTTTTAAGTCATACTACAAGACTTATCGTCAGTACCTCAATACTCTTTCGGCAACATATGCTGCTGAAGTCAAGGCACGTATTTTCAGATCCAAACTGAGAAAATACCCATCCAATCTCGTATGTGCCGTGGATGAGAACAATGTTTCTCCCGATGTTTACAAAAACCTTGTGGACAGCGTCAACAGAAACCTTCCGAAACTCCACAGATATGTGACATTGAGAAAGAAATGCCTGAAGGTACGTGAGCTTCACATGTACGATATCTACACACCCATGATTCCGGATGTTGCGGTTGAGATTCCATACGAGGAGGCTCAGAAGACAGTCCTCAAGGCATTAAAGGTTCTCGGCACCGACTATACGGATGTGGTCAAAGAAGCCTTCAAGAATCGCTGGTGCGACGTTTATGAGAACAAAGGCAAGAGAGGCGGAGCATATTCCGACTGTGCATACGGCACTCACCCGTACATGCTTCTTAACTATAATAATTCCCTTGATGCAATGTTTACCTTAATCCATGAGATGGGTCACTCAATGCATTCCTGGTATTCCAACAATGCACAGCCGTACATTTACAGTGCTTACAAGATTTTTGTTGCGGAAGTTGCTTCCACATGTAACGAAATTCTTCTTTTGGAATATCTGCTTAAGAACTGTGATGACAAGAAGCAGAAGGCTTACCTTCTCAATCATTACCTTGATTCTTTCAAGGGAACGGTGTTCCGTCAGACCCAGTTTGCAGAGTTTGAAATGCTCACCAACGAAATGCAGGAGAAGGGTGAAAGCCTTAACTCCGACAACCTCTGTGAGCTTTACAAAAAGATTAATGAGAAATACTACGGCAAAGACATGGTATCCGATGAGGAGATTTCCTGGGAATGGGCCAGAATCCCTCACTTCTACTACAACTTCTATGTTTACCAGTACGCTACCAGCTTCTGCGCCGCAGTTGCAATTGCCAAACGCATCTTAAAAGAAGGCGAGCCAGCAGTTAAGGCATACAAGCAGTTCCTTTCAAGCGGCTGTACCGATGCACCCGTTGAGCTTTTAAAGATTGCCGGCGTAGACCTTACCACAAGTGCTCCCATCGATGCTGCACTTGAAACCTTTGGAGAGATTATAGATGAGCTTGAGGCTCTCGTTTAGGAGGATATATGAAAAAAGAACTTGAAAAGACTTACAATCCCAAGGAGATGGAAGACAGGATTTATCAGAACTGGCTTGATAAGAAGTACTTCCATGCAGAAGTAGACAGAACCAAGAAACCTTTCACTATCGTGATTCCCCCTCCGAACATCACCGGACAGCTCCACATGGGTCATGCACTTGACAACACCATGCAGGACATCCTTATCAGATTCAAGAGAATGCAGGGCTACAACGCATTATGGCAGCCCGGCACAGACCACGCTTCAATCGCTACTGAGGTTAAGATTATCGAGACCCTTAAGAAGCAGGGCATTTCCAAAGAAGATCTCGGACGCGAAGGCTTCCTTAAGCGCGCCTGGGAGTGGAAGAAAGAATACGGCGGAAGAATCATCTCCCAGCTTAAGAAGATGGGTTCATCCTGTGACTGGGACAGAGAGCGTTTCACCATGGATGAAGGCTGTAACAAGGCCGTTACCGAAGTATTCTGCAAGATGCACGAGAAAGGCTGGATTTACAAGGGTTCACGTATCATCAACTGGTGTCCTGTATGTAACACCTCCATTTCCGATGCGGAAGTTGAATACGAGGAGCAGGCAGGCCACTTCTGGCACATTAAGTACCCTCTCGTAGATGAGAACGGCAAGCCTTCCACAACAGAATTCTTAGAGTTTGCAACCACACGTCCCGAGACCATGCTCGGCGATACCGCTGTAGCTATCAATCCCGACGACGAGAGATATACATACTTAAAGGGCCGTCAGGTTTGGCTTCCCATCGTTAACAAGCCTATTCCTGTAGTAGAGGATTCCTACGTAGATATGGAATTCGGTACAGGTGTTGTTAAGATTACACCCGCTCACGACCCTAACGACTTCGAAGTAGGTAAGCGTCACAACCTTCCCGAAATCAACATCCTTAACGACGACGCCACCATCAATAAGAACGGCGGCAAGTACGAAGGCATGGACAGATACGAAGCAAGAAAAGCTATCGTTAAGGAACTTGACGATTTGGGTCTTCTTGTACGCATCGAAGATTACACCCACAACGTAGGTACTCACGATCGTTGCGGCACCACTATCGAGCCCATGATCAAGCAGCAGTGGTTCGTTAAGATGGACGAGCTTATCAAGCCCGCAGTTGAAGCTGTTAAGACCGGCGACATCAAGCTTGTTCCCGAAAGAATGGACAAGACCTACTTTAACTGGACCGACAATATTCGCGACTGGTGTATCTCCAGACAGCTTTGGTGGGGACACAGAATTCCCGCTTACTACTGTCCCGAGTGCGGTGAGGTTACCGTAGCAAGAACCGCTCCCGACAAGTGCCCCAAGTGCGGATGCACACACTTAGAGCAGGATCCCGATACACTTGATACATGGTTCTCTTCAGCTTTGTGGCCTTTCTCAACCTTAGGCTGGCCCGAGCACACCGAAGACCTTGATTACTTCTATCCCACAGACGTTTTGGTAACCGGTTACGACATCATCTTCTTCTGGGTTATCAGAATGATCTTCTCAGGATATGAGAACATGGGCAAGAAGCCCTTCAGCACCGTTTTGTTCCACGGTCTTGTAAGAGACTCACAGGGACGTAAGATGAGTAAGTCTCTCGGCAACGGTATCGATCCTTTGGAGATTATCGATAATTACGGCGCAGACGCACTTCGTCTTACCCTTATCACCGGTAACGCACCCGGTAACGACATGCGTTTCTACAACGAGCGTGTGGAGGCAAGCAGAAACTTTGCCAATAAGATTTGGAATGCTTCACGTTTCATCATGATGAACATGGGCGACGAGAACCCCACAAAGCCCGCGGCAGCAGAGCTCGAGCCTGTAGACAAGTGGATTCTTTCCCGTTGCAACACCCTTATCAAGGATGTTACCGACAACATGGAGAAGTACGACCTTGGCGTAGCGGTTCAGAAGGTTTACGACTTCATCTGGGATGAGTTCTGTGACTGGTACATCGAAATGGTTAAGCCCCGTCTCTACTCAGACACCGACAAGGCTTCCAAGAACGCAGCACTCTGGACCCTCAAGCATGTATGTATCGATGCGCTTAAGCTCTTACATCCTTACATGCCCTTCGTAACAGAAGAAATCTTCACCTCCATCCAGGACGAAGAAGAATCCATCATGATTTCTTCATGGCCTGTATACAGCGATGAGTTTTCTTTTGCCAAAGAGGAAAAAGAAATCGAGACCATCAAGGAAGCAGTTCGCTCCATCAGAAACGTACGTACCGGCATGAACGTTGCTCCGTCCAGAAAGGCTAAGGTCTTCGTAGTAAGTGGAGAATCGGCAATTCGCGACATCTTCAAGGACGGCGAGATTTACTTTAAGCCCCTTGCATACGCTTCCGAAGTAGAGATTCAGGCCGACAAGGCGGGCATCCCCGAGGACGCAGTATCAGCAGTGATTGCAGGCGCTACCCTCTACATGCCTTTTGCAGAGCTCGTAGACATCTCCGCCGAGATTGAGCGTCTTACCAAAGAAGAGGCAAGACTTCAGGGCGAGATTAAGCGTTCAAACGGCATGCTTAACAACGAGAAGTTCATCTCCAAGGCTCCCGCAGCCAAGGTTCAGGAGGAAAAGGACAAGCTCGTTAAATATGAGCAGATGCTTAAGGAAGTAACAGAAAGACTGGCTTCACTCAAGAAATAATCCTGTAAAATCATCGGGCGTCACCCTCAAAATGAGGATGGCGCCCTTTCTTTGTCCAATCTTTAGGACTTCTTAAGAAACCCTAAGAAAGCCTTTATTGACTCTCGCCCGCGGCCACACTATGATAAGTGTATCAGAACCGTACTAGGTGTATTAGTACAGTTAAGAGGGTAGGTCCCGGAAAGGAGTAAAGTTGATTGAATTAAAATTCAGGGATTCCCGTCCGATTTACGAGCAGATCAAGGACAGCATCAGACGGCTTGTGATAAGCGGTGCGATGGAAGAGAATGAAAAGCTTCCCTCCGTGAGAAATCTTGCGGTGACGCTTTCCATCAATCCAAACACCATCCAAAGAGCCTACAATGAGCTTGAGAATGAAGGATACATATATTCGATACCGGGCAAAGGAAATTTTGTCAGCCCGAGCGTAAGTCGTGATGAGGGTAGAGTTATGGAACTTAAAAAGAAACTTGTTGAGATATTGGCGGAGCTTAAGTATCTTGGTATAACATACGAAGAGCTTGAAGAGATTTTGAGGGAGACGATGACGGCATGATAGAGATTAAAGATTTGGTGAAAACCTTCGATGGCTTTAAAGCGTTAGACGGCACCAATATAGTAGTTCCGAAGGGTTCGGTATACGGCCTTGTGGGACCTAACGGCGCGGGCAAGTCTACGGTTATAAGACACATCTTAGGCATATACAAAGAAGACAGCGGATCTGTCACAATCGACGGCACTCCCGTATGGGACAATCAGTCGGTCAAAGAACGATGCGCATCCATCCCCGATGACTGGTATTATTTTCCCAATGCCACCATCAAAGAGATGATGCATTACTACAAGGGAATCTACAAGAACTTCTCCGAAGAACGTTACGAGAAGCTCAAGGAAGCCTTCCCGATAGATGAAAAGAAAATGATAAGACACTTATCCAAAGGTATGCAAAAGCAAGTGGCCTTCTGGCTTGCACTTTCCACAATGCCTGAGTGCCTCATCCTCGACGAGCCTGTAGACGGCCTCGACCCGGTTATGAGACGACAGGTATGGAGCCTTATGATGAGCGATGTTTCCGAGCGCGGCACCACAGTACTCGTATCGAGCCACAACTTAAGAGAACTTGAAGATGTCTGCGACCACGTAGGCATCATGGACAAGGGTAAAGTGCTTATCGAGCGTGACTTGAATGAACTTCAGGACAACATGGTTAAGCTTCAAGTGGTATTCGGAGCGGACGTTACGGAAGTTCCCAAGGACATTCCCGTACTTCATGTATCCAAGCTCGGAAGAGTGTTCACACTCATCATGCGTATGAACGCAGAGCGCGCAATGGAGGTATTAAAGCCTTATTCTCCGATGCTTGTGGATGCTATACCGCTTACTCTTGAAGAGATATTTATTTACGAATTGGGAGGTGAGAACTATGAAGTCAAAGACATCGTTATTTAATAAGACTATCTTTGTAAGCAACATTAAGCGTGTCTGGCCCTTCTGGGGATTGCTTTCTTTTGCGGCAATTATACCTTCTGTTTTCATCGCTATGGAGAAGATAAGAGGATACGGAATATTCTCAATCGACCCGATGGATATTAAGCACATGTATTACGTGTTCGCAGCTTACGGTGCTCCGTTTATAGCTTTCGGAAGCGCTATGATAGCGGCCATGATTGTGTGGAACTACCTCTATTTTCCTAAGAGTGTAGGATTCTTCCATTCGATACCTATCAGCAAGACGGGACTGTTTGTAACGCAGTTTGCATCGGGTCTTGCCATTATGCTTATACCTTATTTAATAGGCGGCGCAATATTTATCCTTACCCTTTTATTGATAGGTGGCGGATTCAGTATGGCAACCTTCGTGTGCATAGGAGCGGTAATTGCAGATTCGTTTTTCTTCTTTTCTTTTGCAACTCTTATAGCACACCTTACCGGCCATATATTGGCGCTTCCCGCGTTGTATCTGGCGTTTAACTTTATATGCATTGCACTTGAGAACATTATAAACTTCGTGATAAGCAATTTCGTGTACGGTTTAGTGTATGACATGAGCGCCAAGACGGGCTTCTTAACACCTGTTTACAAGCTTCTTTCCGATGTTGACGTATATACCAGATACACGGAATGGAACCCGAATTCATATGGCGGTATCGAACTTGTAGAAGTCAGATTGGATCACTATGAGTGGATACTCATTTATGCAGCAGTCGGCGTAGTGTTTACGATAGGCTCGCTTATGCTTTACAACAAAAGAAAGAGCGAGGCAGCCGGCGACGTTATCAGTACCAAATGCTTAAAGCCTGTAATCCTTACGGTATATGTAATCAGCGTTACCTGCCTTCTCGGAATGCTTCTTTACTATATCTTTGCGGAGGGCATTATATACAGTAAAATCAACGTATGCATGGCTGTATTATGTTTCGGCGTGGCATTAACCATCGGGTACTACACGGGAATTATGCTTCTTGAGAAGACTGTCAAGGTATTTAAAAAGAAATATTTAACCGGTCTTGCCGTCGGAGCAGTTCTGACTGTGGCAATGATACTTTGTGTCAAATTCGATGCATTCAGGGTGGAAAGAAGAGTTCCAAAGTTAGAGCAAGTCAAGTCGGTGGACGTACTCAGCATAAATGACGTAACGCTTGTCGCAGGCAGGGATGATGACCTCATTCGCAAGACCATCGACATGCATAAGTACATAATTGAAAATAAGGATGTGGTCATCGGCAGGCAGAAGAATTATACGGACGACAACGTATACTATGGATCCCTGAATCTCATATATGAGCTTAAAGACGGCTCAAAATTATCACGCTACTATCCGATTGTTCTTAATAAGAATATGGATAGGGAGTTTCTTGATAAGTACAGGGATTTTGCCTGTGACCAAGACCTTATCGAGCTCATTCTTCACGGAAATGACGGATATGAAATCAGTGACTTGAATTATGATATATATTGGCTGCAGGAAGATGCCCACAGTTACAGCGATCACTTCACTCCGGAAGAGTCACCCGATAAGATTAAGAAGATGTGTGATGCAATCAGAGCGGATCTCAGAGCCGGATTGTGGACTCCGGGATTTTCCGAAGAAGAATCCGTTGCACATATAAACATTGAGTACAAGAAACTTGACCAAAAAACATCGGAGCGAGCTTATTACTCTTACGATTATGTATACGTGGAAGTTAAGCCCTCCATGGTTAATACCCTTAAGGCAATCTCTGAGCTCAAGGGAGTTCCCTACGAGCAGACGGAAAAAGAAATCAAGGAATACCTTGACAGCTTTAATGAGGGTAATTATTTAAGCAGGGGTTATGATGAAGACTCCGGATTCATGGTTGAAGTGTATGATATAACGGAATAATATTATGTAAAACAGAGTTTAAAGAGAAAATGTGTGAAAAATGCGCATTTTCTCTTTATTCTTGTTTACATAATTTGAATAGTGTGATAGAGTAAAATTGTAGTTATGTAAATTTATGAGGACAAAGTGAAAGATAAGAATCGTGTAATAATTTACATACTGGTTGTTTTGTTTGCGGTATGCCTCGTTGTGGGCTGTGTGTTCTTGTTCTGGGATCATCCCGATATACTTCCGCCTGAGACGGAATCGGTGTCGGAAACGCTTTTTGAGGAGCGTGAGCTGGTGGTGCAGGAGCCGGTTAAGGCAGTTGAGGATGACGCATCGGTTTCTTTGTCAGGCAGCGATGCGCCGGAGCTTAATCTTCCTGATTTTGACCCTTCGAAGGTGGTTGAGGAGAAGGCACCGGTTGAGAACCCTTACAAGGATTGGTTTCTTAAGAACGACGATATGGTGGCGTGGATTAAGATTCCTGATACCTGCGTAGACTACCCGGTAATGTGGACACCTGAGGATGAGGAGTACTACTTAAGGAAAGACTTCAACAAGAAGTACGACAAGGCCGGGGTTCCGTTCTTGGATACGGAAAGCTCCATGTATCCGATGACCACTAACCTCATAATCTACGGACACAACTTTGAAGGCATAATGTTCTACGATGTCCTTAAGTACGAGGATGAGTCGTATTTCAAGGATCACCCGTATCTCTACCTTTACGGTAAGGACTGCGAACACAAATATGCGGTTATGGCAGCGTTTCGCTCGAGAGTGTATTATACGACTGATACCTGCTTTAAGTATTACAAGTTCTTCCAAGCAGAGACCGAGGAAGAATTCAAGGATTTCTACGATAACGTCAAGGAGCTTTCGTACTACGACACAGGCGTTACGGCTTCTTTTGGCGACAGATTCGTAACATTGTCCACGTGCTCGGATCACCTCCCCGGAGGAGTGGGAAGATTCGTGCTGGTGGCAGTGGAGATTGAAAGCGGAGATAAGTATTTGTCGATTGACGAAAGTACTTCAGAATAAACAAGTTGCAACTTATAGGAGGAGAACTATGAAACTGTTAAAGAAATTAACGACCATGATGCTCGGTGCCGCTCTTCTTTGCACATTGGTATTGGTACCGAATATCAAATCACACGCAGACGGACCCGTTACATGGTACATTACTTACAACGCCGGCGACTGGTATTGCTCCAACAATACCGTAGATTACTGGACAAGCGCCAGCTGGGCGGCAGAAGCCATGAAGGACGGAGACCATCTCGTATTCAACGGCAACAATCAGACAGGCAATTCTTGGCTTGAGTATAAGGTTGATAAGAGAGTGGGCGATTTGGTAGCCACCAACGGTGCGTACGTTAACTGTACCGCTAATGGTGCCAATAAAGTATATGTAGCAGGTCAGGGAAGCATTCTCGTTGCTAACGTAGGTCACGCAGAGAACGTTGAAGTTTGGCCCAATCAGACAATTCAGATTCTCGGTAACGTTACCAACTTCCTTGCACATTATGCATATGACGGAACTTATCCTCACTACGCAGTATCCGGATGGGTTAAGGCAGCCAATGTTAACTACACAGGCGCAGTTGACAGTTCATACTATACAATTTACGGAATCGCAGCAGGCCTCTTTACAGCGGATGATGTAGGTATGGTACCTCTTAAAGAAGGACAGTTCTCATTAGTGCCCGTAGAAATGCCCGTAAGCGGAACAACCGGAACTCCCGCAGCTTCACAGCCTGCACAGAAGCAGCTTGATAAAGTTCCTCAGACAGGTGCTTTTGCTTCTACCGAGACTATCGTATTCCTTATGCTGGCAGCAGTATTCGGAGGAGCTGCAATAGCAACAGCTTCTGTTGTTAAAAAGCGCGCTTAATAGTGAAACTTGATAAACTTTAATAAAAAGAGGGCAGATTTTTTGTAAAGTCTGCCCCTTTTGTTTTACTTGCAATTTTACCAATTTTACTGTATGATATAAAAGTTTCGTAAAGTTTCGTAATGCGTGCATTTTTGCACACGGAGTGTAATACATTGAGTAATTTAAGAGAAAAGATTAAGAGATTGGAGAAGAACTACTACTATACCGGCCGTGATTTGGGCGCGGTATGGACCAAAGACAAGACTACGTTTAAAGTGTGGGCACCTCTTGCCGACAGTGTTTTTTTGCGCCTTTATAAGACAGGCGACGTTGAGGACAAGGATGCCCTCGAGACTCTTCTTATGAAAGAGGAAGAGGCAGGCGTTTATGCGCTTACTATCGATGATGATTTGCACGGAATCTACTATACCTATCTTGTGGAGAGAGATGGGGAGACAGTAGAGGCTTGCGACCCTTATGCCCGCGCAGTGGGTGTTAACGGCGAGCGTGCAATGGTAATAGACCTTGAATCCACCAATCCCGAAGGCTGGGAAGAGGACATGAACCCTCACGTGGTGGACGAGATAACCGATGCCGTAATATACGAAGGTCATATCAGAGACCTTACCTGTGCACCGGAGTCCGGAATATTTGCCAAGGGCAAGTATCTCGGTCTTGCTGAGGAGGATACCGTAACTTTCCACGGTGCCACTTCCGGCATTAACCATATGAAAGAACTGGGTATTACCCATTTACATATTCTGCCCATGTATGATTTCGCTTCACTTGATGAGAAGAGTGATACTGCGGGCTACAACTGGGGTTACGATCCCAAGAACTATAACGCGCCCGAAGGCACTTATGCTACGGACGCTTATGATGCGGCTGCAAGAATTGCAGAGCTTAAGCAGTTAATTAAGACACTTCACGACAATAAGATAAGCGTTGTGATGGATGTGGTATACAATCACGTGGCGGATGCCGCTGAGTTTTCTTTTAACAAGATTGTGCCCGGATATTTCGTAAGAACCGATAAGAAAGGCGGACTTTCCAAGGGTTCGGGCTGTGGCAATGACACAGCGTCCGAACGCCCCATGGTAAGCAAGTTCATCGTTGATTCCGTGCTGTATTGGGCTACCGAGTACCATATCGACGGCTTCAGATTCGACCTTGCGGGTCTTATCGATGCCAATACCATCAACGAAGCGATTAACCGCGTAAAGAACGTGCGCCCCGACGTAATCTTCTATGGTGAGGGTTGGGATATGCCTACTCACACCGACAGAAATGTTGCCTTAGCGGTGCAAAAGAACTCGGACAGCATGCCGGAGTTCGCTTTCTTTAACGATACCGTTCGCGACCTGTTAAGAGGCAGCGTTTTTGATAAAAAGAAAGGTTTCGTGTCCGGTAACTTCAAGGGCGCCGGCAAGCTTGCCAAGTGCTTTACAGGCCTTTATAAGTGGTGCGACAGCCCTACCAGAACGGTGAATTACGTATCCTGCCACGACAACAACACACTCCACGACAGATTAAGAATCGCCTGTCCCGAAGCGACCGGCGACGAGATTGCGAGCATGAACAAGCTTGCTGCGGCATTTGTGTTCTTAAGCCAGGGAGTGCCCTTTATTCAGGCGGGCGAGGAACTTATGCGCTCCAAGAGAAACCCCGACGGTTCTTTTAACGAGAACAGCTACAACGCCGGAGATGAAGTCAACGCAATCAATTATGATGTTGTACGTAACGAGATAATATACAACGTTTATGAGTATTACAAAGGCCTTATAGCTTTCAGAAAGGCTCATAGGATGCTCAGACTTACCGACCGATACGATGTTAAGCGGACAATCTCGAGGCTGCGTGCCGGAATGGGCAAGGGCCTTTTGGGATTTAAGCTTAAAGATAAAGAAGAGGAGATGCTTGTTTACTTTAACGGCGGAGCCGAGCAAAGACTCATAGTACTTCCTTCAGGAGAATGGGATATATATATAGATGCGGATACCGCGAGTCTTGAACCTTTGAGAACCACCAAAGCGTTTGCAAGCATTCAGCCATTATCTGCGTTAGTGCTTAAAAGACACAGAAAAGCCGAAGACCGTTAGGCCTTCGGCTTCTTTATTGTTATGTGATTGTCGGAATGTACCGGACTTTATTAAATCTTGAATACGCTGATGGCATCCTTGAGTTCCGAAGAGATTTCTCTTAAGTGAGAAGCATTCTGTGAAATTTCCTGAACACTTGTGGAAACTTCTGTGGTGGATGCTGATGTTTCTTCGGTACTTGCGGCATTTTCTTCTGCGATGGCGGAGAGGTTCGATACAATGTCCGTAACTGTCTGACGGGACTTGTTTAACTCCTTCATGTTCTCGGAGATTTCCGATATGCCGTCTCTCGATACGTTGATATCGGTAAGAACCTTCTTGAATACTTCGCCGCTTTCGGATACCATGTCGCTCTGGCTGTTCATGATTTCTTTTACCTCGTCCATGGTAGAAACTGCCTTTTCGGAGTCTTCCATAAGAGTGGTAATGATTTCTTCAATCTGCTTAGCGGATTCATTGGACTGCTCGGCAAGCTTACTGATCTGGCCTGCAACAACCGCGAATCCCTTACCCATTTCGCCTGCTCTTGCAGCTTCTATGCTGGCATTGAGCGAAAGAAGGTTGGTTTCCTCAGCGATTGAAGTGATGAGGTTAACAGCTTCGCTGATCTTCTTGGCAGATTCATTGGTGGTGATGGTCTGCTGGTAAATATTTTCGATGGATTCTTTGGCCTTTTCGTTAACGCTCTCAAGCTTACTGAGAGTTGAGGATGCGGACTGACCGCTTTCTTCCATTTCGTTGGAAACCTTGGTAAGTTTCTCGAGGCTTTCGTTGGTCTGCTCTACGAGCTCGCCCATAACGATAACTTTTTCTGTTGCCTGAGTGGTATCGCTTGCCTGGCTGGTAGCTCCGTCTGCAATTTCAAGAATTGCATGCTCAACCTGGTCTATGGTTCCTGCACATTCATTGGAAGCGGCACCGAGGGTTTCGGCGCAATCATTAACGTCGTTACTCTTTTCAATGATGCCGTTAAGTACGACACCAAGCTTTTCGGTAAGGTTCTTAACGCTTCGTGCGATATCACCGGTTTCGTCTTTCTTTTTAAGAAGTGCGGAATCGATATCTACGGTTAAGTCACCGTCAGCAACCTTGGTAAGAACTTCGACACCTGCTCCGAAACGTTTGCTGAGTCTGATTGCAACCCACGTAACAACCGCTACGGAGATTACTATCATGACGATTGCCATGATGATAATACCGTTGATGATTGCCATGATCTCTTTGTTAAGCTGAGACATAGGCTTGCCGGCAAACATCATACCGACAGGAACATCTTTACCGTTCTCTGAATTATAAATAGGAATGTAGTAAGCAAAACAAGGGGTTCCGGCTACGTCAACGTTCTTGGCAAAATACTCCTGACCGTTCTTAACAACGGTATTAACAACTGCATCGCCTGCGGTTGTTCCTATGGCACGTGTTCCGTCCGCCTTTGTAACAGATGTTGCATATCTGGTATTGCCAAAGAAAATGGTTGCCATGATGCCGGTGTTTTCTTTGATTTCGTCAAGGACTTTGTAGTCTTCGGAAATGTTCCAGTCTTCACCGTTGTAGAGGCATCCGTCTTCGCCGATGAAATAATTGTTTTCTTCGGTTGAGCTGTAGTCGTCTCTCAATGCATAAACGGTTGCTCTTAAGGCAACTTCATTCTCTTGCATAAGAGCGGAACTGCTCTTAAGCGACACGTAAGTCGCAAGAGAAATGCAAATGACCAGTACCGGCACAATTGCCGATGTAAGTAAAATTCCTCTCAACTTCATAATCTAAACTCTCCTTTTTTGTGTGAAATTTGGGATTTTTTTAATTTTTGTATATTATATATTCTTTTTATTAACAAATAGTTTAATGCGCGACAATTACCCAAAATGCGTTTAAATTGAACACAATTTATCTTTTTTCTTGAACAGTATTTGCTTCTTTGATAATATAAAAATGGTATGGTAAGGGAGTAAAGTTGCGACCAAGGCAACCTTACAATATTACCCGTCACGGGAGGTAACGACATTGGCTGAGGACCTTTTGAAATCCCTTGCAAATCTCGACGAGATGCTTAAGGGAATGGAAAAAGAAAAAATGCTGGACCCGCACGAAGACACAAAGGCGCAGTTAGAGGAAGAGTGTCCTTATTGTATTAAGAACGGCTCTTATGTTCACGTGGCCGAAGACGGCATGAAAGCGTGGCTCTTTCTTTATCCGCCGGCGGAAGGCAAGGATAAGTACGACCGTGACCTTATTATGCAGTTTTTGGTTGAGAATAAGGTTATAAAGGGTTATCACACCTCCAATATCGCAGCCATTGCCAAGAAAGGTGTGTACGGGCGCGAGATTCTGGTGGCTCAGGGTATTGAACCCATCGAGGGCCAGAACGGTTACTATGAATTTTTCTTTGACACTTCAGATAAGAGAAAGCCCGCCATAAGAGAAGACGGCACGGTTGACTATTCGTCCATGTCGAGTCTTACCAACGTTCAGGAAGGTTCTCTTATTGCGATTTATCACCACGCCATCGGCTGTAAGAACGGATTTGACGTAATGGGCAAGGAAATTCAGACCAAGGCGTCAAGAGACCTGCCTGCTTTAAGAGGCCGAGGCATTTCCAATGACAAGAACCCCGACGAGTACTATGCTACCGTTTCGGGTAAGATAGATTACGTGGACGGTCACATTGACATTAAGAACGTTCACGAAGTTCAGGGAGACGTAGACCTTACTACCGGTAAGGTTGAGTTTTTTGGCGATATTCATATTAAAGGTAATGTGGGAACCGGCGTTGTGGTACGTGCCAGCCGAAACGTTACAATAGACGGTGTTGTGGAAGCTGCCGAGGTATATGCGGGCGGCGATATCGTGCTTGCGCGCGGAATTCAGGGCAACCAGAAGGGTCACATCGTGGCGAGGGGCAACGTTTCCGCAGAGTTTATTGAGCACGCTAACGTTGAAGCGGGCGGCGACATCCGTTCCAATTCTTTTATCAATGCCAACGTTTATGCAGGCAACAAGGTAATTGCGGAAGGCAAGAACGGCCTTATACTGGGAGGCTCCGTGCGCGGACTTCGCGGTGTCAGCGCCGTTAATATAGGTAATGAAGTCGAGACCAAGACCTTTGTGGCCAGCGGCTATTCCGAGGAAGACTACAACAGATACGTGGAATCCTTCCAGAAAGAAACCGATTCTCAGAAGGCTCTCTCCGAGCTTGTTGAGAAGATGACGGAGATTGTGCGTCAGAAGCGTCTCGGTAAGGATATCAACAGCGATTCCACCGACAAGCTCCTTATGGCGCTTAATGAGAAGAAGGACGAATTATTCGAAGCACTCGATAAAGCAAAAAAAGAAAAAGAACTTTTGGCGGAAATTATTGAAAAAGGCAAAGGAAGTGTTATACTTGCAAATGAAAAAATTTTCCGCGGCGTAACAATCTGTGTGGAAGGCACCAAGATGCCCGTACCCAACAACACCAGCTTCATGCGATACAAGAACGAAGCCGGCCGCATTGTTACGAGTGTTATCGTGGTCAATTAATACGGTGATTGGAGTTATTTAGTTACATGACATATTCACAAGCAGAGGAATACTTGCTTAACATTCCGAAGTTCACGGCCAAGAACGAGCCCGAGAAGACCAGGGCATTCCTGCATGAACTCGGAGATTTTTCAGATACAATACCTACGGTGCATGTTGCAGGCACAAACGGAAAAGGTTCCGTTTGTGCTTATTTGCGTGCAGGTCTTGAGGCTAACGGCCTTAAGGTAGGTATGTTTACGTCCCCTCATCTCGTTTCCATGAGAGAACGCTTCATGATTAATGAAGAAATGATTTCCGAAAGGGAATTTGTAAACACCTTTAATTATGTACAGACAATGGTGGAAGAGATGCGTAAGAAGGAGGGCTTCTGCGCATATCATCCCACTTTCTTTGAGTTCTTGTTCTTCATGGCGGTAGTGTGGTTTAAGAACAAGCGTCCCGATGTAATTATCTTAGAGACGGGCCTTGGCGGAAGACTCGATGCCACCAATTCAATTTCTTCGCCCAAGGTATGCGTTATTACCGAAATCGGCCTCGATCATTGCGAGTACCTTGGCAATACCAAGGAAGACATCGCTTACGAGAAGGCAGGAATTATCAAGCCCGGAGTACCTGTGGTGCATTTCAGCAAGAATGCTTCTTTTGACGACGTAATCATGCGTCGTGCGGAGGAGATGGGCTCGAAAGCTTTCTTTATATCAAGGGAAAATATTAAGAATTTAGTAACATCCGATGCGGGGATTGATTTTTCAATGCAATCTTTGTATGATGGATTTGTCGAAATTTGTCTTCATACACAGGCTTTGTACCAGGCAGAGAATGCTTCGGTTTCTTATGAGACTTTAAGAGTTTTGTCTGAAGCGCTTCCGGGTGGTCTTGATAGATTAAAGTGCCTTGAGGGTTTCCGTTCTATGATATGGCCCGGCAGAATGGAGAAGATTTCAGAATGCTTTGTCATCGACGGCGGTCACAATGAGGACGGTATTAACGCGTTCCTTGAGAGTGTATCCGTTGACAAGGCCACCAGGCGCAATCTTTTATACAGCGCAGTTTCCGACAAGAACGTCGAGGCTGTGGCGGGACTTATTAAGGACAGCGGACTGTTTTCGAAGATTGTTCTTTGTACATTAAACAGCTACAGAGCTGCCGATATTGAGAGATTAAAGGCTTCTTTTGCAGGCGCATGCGAGGTAATTACCGCAGGCGGAACCGCGGAAGGGCTTAAGTTACTTTTAAGCGATAAGGACTGCGACATGCATTATGCGGTCGGATCTCTTTATCTTGTGGGCGAGATAAAGGCCCTTTATCAAGAAGGAACGTGACATGATCAATTTTGAAGAAGAATTAAAAAAGTTTAATCCAAGCCTCGAAGTCGAGGAAGTGGGTGACGCCATATACAATCAGGACATTACGGATGTTGCGGATCTGTTCATTCGTATTATTAAGGAAGATAAGGACAATTAATCCATGAGATGTTACAACTGCGGATGCGAATTGTCCGAGCACAGTTTCTGCACCAACTGCGGCGTCGACGTTGCCCTTTACAAGAAGATAATCAGGACTTCCAATTACTTCTACAACCGGGGACTTGAACAGGCCAGAGTCAGAGACTTATCCGGCGCAATCGTATCCTTAAGACAGAGTCTTAAATTTAATAAGAACAATATCAAAGCCCGTAACCTTTTGGGTCTTGTATATTTCGAGATGGGCGAGGTCACCGCTGCTTTATGCGAATGGGTCATCAGCAAGAACCTCAAGGCCAAGAAAAACATGGCGGCCGATTACCTCGACATGGTGCAGTCTAACACTGCCAAGCTCGACGATCTTAACGACGCCATCAAGAAATACAATAAGGCTTTGGAGTACTGTCAGAGCGAGGACGGCATCGACATGGCCGTTATCCAGCTTAAAGGCGTACTCAAGACCAATCCCAATTTCGTGAGAGCTCATCAGCTTCTGGCACTTTGCTACTTAAAGGCCAAGAGACCCGAACTTGCCAAGCGCGAGCTTGATAAGTGCAAGGTAATAGATGTCAATAACCTTACCACTCTTCGTTACGAGGCGGAGGTCGAGAGACTTCTCAATCCCGAAGAAGAGCAGGGCGGCAAGAAACGTAAGAAAAAGGGCGATGAAGAACCCGCCAGCACCTCTTATGTAGAGGGCAATGAACTTATCATTCGCCCCTTAGGCATTAAGGAAAAGAAAGGCTCCAACACCGTTCTTAACATACTCTTTGGTATCGCAATCGGTGCTGCAGCCATGATGCTTACCGTATTCCCGGGACGCCTCAATCACGAGCGCATGAAAGCTCAGGACGAGGTTAAAGCAATAGCCAATCAGTTGGATGCTAAGAACATATATGCATCGGAGCTTGAGCAGAAGCTCAGCGATGCCAATGAAAAGAATGCAACCCTTAACGAGACACTCGGCGCTTACGCAGGTACCGAGGGCACTCTCCAGTCCATGGAGAATCTCCTTAAGGCAGCGGCCATCTATCTTGAGAATCCCGAGAGCTTCTTAGAAGTAGCCGATTATATTAAGGAAGTAGACGAGCAGAACTGGACCGACGATACCAGTGAGAACTACAAGAGACTGTATGCGGCACTTAAGACCGTTATCGGCCCGCAGGTATGCCAGTCTTACTACGATGACGGCTTCAAGGCTTACAAGGACGGCCAGTACGAGGACGCCATCGCATACTTTACCGGCGCCGTGTACTTCGACGCGACTCACAAGGATGCGCTTTATTACCTCGGCATGGCTTATCAGTCAGCAGGCAAGAACGAAGACGCAAAGCTTACTTTTAACAAGGTTGTAGAGCTTTTCCCCGGCACCTGGCACGCCCAGAGCGCGGAGAAAGCTTTGAAGAAATTAGAGCAGTAACAGGCTTTAAGAACTACATAGGATTATGGGGTCACACCACCTTAGGTTGGTGTGGCCTTTTATATTGTTCAAAATTCGGTACGCATATTTCGAAAATCGGACAAGGAGGGGAATAAAAATTTTCGTAGAGTTTCGTAATAATGCATAAAAAGAAAAAGATAATTATATGAAATATGCCCGTATTGACATTTTGCACAAAAAAACCTAAAATTTTTCTTGTAAGGACGACCTATTGCGCAATATTCGCGCCGGTCGAAAATTACTCAGATGGAGGGATTTAAATGAAAAAGAAAATTTTAGCAGTCCTTCTTTGCTTAGCAATGGTTATGTCAGTTTTGGCAGGCTGTGGCAAGAAGGAAGCAGGTACAAGCACAAGCTCCAACAAGAGCGGCGGCGAAGTTACCGAATCACGTGAGTTTGACATTACCGTATGGGTTGCCAATGAAATTAAGGAACTCACAGAGAAACAGATTAAAGACTTTAACGAGACCAATACAGACGGTATTAAGCTTAACGCTACCGTAGTTCCCGTTTCCGAAGCAGATGCTGCTACTCAGATGCTTACAGACGTTGAAGCAGGTGCAGATATATTCTGTTTCGTACAGGACCAGTTCGCACGTCTCGTACAGGGCGGAGCTCTCGGACGTCTCGGTGAACAGGCAGCTGAATTTGTTAAGACCAACAACTCAGCAGGTACTGTTGCAGCAGTTACTTCCGGTGATGCAATTTATGCATATCCTATGACTTCCGATAACGGTTACTTCTGCTTCTACGACAAGAGAGTCGTATCCGACGAGCAGATTAAGACCGTTGAAGGCATTATCGAAGCTTGTAAGGCATCCGGCAAGACTTTCTGCTATGACCTTGAGAACGGTTTCTATGATGCAGGTTTCTACTTTGGTGTAGGTTGTGACTCTACATGGGTTACAGATGATGACGGTGAGTTCATTTCCGTTAACGATACTTTTAATTCCGATAAGGGTCTTATCGCAGCTAAGGGAATATACAAGATTATCTCTTCAGGCGTTTGGAACGGTTCTTCCGAAGCTGAACAGTTTGAAGCAAGTATTCCTGCAGCAGTTGTTGTTACAGGTCCTTGGAAGACAGAAGTTGCTCAGAGCATCTTAGGCGAGAATCTTGGTTCCGCTAAGCTTCCTACCTACAACATCGATGGTAAGGATTATCAGATCGGTTCTTTCTTTGGCGGTAAGATGATGGGCGTTAAGCCTCAGGCAGATCCCGCTAAGGGCGCATGCCTTGCTAAGCTCGCTCAGTACTTAACAGGCGAGAAGTGCCAGGTAGAAAGATTTGAAACCGCTAAGTTCGGTCCTTCCAACAAGGTTGCGGCTGAATCCGATGCAGTTAAGGCAGATCCCGGTCTTACAGCTCTTGCAGCACAGTCCGACTACGCTAAGGCTCAGTGTTCCGTACACGGTAAGTGGTGGGACATCGCAAAGGCTATCGCTACTTCCATTAAGGATTGCGGCGGTACCGATGCTGAATTACAGGCTATTAACCAGGCATACTTTGATGCAATCAATGCAGTATTTAACGTAACTCAGGAAGAAGCTGAAGCATTCTCCGTAATCGGCGGCATGAACGGCGACGGATGGGCAACAGATATTCCTATGACCGCTATTGCAGAAGCAGGCGATCCTGTTTACTATTCAGAACTCATTAAGTTCGCAGCAGGCGATGAATTCAAGATTCGTCAGGGCGGCGGCTGGGATGTTAACTTCGGCAAAGACGGAGTTCCCGGCGGAGACAACATTGTGGCTGAAGAAGACGGCTACTACTTTGTTAAGTTTGCTCCCGCTGCTGACTTATCCACAGCAACCATCGAACTTGTAAAGACCAGCTACTATGGTTGGGCAGTAATCGGAACCGCTAACGGAACCAACTGGGATACCGATTTCGAAATGGAAATTCAGGAAGACGGAACCACATATAAGCTTGAAGGCGTAGAATTTGCTGACGGCGGTGAGTTCAAGGTTCGTCAGGGCCACGGTTGGGACAACAACTACGGCGCAGACGGTGTAGCAGGCGGCGACAACGTTAAGGTTGATGCAGGCACCTACACAATTACTTTCGATTCAACAACCGGTATGATTACCGTAGAATGATCATTATGAAATAATACCAAGTCTTATTGCGGGTTGGGGAATATTTCCCCAACCCAAAAGACTTTAATCCCGCTTAAGAGAGGGCACGATATGGGAAAGAGTGAGAAGAAAAAGAAAAACAGCAATGGGCTTTCTTTTGTAAAAGCTTTTATAAAGGGGGACATATTTACCAAGCTTTCCGCTCCGATTTTCGGACTGGGCTGCTTTGTAAGAGGCCAGATAGCAAGAGGCGTTATGCTTCTCGGATTTGAAGCATTGTTCATCTGGTACATGATTAATTACGGAATTTATTGGGTCTCCATGCTTCCCTCTCTGGGACTTGAGGGACCGGCCAAAGAATACGATTCTTTTTACGATCAGTATGTAACAGTCTATCACGACAATTCATTCAAGATTCTTTTGTACGGCGTACTTACGCTTTTCCTGATTTTGGCGGCTGTATATACTCTTATGACAAGCGTTAAGATGTCATACACCGCAGAGATGAAAAAGAAAAACGGACAGAAGGTTGATAAGTTTAAGGATGACCTTAAGTCACTCGTGGACGAGAAGTTCTACAAGACTTTGTTAAGCCTTCCTTGTCTTGGAATCTTTCTTTTTTCCTTCTTACCGATAGTATTCATGATTCTTGTCGCATTCACCAATTACGACGGAGCTCATGACGGTTATATTACAGGCTTATTCCACTGGGTAGGCTTTGATAATTTCAAGACGCTGTTTTCTTCAAACGGCGGCACGGGTTCTTATTTCAAGATATTCATGAGCATCTTGGGATGGACCATTGTGTGGGCTATTCTTGCAACGTTTACGAACTACATTTTAGGTATCCTTGTTGCAATGATGATTAACAAGAAGGGTATTCGCTTTAAGAAGTTATGGCGTACCATCCTCGTTATGACAATAGCCATTCCTCAGTTTATTTCACTTATGTATGTTTCAAAGATGTTTGACAAGACCGGACTTATCAACGGATTCTTACTAAATGCAGGGTGGATCAGCGCACCCATTGATTTCTGGGGCACTCCTCTTTATGCAAGAATCCTTGTCGTAGTTATTAACATCTGGATAGGTATCCCTTACATGATGCTTATCGCAACCGGTATTCTTATGAATATTCCTGCGGATTTGTACGAGTCGGCTCGTATCGACGGTGCGAATCCCTTCCAGCAGTTTAGATACATTACAATGCCCTATATGCTTTTTGTAACGGCTCCTTACCTTCTTACAAGCTTTACGGGCAATATGAACAACTTCGGTGTTATTTACTTCCTTACCGGCGGCGGCCCGGGCAATTCCAAGGCTACAGCGGTCGGCGGAGGAGTAGGTCATACAGACCTTCTTATTACATGGCTCTTTAAGTTAACTCAGGGTACAGAAGCTTCTTACTACATGGCTTCCGTTATCGGTATCGTAATCTTCGTTATAGTTTCGACCATCACTCTGATAGTTTACAACGGACTTGGCTCCAATAAGAATGAGGGGGACTTTGCATGATGAAAGAAGAAAAACGCGGACTTGGCATGAGCGCCAAAAGAACAATCAGCAATACAATTATCTACATCATCCTCATCATAATGAGCATAATATGGCTGGCTCCATTCTTTTGCATAGTGTTCCAGTCATTCAGAACAGAATCTACATGGCAGGTAGGATATGTTATTCCTCAGAAGTGGGGACTTGATAACTATAAGGCGTTACTCGACAGCAGTTTCGTAGACTGGTATAAGAACACTTTTATTATTGCGCTTGTGGTATGTGTGCTCCAGACGATTATCGTATTGTGCATGAGTTATACACTTTCGAGATTCCGCTTTAAGATGCGTAACTTCCTTATGAGATTTATGCTGGTATTGGGACTTTTCCCCGGCATCCTCGGTATCATTATTCTGTATCGCGTACTTGCGGATATGGGTCTTACCAAGAGCAATGCGGTGTTTGGCTTAATACTTGTGTACTGTGCTTCTTCGGGTATGGGATATTACATTTCAAAGGGCTTCTTTGATACGATTCCCATGTCACTTGACGAGGCTGCAAGAATTGACGGTGCGACGAGACTTCAGGTATTTATCCAGATGATTCTTCCTTTGGCCAAGCCCATCGTAATTTATACAATATTGACCGCTTTCCTCGGACCTTGGGGAGACTACGTATTTGCCAAGTTTGTGGCATTTAACGAACCGAGCGGTATGAACACTGCGGTAGGTCTTTTCACATGGCTGGCGCCCGATGCTATCGGCCGTAAGTACACTATGTTCTGTGCCGGCGGCGTTGTGGTTGCAATACCCGTTACGATTCTGTTCTTATTCCTTCAGAAGTACTATGTTGAAGGTGTTACGGGCGGTGCCGTTAAAGGTTAATTTATCAGGCTTTTCAGGGGGCAGGTCGGTTACCTGCCCTCTTTTACGGAGGTTATAAGTGATTAGAACAAGGATGCCCGCAGCGGCAATGGCTTTAGTTATGGTTATGATGACAGGATGCGGCAAGACTCCGGCGGTTACAGAGCCCGTAGAGGATGCCAAAGAATACGTGGTGACAGACGTCAATTTCGACTCTTCGGTAGAAGTGGCAAGAGAAGATAACCACAGAGTTTTCTATGAGATATTCGTAGGTTCTTTTTCTGACTCAGACGGTGACGGACTCGGGGACTTACGTGGAATTATCAACAGATTTGACTATCTTAACGACGGCGACGTGAAGTCCGGAAAGAGTCTCGGCATCGAAGGAATCTGGCTTTCTCCCATTATGGAATCGCCGAGCTACCACAAGTATGATGTGGCGGATTATTTGTCCATCGATGATGAATTCGGTACGATGGACGATTTAAGAGAACTTGTGAAAGTGGCACATGACAGGGATGTAAAGATTATTATCGACTTTGTTATGAACCACTCAAGCAAGGAGAATGACTGGTTTAAGAAGTTCTGTACCGCCCGCAGACAGGAGGATACTTCTTCGGAGTTCTATGATTTCTACACCTGTGAGAAAGAACCCGTGCCCGGCAGAAGATTTGAGAAGATAGCCGCTTCCGACTGGTACTATGAGTGCAACTTCTCGGGAGATATGCCGGAGCTTAACTACGACAATCCGCACGTTAAGGAGACACTTCTTAAGATAGCAAGATTCTACCTTGAAGAGGTGGGCGTGGACGGCTTCAGATTCGATGCCGCCAAGTACATTTACTACGGCGACGAGACCAAGAACGCAGAGTTCTGGCTTGATTTCATGAGCGAACTTAAGAAGATTAAGCCCGACATTTACACCGTTGCCGAAGTGTGGGACTCAGACACCGTTACCGACAAGTATGAGCCTGCGCTTAACTGCTTCAACTTCACGATGTCCCAGACCGAAGGCTACATTGCCGAGGCTGCCAAGAAAGGCGACGTCAATAAATACGTTAAGTATGTAGACCACTACGTTAAGAATATTGAAAAGAAGAACTCGGATGCTATGATTGTGCCTTTCATAGCCAATCACGACACCGACAGAGCGGCGGGTTTCCTGCAGAATACCGGCGGATTTGCCAAGGTTGCGGCCAATCTATATATTCTCGGTCCCGGTTCTCCCTTTATCTATTATGGCGAAGAAATCGGTATGAAGGGTTCAAGAGGCGGCGCCAACACCGATGCCAACCGCAGACTTGCGATGCTCTGGGGCGACGATGATACCGTTAAGGATCCCAAGGGCTCCGACTACGATGTGAAGCTTCAGACCAACGGAACGCTTAACGACCAGCTTTTGAGCGAGACCAGTCTTTACAACTATTACAAGCGCCTTATCATGATAAGACGTGCGAATCCCGAGATGTACCTGGGGACTTACGAGCCGCTTTCTTTTGCCGATACTAAGGCAGGCGGATTCATCGGAGATTATAACGGCACGAAGGTGTGCGTGCTTCACAATACGTCGGGAAGCAGCGTGACGCTGGATTTGTCTAAGGTGACGGAGGATGCGTTCACGACCGTTGCGGCTTCAATCGGTGTCGACGGGCTTGATGCGACGATTGAGGGCAGCAAGGTTACGATTCCCGCCCAGACCAGCGTGGTGCTCAGGAAATAGGTGTTGACTTATAATTTAAGTAAGGTTATAATCCAAAGAAGCAATGAAGATGCGTAAGTAGTATATGTTCAGAGTCGTCAGAGAGTGACGTCACCGGCTGAGAGCGTCATGGCAGAAGGCATATATGAATTTCAACATCGGAGCTTTTCACGAAAGCTTTCCGGGCTACCGGCGAGTATAAGTGGATGCAGCGCAGCATTACGGCGCAAAGAGTGCGAGACGATATAACGTCGGCTCGAACATGGGTGGTACCGCGATAATTTCGTCCCATGGCAATTAGCAGTTGCCATGGGATTTTTTTATACCTCGTGGCAGGATAAGTACTTAAAGAGGAGGATTAAAATGGCTGATTTGAATGAATTAACCGAGAAACTTGCGGCGATTAAGCAAGAAGTTTCCGAAGGCCTCAAGGCGCTTTCAAACTCCAAGGAAGCGTTTGAATATCGCAAGGGCTTAATGGATTCAAAGACCGGTAAGATCGGCACTCTCATGAGAGAGATGGGCAAGATTCCCAATGAACTTAAGGCCGAGTACGGTAAGAAAGTTAATGAGATTAAGACTTGGGCGCAGGGCGAGTTCGACGCTCTTGAGACCAAGCTTAAAGAGAAAGAAATGATGGCGCGCTACGAAAGCGAGAAGATTGACGTTACACTTCCCGCCAAGATGCGTCCGAAGGGAAACCTTCACCCCAACACTCAGGTTAAGAACCAGATTGTCGATATCTTCGGTTCTATGGGATTTGACGTTTATGAAGGAACCGAGATTGAGACGGATTACTACAACTTCACCGCGCTCAACATTCCCGACAATCATCCCGCAAGAGATATGCAGGATACTTTCTATTTGTCGCCCGAGTTTCTTTTGCGTACTCAGACCTCTGCAGGTCAGATTCACGTAATGGAAGAGGGCAAGCTTCCCATTAAGGTTATCTCACCCGGTAAGGTATTCCGTTCGGATGATGATGCCACTCACTCACCTATGTTCAGCCAGATGGAAGGACTTGTAGTTGATAAGGGCATCA
>JAEEGK010005215.1_pt1 | contig 31434 bp, 25 predicted proteins | sample 8958771 | NCBI WGS metagenome assembly JAEEGK01 (sample SAMN16246547, study PRJNA631951) | gut metagenome | biome: gut microbiome; feature: rumen; material: SC-attached | host: Bos | place: Iran: Karaj | collected 2018-10
CCATTGTACCTCGGGAGTAATCTCAACAGCCTTACGCACGCCCTCGTTACCCCAGGTGTAGTGACGTACATTATCCTTTACAAACCATATAGCATTGAAGCCGTCCGTAACGTTGATATGCGCAACGGTAGCAGTAAATATCACATTAGGAGCCAGCATATTATACGTCAGTGCCATGCGGTTGATATGTGTACCCTCCAGTTCCTCATTACCATATTCCTCAGCATATGGACTGACTGTATGGCAACCGACCAGATATGACAAGGTAGGACGGACAATACGCATGGCATAGCTGGCCGTCAGTGAGTGGAAGGGATTGAAATGATATACCACCTTGGCCTGTGGTATTACGTCGTGGAGATTCTTATCCTGCATACGAGTATAATCGTACTCTACGCGCGCATCTGCCTCCCAGGCTTTCACCTTCAGGCCATATCCGGCATATACGGCCATTGTCTGCATTTTATGACGGAAAACCTCGTCGTATTTCTCACGGCCATCAAGATACTGGGCATCGTCACTGATGATGTAACGGTTATTATAACGCATGCCTAAGTTGAACAAATGGCTGTAAGAATCACAAACCAAGGGAGCCTTCCAGTCACAGAGAAACTCGTGATTGTGTATATTTATGTCGCCCGTAACATGACTCAGGGAGTAGTCATCAAAGTTGACCGTCTCAGCCAGTTCCTGACGCTTGTCCTCGTCCTCCTGCTCCAGTTCGTAGGTGTACTTCAGCAGGAACTCCCCACCCTCTACGTTTGTCTTATGCAGGTAAGAGGTCTGTACCTTAATCTCGTTCTTATCTAAACGGGGGAATCTGAGAGCAGATTTTACGCTGGAAATGAGAGCACCGTTGGGGTCATAGAAGAACTCTGTACGCTCTCCTTTGATGGCTCTTTCAGTATAATCACCGTCGATGCTGGCCTGGAAGATATCGCGATTCTTCAAGTGGTACTGGAAGTCTGTACCGTACTTCAGACTGACGCCGTTCTGCCATGTCTCCTGCTCTTGTGTGAAGCGGTTGCCTGAGGAATTATATACAAGATCCATACTTGTCAACTCGGTTGAATTATAAGGCATTATGGATTTTACGTTAAAGTAAGGCTTGATGGTGAATCTGCCTGTGTTAATCTTCATCTTAACACCTCCCAAGTAAGGCGCTGTCTCGCCATATCCTGCATCTAAGGTTACTTCTCCCTCAACTTTTGTCTGAGCCATAATCCCCATAGCAAAGGGGAATGCAAGCGCACATATCAATATTATTCTCATTGTTGTAGTTATTATCTAGGATAGATAGTTCAGAACCATAGATTCTTCACTCTTCATTCTTCATTCTTCACTCTTCATTTTCACAAATGCCACGTATGTCAGCAACACCACATTCATCATCAGCGCATATAAAATGGCTGGGATGGCAAACCTGCCATCGTTGAAGACAAAGGGGCTGGAAGCGATGGCGATTGCCTGCGCTGCATTCTGCATGCCCACCTCTATGATGATGGTACGACGCTCCTTGGTTTGCAGACCAAACAGATAGCACAGCCCAGCAGCAAAGATTACAGCTACTAAGAGCATGCCTGTTACGGCAAGACCCAACACGCTGAAATTGTCTGCTATGGTCTCTCTGTGCTGAACAAAGAAGATTCCAGCCAACAACATCAGGGCAGGAAAAGCCATCTTGGAGAGCACCTTAGCTATGCGTGCCGCCAGCTGGGGCTTATAATACCTTAACACAATACCTATAATAATAGGAAGGAGCATGGTAACAAGGTTCTGCATAAGCAGATTCCTGATGGGCAACTGTATGCCAACCTGCTGCCCTACCGAACTGGTAACGAACTGCATAATAAGGGGAAGGGTAAACAAGGTGATGATGCTGCTCAGGGCTGTCAGCGATACAGAAAGTGCCACATCACCCTTGGCCAACATGCTGAATATATTGCTGGAACTGCCACCAGGGCAACAGGCTATCAGCACCAGACCAATAGTGAAGATAGGATCAAGATGCATTACCTTGGCAACAGCTAATGCAATGGCTGGCATCAGGAGCTGACCTACGAGTCCGCCGATGACAGCTTTACCACGTTTAAAGACTAAAAGAAAATCCTTTCCTTCGAGTGTGAGTCCTAAACAGAACATCAACAAAGTAAGGATAGGAAGCACTATTAATATACTATTCATAACACGTTACCTTGAAAAACGGATGCAAAGATACAAATTTTTCCACACTTTCATGTCAAGAGCAAACAACTTTCCAAAAATAATTTCTAACTTTGCACAAACAAACAACAAAGAATACAATGAAAGTAATAGATCTAAGCGACAGTAACAGTGTACTGAACAAGTACATGAGTGAACTGAGAAACGTCGACATCCAGAAGGAACGTATGCGTTTCCGCCAAAACATTGTACGTATAGGACATGTGGAAGCTTATGAGATAAGTAAATTCCTGTCTTATAGTCAGAAAACCATACAGACACCATTAGACGAATGTTTAGTAAACACATACGACGATGATATAGTTGTAGGCACCGTATTCCGCGCTGGCCTACCCTTGCATCAGGCATTCCTGGATATCTTTGACGAAGCAGGCAACGCCTTTGTCTCGGCTTACCGTTACTACAAGGACCGCGAGATGAACGAGGTTGGCATAAAAGTGGAATACTGCGCATCGCCTGCCCTGGACGACAAGACGCTCATCCTGGTTGACCCGATGCTGGCAACAGGCGGCAGTCTGGAGTTGGCATTCGAAGCACTGAAAAGCAAAGGAACCCCCAAAAGACTGGTTATGGCCTGCGTGATAGCAGCCCAGAGCGGCATAGAATATCTGCAAAAGATATTCCCAAGTGATGACGTGGTTCTGGTCTGTGGTGCCATAGACCCCATCCTAAACGAACATAAATACATTGTTCCAGGTTTAGGCGATGCAGGGGATTTGATGTACGGGGAGAAGGTATAATTAGAGAATCATCGAGATAACGTAATAACATTAATTAAACACACAACAAAATGAAAAAGCTATTTTTACTTTCTGCGCTGATGTGTTGCACATTGATAGCCAGCGCACAGTTTAACCTGCAGTTACACTACGATCTGGGTCGTCACATGAATTCAAATTCAGAGGCTAACCGTCAGTTGTTCACCGTTACAGCCGAGTTCTTCAGACCCGACAAACTGGGTTCTACCTACCTGTTCATTGATATGGACTATAGAGGAGACGGACCTGCGAACAACGGAGCAATAGGAACATACTGGGAGATGAGCCGTGACTTCACGTTTGCCAAGATAAAGAATACCAACAGCAGCTTCACAGCCCACATGGAATATAACGGTGGTTTGAAGAACCAGTTTTCTTTCCAGCAGTGTATGTTGTTAGGTCCCGCATGGCAGTGGCATAGCGATGATTTCAACAAGACCTTTACCTTCCAGGCTCTTTACAAGCAGTTCTTTAGCGGAAACGGATTTGAGGCTCACCCCAGTTTCCAGACAACAGCTGTTTGGGGCATTAACTTTGCCCATGGCCTGTGCACCTTCAGTGGATTTGCCGATCTGTGGTATGGTTATACACCTGGCTTAGACAAGGGCCTGATCTTCCTCTCTGAGCCTCAGTTCTGGTTCAATGTAATCGGTAAGAACCGTCAGAAAGACAAGCTGAGCATTGGTACAGAGTTTGAGTTGAGCAACAACTTCATCTGGCCCACCAATGGTGCCACACGTACTTTCTACTTCAACCCCACCGTGGCTGTCAAGTATACATTCTAAGCTGGTTACTTTATAATAATAAAAAAAATGTGGAGGTCATAAAAAGGCTTCCACATTTTTTATATCTGACTGGTATGACCAGACCAATCCACAACAGAGACTACAATTTCAGATTGAATCCTGCAAACCACGTACGAGGCAAAGAAGGACCATAGATGTAAGAGGCATCACGGTTCATGCCCTTATCAAGATCGCGCTGGAAATGATTGAGCACATTCTTTACGCCACAATTCAGTTCCAGAGTATAATGCTTATACAGATGAATATTATAGGAAATCTTTGCCCCTAACTCGCAGAAGTTCTCTGTAGTGACTTCCTCGTCCTCCGCAATATAACCTGCAAAATGAGGGACAAGCATGCTGCCCGTAACCTTCCCATTTATGGCAATTGACAAATGGGCCGTAGGATTATACGTAGCAAGAAAATATCCATAATGGTCTGGGGTACGGAACATGCGTCGTTGGGGAGTAATAGCAGGATTCTCGCTCCATACGAAGTCATTCACATAACGACTACGCTGCAATGTATATCCGCCCTGGAGTAACAATACTTTGCGATACCCTACCTTAGCCTCTAAGTTCATACCCGCAACATAAGCACCAGAAGAGTTGACACGTGTCAGCAACAGGTTGCCCTGATCGTCATGTCCATTCTCTACGAGCGCAAAGACGTCGTTCATTCTCGTATAGAATCCTTCAACAGTAAGGTTGGTTTCCCAGTTTCCGAAACGATGGTACATATCTACACTTCCACTTAAACTGTGCGAATATTCAGGCTTAAGGTTTGCATCCAGCGTAATTAACGAAACCTCGCCACCTACGGCACCTACATGCAAATCTTCGTCGTAGGCTTGGGGGGCCCTGTAGCCGCTGGCATACGACAAACGGAAAATATAATCCTTTGTAGGAGAATAACGAAGATTGGCACGTGGAGAAAGAACAGGATTAGAGAGCAGATTATGCTTCTCGAGTCTTGCACCAAGCAAAAGACTCACCTTCTCGTTCTTCCACTCATTCTGAAGATAACCGCCATAGATATTTACTTTCTGAAGCAAATCGCGATTATACCCCAACATCTCGTCGTGTAAACGGTTATGGGTATACTCCATTCCGGCACTGATATCACCCGTGAGTTTGTATACGAAAGGATATGTGTATCGATACTGTGCACCACCGACAAAGGTGATATCATCCGTGCGACCATAAGCATTGGGATTCTTTCCTGTTCCGAAATAGCTGTCGCGTCCTATGTTCTGTAAACTGCTGTATAGCTGGACATAATGCTTGTTATCCACAGAATACCAGTCCCAGCGCAATGATCCGGCATCAATGCTATGACGCAGTTGCTCTGCCAAGTCTGTCTCGTGCGGAGGAAGCTGAACGTCGCAACCGCCTCTTCTGTATTCTGCAACATGATGGTATTCTGCTGTCAGCTTAGAATAGTCTGTTGTACGGAAATAACTGCGGAATCCAGCTGTTGTACTATTAAGCAGGGGAATATCCGAAAAACCGTCACCATCGCGATCGTACTGCTTGCGATTACGCTGAACAGCAAAGATGAAAGCACCAGCCTTCTGATTCTCGCTCACAACAGAGGCATTCATAGATGTGTTTATATCGTAACTACCAGACTCCAGATACGAAGACGTATGATTAACATCCACGAAATTCCGGGTCGGCTCCTTTGTGACAATATTCACCACACCTGCAATGGCATTTGATCCATAGAGAGCTGAACCGCCACCACGGATAATCTCAACACGATCGACCATTCCTGCAGGAACCTGTTCTAGTCCGTAGACGGATGCCAAAGAGGAGAATATTGGGCGAGAATCCATCAGTATCTGCGAGTACTGACCTTCAAGACCATTAATGCGTAACGAAGGAACGCCACAGTTGGTACATGTCTGCTCCACACGCAAACCTGTTTGGAAACCTAACACATCAGCCATGCAATGAGCTGTGGTATTCTCGAACAATACTGGTGATATCACATTGACAATAGTGGCCGTTTCGCGTTTCTTTGTCTCGTACTTATTAGCTGTCACGACAACACTCTCCATCATATAAGACTCTTCCTGTAACTCCACGTTTACTTCTAGTGTCTTATTTGCCCTGATGTACAATGCACGCTCTTCGTTTTCGTATCCAACGCAAGAGAACACCACGGTATGCTGGCCCGTAGGTAGGTCTTTCAGAAAATAATGACCTGTCTCGTCCGTCAACCCTCCGATTGAAGTCCCCTTCAGTTGAACAGTAACAAACGGCATATGCTCGCCTGTGGCTTTATCAACTACATGTCCTACTATATTCGCATCCTGTGCATAGGCCATCACGGCCATAAAGGAAATAAAAAAAAGAACTATTGATTTTCTAAACATACCAATCTTTTACCTTTCGAGGTGCAAAGGTACAACAATTCTTGGGACTATGCAACTTCTTGCATTGCTAATCCCTGCTATCCGCATCCAACACCTTTCCAGGAGGCTATCAGACAAAAAAAAGAGCTGACACGTAGGTCAGCTCATATACTCGATTTACAAAAATCTTGCGATATCCTTATTGTGCTACAGCCTGCAAAAGTGTGGTGGAACATACTTCGTCAGAAGGACGGGGTGCATCTGTATTGATAATATTACCATTGGGACCCACGATAATGAAGCGAGGAATTGTCTCAAGCTCTATTGCACTAAAGAAAACATCGGCATCCTCGGAAGAGATACGATACTGCTCCCAAGCGGGCTTGTCGGCAGCAACCTTCTTAATCCATGCATCACGGTCCTGATCGACGGAAATGCTGATGATACGAATATCAGAATTACCAGCCAACTGCTCGGCCAACTTTTCGAGATGAGGAATCTCTGCGCAACAGGGAGGACACCATGTAGCCCAAAAATCAAGGAATAGAGTCTTACCAAACAGGGTATTTAACTGTAAGGTAGTACCATCTGTACGCTCTATTGTAATATCGGGCATAACATTATCAGGAACAGCTGCAGAAAGACTATCTACAGCAGGTTCATCTGAGGAATTATTACTCTTAGACTGGCAAGCAGCAAGTGCAAAAGATGCAAGCATCAATGTGGTAAAGATTGTTTTAATTTTCATTTTATATTTACTTTAGGTTTGTAAACATATGCAAAGGTAAAAATAAATATGAGATTTTTCTTCTTTTAAAGGATTTTTATTGATTGAGAAGCATTTTTTGTAAAAATTTGATTAACTTTGGCATAAAATAATGAATATCTATTAACATGAACGAGCAATTTAGACGCGAACAGGCCATACAAACGCTGAGTGCAATTGTTACGGCTATGGAGGGTGAGATGCCAATGGGGTATCATGGTTTTATCAAGGCATACAGCAATGATGGATATGATATGATGATACTTTTAGATAACGGCAACGAGATTTCTGCTGAACAAGCCGACCTTCAGGCACTGGAGGCTGCCATATACCGATGGAGGGATGAACACATGCAATTCTTCCAGAAGATTCTGGGAGCAATGATGTAAAAATCTTAAGTTTTATACGTAAAATTGCCTATATATATAATAAGGTATAGCAAAATAAGTAGCAAACTGTATTTTTGTTGAATTTATAACAACACCGATTCATGCTACTTTTATGCGACAAAATAGCCCCAAAACGCGTGTAAATAAGATATTTAACAAAAAAAAATAGCATTTTATTGCAGTTTTTGTAAAAAAAGTTTGGCAGATATTGTAAAATGGCATACCTTTGCGTTAACAAATGTGTAAAAATGCACGTAAGTGCAGATGAAAAAAGAAAAAATGATGTTTAATTTTTATAAGTTTGTTATGAAGAAATTTACTCTTTTGATGGTTGCCATGTTCTCTATGGCATTCAGTGCAAACGCACAGTACAATGTTGACGGTCACAAATTCTGGGACAACTGGTCAATTGGTATTGAAGGTGGTGTTACCACTAACGCTCATGACTGGAATACTCCTAACGGTGCTATTGTTGGTCTCAATGTTACAAAGGCTGTAACTCCTGTAGTTAGCTTCGAGTTCGGCTTTACTGCTGGCATCAACAACAACTACAACTGGCTTAAGGTTAAGAGTCCTAACGTAATCGATAACTTTAGCGCTATTGCCAGCACCAAGATCAACCTCATGAACTGGTTCTGCGGTTACAAGGGTGCTCCCCGTCTCTTCGAGATTCAGGCTCGCGGTGGTTTCGGTTACCAGCGTTGGTTCTTCCCCAGCCAGTGGGTTGGTGGTGCTAACAACAATGACCTGAGCCGTCCCGTTGCTAAGTTCGGTTTCGACTTCGACTTCAACCTGGGCGAGTCTAAGGCTTGGACAATCAGCTTGCGTCCCGCAGTTGTTATGAACTTGACAAACGATGGTCCTGGCGTAGGTTACACAGTAGGTTGTGTATATCCCGAGAAGTGTGATGCTTATGGCCACAACGTAGTTGGTCAGGTAACTGCTGGTATTACTTATCACTTCAAGACCTCAAACGGCACACACCACTTCGCAGCTGTTAAGCCTCAGATCGTAACTGAGACTGTTGAGAAGATCGTTGAGAAGCCCGTTGAGAAGGTAGTTGAGAAGGTAGTTGAGAAGAAGGTTGCTACTGGTTCTAACGTATATATCGTAGAGTTCGAGCAGAACAAGTCTAACTTGAGCAACACTGCTAAGTCTACTCTCGACCAGATTTCTAGCGGTACAACTGTTATCCTCGACGCTTATGCATCACCCGAAGGTGCTAAGGCTTACAACCAGAAGCTCTCTCAGAAGCGTGCTGACGCTGTTAAGGGTTACCTGGAGAACAAGGGCGTTAAGGTTGCTGATGCTAAGGCTCACGGTGCAGAGAGCAAGAGCTCACAGCGTGTTGTTTACGTTCGCATTAAGTAATCTAGTCTAATAGATTTACAGAACATATCTGAGCGGCAGGCCAAACGGCTTGCCGCTCTTTTTTTATATATATAAGGTATAAACATTAAAAAGAATGCAAACTATTTGTCGGACATGTAAAAAATTGTATCTTTGCATTAAAATATCCTAACCAAACAACACTAAACAACAAGAACTAATGAAAAAAGAGCTATTAAGACTACTGCCTGTAGCAGCAGTGCTGCTAACAGCTTCATGTACAGACAAACAGTATGATCTGTCTGACATCGACACTACATCCCGATTCACAGCAAAAGGGTTAGTTGTTCCCCTGAACATGGAACCAATCAAACTGGATGCAATCATTAGCATCAAAGATGACAGTGACATAAAGAAAGATGCAAATGGCAACTATTACTTCCAGAAGGAAAGCACTACTGCATTTCAATCCAAAGATGTCAAGGTGGAGAAAATTACAATCGCCAAGCCAACGGACATTTCCGAGAAAGTGGCTGTTAATATCGCCCTACCCCAAGACATCATGAACAAGATTGAGCAATATGCCAGCAACAAGACCATTGCAGAGATTATAGGTGATGCCGATTTGAGTTCCCTAGTAGGTATCAATGCTAACACACCAGTCTTCAGCATCGACATTAACGACAAGAAAGATTTCAACCTAAAAGCCACAGGAATCGACTCACGCATAACCAGACTAGAGAAACTCGGCTTTGACCCTCTGACTCTGACTGTTGATGTTAATCTATATGGACTGAAGAATCTTGTAAGCAATATAAAAATCAAGGACTTAAATGTCTCGCTCCCTTGCGGAATGGTTGTCAGCGACAACAACAATTACAATACCAAGACAGGTATTCTTAACTATGACAATTTAGATGTTACAAACGGCAAGGCAACTATTCAGGCCACATTAAACGCCTTGGTTTACGCAGACATGGAAGCTGATGGCGCTAAATTTGATGGTGAGAATCACACTTTCAGCTATAACAAATCATGTGCAGTAAGCGGAACTGCCGAGATAAAAGCCAGCGACCTAAACCAGGGCGCAACATTGAATATGATAAAGAATTCCGTACTGGATGATACGGGTTACAGATGTGACGTCAGATTCAGCAATAATCTCATAGTGAACTCATTCAGTGGCGGTATAAACTACGTCATCGAGGATATCAACATCGATCCCGTTCGCATAAGCAACCTTCCTGAGATTCTGCAGGAAAGCGGAACAAACATCGAACTGGAGAATCCTCAGTTGTATCTGAACGTCAACAACCCCTTCTACGATAACAACATCACCGCCACAGCAGGGCTGCGCATTGAAGGAAACGTGCCTGTTCCGACAGACGAGGCAGGAAAAGCGTTAACCTTTGATACAAAAAACAATAAGATTGCGCTGGCTCCTAAAAACGAGGATCTCTTGGCAGACCTGATTGCCCAAGGATACCAGTATGAACCATTTGCAGAGATGAAGAGCCTGCTAAGCGGCGATAACGCGAATCCGGAAAAAGACAAGGTACCAGAGATTCTGAACATTAAGATTGTGAATCCAGTTCTGAATGCCGACAACGTAAAGGACTTTGCACTTGGCGTTAACCATCCTGGCATTACTGGAAACTGGAAATTCTATACCAAACTCTCTCTGACAGAGAACACCGTCATAAAGTACACAAAGACGTGGGATAACTGGGGAAGCAAAGATCTGGACGGTCTGACCGTTGAAAATGCTATAGTAAACTTCACCGTACAGAAAGAAGTTGCCATGAATGCAGATAAAATCAAGTTCACCCTTTTAGGTAAAACCGGAGAACTGAAAGGTGAGACTTTCTTACAAGGCGATGAAGAGCAAGACATCACGATAGTTATGACAAATGCCCCAGTAAAGAGCATCTATGGTGGAAAGATAGATGTCACGCTAAAAGGTCAAGGCAGAGAACTGAACAAAGAGCAAGAACTCAAAATTAGTAACCTGCGCGTAATTGTTGATGGTTACTATGACAAAGAGTTTTAGGATAAGGTAGCAACAATATAGAATCAAGAGCATATGAAAAAGATATATACAAAGATTGTAGCCTTGACAATGGTGCTGGCACCTATAGGCACAATTGCCCAGAATCTGGAATCTGGTTTCTTTACAGAAGGATATCTGTACAGACATGAGATGAATCCAGCTTTAGAAAACAATCGCCACTACGTGGCAATGCCGTTCTTAGGTAATATAAATATGGGTATGTCTGGTAACATCGGCATCAAGAACGTCTTATTCTACAGAAATGGAAGAACTGTACTCTATACCAACCCACAGGTAACAGCCAGTGAGGTTATGGACGGTATTTGCAACCGTAACCGCATTAATTCCGACTTTAAGATCCAGCTGTTGGGTGCTGGTTTCAAGGCATGGGGCGGTTACAATACAATTGGCATCAATATACGCGGTAATGAAAGTACCATCATTCCCAGATCCATCTTCGACATTACAAAGAATGGCTTGAAAAACCAGACCTATGACATCAGCGACCTGAATGCTCATGCACATTCTTACGTAGAAATTGCATTGGGTCACAGTCGGAAGATAGATGAGAAATGGCGTGTGGGAGGTAAGTTCAAGTTCCTCTTAGGTGCCGGTAATGTGGATGCAAATGTCAATAAAGGAACTATTACACTTGGCGAGAATGGTTACGTGGCTGATATCGATGCCGAGCTGAAGGGAAATATCTCAGGTCTTAGCTATAAGACAAAGGCCAGCGAGCATAATCCCGGCCGAATGATAATGAACGGCATGGACATATCAGGCTATAAGATTAGTGGACTCGGTGCCGCCTTCGATTTAGGAGCCGAATACAAGATCAACGATGACTGGAGGGTAATGGCCTCTATCACAGATCTTGGATTTATCTCATGGAAGAATACCCAACTGGCAGCAACTCACGGAACAGTAAATACCAACGACTACATCTTTAATGTGGATAAAGATGCAGAACATTCCTTTAGTAACGAGGGTGAAAAGTTAGGCGACAAGTTGGCGGAACTCTATGAATTGGAAGACAAGGGTGATGTTGGCAGACGTACTACTATGCTTGGTGCAACCATGTACATCGGTGGCGAATACGTTGCACCATTCTACCGTAAGCTTACCTTTGGCCTATTGAACACCACACGTATAAACGGCATATACTCATGGACGAACTTCCGCCTTTCTGCAAATGTAGCACCGGCAAAGTGCTTCTCTGCAGGTGTAAACTTTGCAATCGGCACCTACGGAACAAGTTTTGGATGGATCATGAGCGTTCACCCCAAGGGTTTCAACCTTTTCTTAGGTATGGACCACACTATCGGCAAACTGGCAAAGCAGGGAATTCCCCTATCCAGCAACACAGAATTCAATATGGGTATAAACTTCCCATTCTAAGCAACAGAGAAAAAACAAGCAAAAAGCCTTCTCACTCTGGTGGGAAGGTTTTTTATGAAAAAACACCGATAAATGAAGAAAATACTATTTGTATGTCACGGCAACATTTGCCGCAGCCCAATGGCCGAGTTTGTAATGAAGGATATGGTTGAGAAAGCCGGACTTCAGGATGAATTCTATATAGAATCGGTAGCAACCTCGACAGAGGAGATAGGAAACGAGGTCTACCCTCCCGCTAAACGAAAACTTGCCGAACATGGGATATCATGCAAGGGAAAGACTGCCCGACAAATGAAAAAAAACGACTATAATAAGTTCGACTTATTAATAGGAATGGATGATTGGAACATCCGAAATATGAACCGTATCTGCGGAGGTGATCCTGAAGGGAAAATACATAAACTGTTGGATTTTACGAATAGAAAAGGAGACGTGGCCGACCCATGGTACACGGGTAACTTCGATGCAACATGGCGTGATGTTACAGAAGGCTGTCAATGTCTGTTGGAATCTTTGGGCATAACAATCCAGTAAAGATATCTTATTAAAAAATAAAACAGATTATATCTTTTTTATGCCATACCATTAGATTGGTATGGTATTTTTTTGTACTTTTGCCATCAGAACAATCTTAAAAAAAGATATGGCCATGAATTTCCTTGAAGAAAAGATCCTAACGGATGGAATAATCAAGAAGGGTAACATCCTAAAGATAGACAGTTTCCTGAATCATCAGATTGACATAGACATCATGCGTCAGATAGCATACGAGTTGAAACGACGTTTTCGTGATATAGAGATTAATAAGATCCTAACTATCGAGGCAAGTGGAATTGCAATTGCAACCCTGTTGAGCAATCTATATGATGTGCCCGTGGTTTTCGCGAAAAAAGGAGAATCGGCCATTATATCGGAGGACAAATATGAGTCAAAGGCCTACTCGTTTACCCGCAAGAAAATGAACGATGTATTTGTTTCGAAACCCTATCTGAAGGCTACAGACAAGATACTTATTGTTGATGATTTCCTTGCAGACGGCCAAGCGTCATTAGCTTTGATAGATATAGTGCATCAATCAGGTGCTCAGGTTTCCGGCATTGGAATTGCTGTAGAAAAAGGTTGGCAAAAAGGCGGCAATATATTACGCAAGATGGGCTTCCGATTAGAATCCATAGCCATAATAGAAGAAATGGACTGGGAATCCCAGTCCATCCGTTTCCATAATCAACCCATGCTAAAACTTTATCAAAGTCGCTGAGCTGAAGGCGGTTCGTTGCCAACAGTTGCACCCCACTCTTTATTAGGACGGCTACCCATCTTAAGTACAAGAGTAGCTCCGTTCTTGACTTCCTCGTGAGTAATCCAAGGACGATTTAATTCCTTACCATTAAGCGTAGCACTCTGGATATACTTATTTTCCTCGCTGCAATTTTGGGCAATGATGTGGAAAACCTTTCCGTTACCAACATTTACCTTGATATCAGAGAACAAAGGACTACCAATATTATAAACAGGGAAACCAGGTGTTACAGGGTAGAATCCAAGGCTGGAAAACACCACGAAAGAAGTCAAACCTCCACCGTCTTCGTCACCAGGAATACCCATAAGATCATTACGGAACCAGGTTTTGAGACACTGACGAATGCGCTTCTGCGTTTTCCAAGGAGCACCAGCATAATTATATATATAAGGTATATGAAGTGAAGGCTCATTGGCCATAGTGAACTGGCCTATGTTTCCTGTTTGGTCAGGTAATTGGGTGTAGAACTCACGCTTGCCACGACCCATGCTTTCGGTGAAGGTCTGATCAAGGTTTTTCACTAATTCTTCACGGCCACCCATCAAATCTGCAAGATCAGCAAAATTATGTTGTACATCCCAACGGTAGGTCCATCCGTTATTCTCATCGTAAGCATCGCGAGCACCTATGCCACCGCTGAAACGATAGTCAAAATTCTCTATAAAATTCCCATCCTTATCTTTGGGGTGGAAGAACTTGGTCTCGGAGTTCCATACATTACGATAGTTATAACTCAACTTAAGGTATTTCTGCTGTAACTCCTTATCGCCCAAATACTCTGCAATACGCGAAAGACACCACTCATCATATGAAGTACCCAATGTTACAGCAACAGGCTGACGCTTCTCAAAGCCAGAAACATTCGGGTCTGTCTCTTTCTCACCCTTACGGAGAGCCGGGATATAGCCATGTTCTTTATAGAAGTTATCTATATAACCAGCTGGCTCACCACTCCATGGGGCAAGCGTTTTCTCCTCGATTCCCTTACGACAATATTCAAAGGCACGTTTGGCATCTACCTTGAGCCCTTTATATAGTGCATCAGCCACCATTGAAACACCATGATTGGAATTCATACGACGTGTATCACCTGTCATTTCGGGGAAGGTTGGCATCCAATTGGTACCCATCTGCTCGGCCATGCGAAGAAAACTTTCGATGATATTCTCCTGCTTCTCTGGTTGTATAAGCGCGCGCAAAGGATGTGCTGCACGATATGTATCCCAAATCCAATCGTCGGTATAGAAAGCTTTGCCATTATCTTCATGCACCTTACCATCAAAAGCAGAGAAATATCGACCGTCTTCGCTCAAACATACTGGACGTTCGAATGTACGATAGTATGAGGTATAAAGAACAGTTTTCTCATCCTCCGTACCTCCCTGAACCATGATATTCTTTAAGGTCTCGTTCCATTCCTTACGACCCTCATCAGCAACCTTAGCCAAGTTAAAGACGGACCCCTGCTCACGAGAGAGATTCTTTCGAGCCTGTTCTACACTAATCAAGGAGATTCCATAACGAAAACAAACCTTCTTGGTACCTGCAGGGAAACGGAGTGCACCACATGCATCAGATTTCTCAATCTGCTTCTTTCCACTAATCTGTCCATCACTAAGGATACCTACCTGCTCGGGCTCTACATCAAACTCACCAGAAAAAAAGATATTCATGTTATGGCTAAGACGCTGACTGGCAGAAGCCATGCGACCATCTAACTGCATTTTTCCATCTTCAGAATAGAGAAGAACCGTGGCAGGCTTTGATGGATCCTGGAAAGTCAGCTCATATATTGCACTCTGATGACTGACAGCCAGATGAACATCAATACTGTTGTCTGATATCTGGACACGGTAGTCATATGGAGTTATCTTCTCCTGATCCCAGTTTGTACTAACAATAGGCTGCAAGGAATTGCTTTGTGTAACACTCATACAGAAGGCGCTGCGCTCACGATGATTAGTAACAACCATTGGCAGACCATCAAGCATCTCATGTGTATACTCCCCTCTTGTGGGATAGATACGCATCAAGCTATTTGGTAGCTGGATAGTTGGAAATGTAGGAACAAGCATGTGGCTGATATTTCCAATGTATGGATTTACATAATCAACAGGCTCTTGAACAGCAGAACTTGCCGTGAAAGAAGCACAAAGAAAAAGTGAGACGAGAAGTCCCACAGACTTAAGGTTTTTATTCATTTTAGTTCTTTTTATAGTTAATTTTGTGCAAAGTTACGAAAAGTCGAGAGCAGAACAAAAGAAATCTATTTCTTTTTTGTGCCGAGACGAAGTAAGTTTGTGATTTATTGCAAAGAGAGAAAAATTCAAGGAGAAAGATAACTGCCTTACTCCTTATGTGAAAAAAAATTTGTGTATCTCATTAGAAAAGCGTAACTTTGAACGTTTTTAAACCAAAAAGAAGGATAACCTTTGTATTATGATACACAATAACAATAAAAACAATATGAAAAGAAACATGATGAAATTGATGGTACTTGCAGGTACCATGACCCTGACAACTACAGTATTAGCTCAGTCAACTATTAATACTAAACTTGCAAGCGAACCTGGAACGGACAGAGAAGAAGGTCCTGCAATGATCTGCGACGGAAAGACCTCAACCAAATGGTGTGTTGACGAGCCCGAACAAATGCCCTATACAATAATTCTGGATGCCGGCGAACAAACCAGCGTAGCCGAATACAGCTTTGTTACCGGAAATGATACACAAGATTATCATGACCGCAATCCTGTTACATGGATTATGAGCGGCTCTAATGATAAAAAGAATTGGACGGTCCTTGACAAACAAGAGAATGATCGCACACTTCGCGACGAGAACGAGCAGGAGTTCCGCTTCAAACCTGCTAACAAAGGACAGTTCCGCTATTACCGCTATGAATTTATTAAAATGGCAGATGGTACACGACTCCAACTGAGTGAGATTAATCTGTATAAAGTTGCACAGACAGCTATCAAAACAACATTTGTAAGTGGTACTGGTAACGAAGGAAAAGAAGGAGTCTCTAAAGTAAGCGATGGATTGTTCTACACAAAATGGTGCATAGATGACTCCAGTAAGATGCCCTACTCTGTTGTCTTGGATGCTGGAACACAGACTGTTATTACAGAATACGGATTGGTAACAGGAGAAGATACACATCAGTACCCAGGTCGTAACCCTCACACATGGAGAGTACTTGGAAGTAATGATAAGAATAACTGGAATGTGCTGAGCGAAGTTATACGTGACCGTAGCATGCGCGATGAAAACGAGCAGGAATACCGCTTTAGAGTAAAGAATGCCTCCGCTTATCGCTACTATAAGTTTGAATTTGTGAAAGTTTGGGAAGATACCCGTCTCCAACTAGCAGAAATAAAACTCTATAAATAAATTCATTAACCATTAACCTAATCCATGAAATGAAAAGGATGGTCATAAGCATCACCCTGCTATTGGCTGCGATGTGCAGCATGCAGGGTCAGACAAGTAATGTCGATAACCGCTCTCATCTGGAACGTGCACGCGAACTTTGTTCAAAACTAACGTTAGATGAGAAAGTAAAACTGATGGAGCATGAGTCTCCGGCAATAGAACGGTTGGGAATTCCTCAATGGAATTGGTGGAGCGAGGCGCTGCATGGCGTAGGACGAAACGGAAAGGCTACGGTTTTCCCCATAACGATGGGACTCGCATCAACCTTTGATGATGCGTTGGTACAACGTTGCTTTGATGTGGTAAGTACTGAAGCCAGGGCGAAGTATAACATTGCCAGAAAAGAGGGACATATGAAAATATACGAATGCCTCTCGTTTTGGACACCTAACATCAACATTTTCCGTGATCCACGATGGGGACGCGGGCAGGAAACCTACGGAGAGGATCCCTACCTGACCAGTAGAATGGGAATGGCCGTTGTGCGTGGTCTGCAGGGAGAAGAAGGGCACCGCTTTCTGAAACTATATGCATGTGCCAAACACTTTGCCGTACATTCAGGACCAGAATGGAACAGACATTCCTTTGATGTAGAAAACCTGCCAGTACGGGATTTATGGGAAACTTATCTGCCAGCCTTCAAGGATTTGGTAACAAAAGCTAAAGTTCGCGAGGTTATGTGTGCTTATCAGCGCTACGACGGTGAGCCATGCTGTGGAAATAACCGTCTGCTTCAGCAGATTCTGAGAAACGAATGGGGATTTGACGGATTGGTGACCAGCGACTGCTGGGCCGTGGATGATTTCTGGAAATCCGGAAGACATGGTTTCTCTAAGACAAAAGAAGATGCCATCTCGCATGCAGTATTGTCAGGTACCGATGTAGAATGCGGTGAAACCTTCCATTCACTGACAGATGCTGTAAAAGAAGGTAAGATCACAGAAGCCAAAATTGATAAAAGCCTGACAAGATTATTGAAAGGACGTTACGAATTGGGCGACCTTGATGACCCATCGATAGTAGAATGGAGCAACATAAAAGCTGACACCATAGACTGTCAGACACATAAGAATATGGCTTTGGAAGCAGCCAGAAGATCTATTGTATTACTACAGAACAATAAGAATATCCTTCCGCTTAATGCAGAAACAAAGGTTCTGGTAATGGGAGAAAATGCTATTGACAGTACTATGATGTGGGGTAACTACAATGGCTTCCCCTCTCACACCACCACAATTCTGGAAGGACTGCAACAGATTGGGAAGAATGTTCAGTACCTTAGCGGTGTACCCATGATAACAAAACCTGATGCCCCCTACTCTATTAATGAGAAAGAGTTGCAGGAGAAAATGAAAGAAACCGACGTCGTAATCTTTGTGGGTGGTATAACCCCACGCCTGGAAGGCGAAGAGATGGATGTTCATTACCCAGGATTCAAGGGTGGTGACCGAACAAGCATCGAATTACCTGATGTGCAACGTCAGCTATTGAACAAACTATACAAAATGGGCAAGCCAATTATCTACGTAAACTGCTCAGGCAGCGCAGTGGCTTTAGCACCTGAAAAGAAAATCTGCAACGCTATTCTTCAGGCATGGTATGGAGGTCAGTGTGGTGGACAGGCTTTGGCAGAGGTCATCTACGGCAGGGTTAACCCTTCAGGAAAACTACCTGTTACCTTCTATGCAAGCACTAACCAATTGCCTGACTATGAGGACTACAGTATGAAGAATAGGACATACAGATACTTCAAAGGTACACCTCTATGGTACTTCGGTGAAGGTATGAGCTATACCACCTTCAAATTAGGAAGACCGGTATATACCCCAGGCTCTGTAAAGGTTAATATCAAAAACACAGGAAAAAACGATGGCGAGGAAGTTATTCAGATTTACCTGCGTAAAGAAGACGATACAGACGGACCTATCAAAGCGTTGCGTGCCTTCAAGCGGGTAAGCCTGAAGGCTGGTGAAAGCAAGGACGTTACCATTCCATTCACTCAGGAAAACTTTGAATGGTGGGATGTTTCGAGTAACACCATGCGTCCGCTGGCAGGAAAATACTTGATGACAGTTGGCACAGACTCAAGAAGCGGACAACAACTGAGCATCAGCTTTGAACCATGATAGGTTATGGAAATAATCTCTTTTGTCCATCTATGACGAATAATCCGTTCTTTAGTTGAGAATTGAAAATTGAAAATTTAGAATTGATTTTTCTGCCAGAGAGATCATACACAGCAGCCTTCTCGTCTATCGGGGAGGCTGTTTTGTCTACTTTCACTTCTATGATAGCATCTTGTTGTTCTTGGTATTGGATAGATGTATTGTGGCAGTTATTAATGATAAGGTCAATGAGTTCCTGACCCTGATACTCGTCATCGCCGGCAAAATCCATCATAACAAATCCCATAGGACCGGACTTATCCTGCATATAATCAATAATGGCCTTATTGCAGGTACGGGCACATTCCTGAACACCCTCGTATGTAGAGAAAGTAATGCCAAAGATGGAATTTTTCTTACTGTAACCAGAGGCATGATTGAGGTAAAGACAATTCTTCCTGTCCTTGATAGAATTTGCCAGCATAGTCTTAATGGCATTAACCTTCTGTTCCAACTGACCAGATTCGGTAACATCATACATGTCCTGCGTACTCATAGTCATATATGTTCCTGAGCGTCCAGTAAGTTTTCTATCGTAAACAGAATTATCTCCGCCACCACTCAGATAACCACCATAAGGTCCACCTTCATAAGTATTACGACTCATCAACAAAATCTTGCCACGTAAATTTTTGACCTTCAGCAAAGGTGAAAAATTTACAATGTATTGTTTGACATCTTTCAAATATTGTCCCATCTGCGTGGGCCATTCGGATTTCTGATTATCAGACTCACTATCGTCCTCGTGACGCATAATCACAAAAAGGAACTCCTGGGGATGAGCATCAAGAAAATCACAAAGTGTAGAAAAAGCATCGCTGAACTTTACTTTTGTGTTAATGATGCCATGATAAATGATCATATCAGATCCGTTCCAAGCAGGGCGAAGGTCGAACATTCTAACTCCTAGTGCCAACTGTTGAGCAATGGTATAAGTCTGGGTATGCGCACTTCCCGTTAACCCGCTACTACTACAATTGCTGGTTGCCGCATCATGCGCACCAGGAATAGAAAGCCTACTCAGAAAGAGGTTGTCATCTAAGGCCTGCATCCAATTCAGATAGTCAATTGCTCGAATAGGCAACAAGAAGATAAACAATGACAATAGCAACAGGTGTCTTTTCATAAACAAATCACTATTTGATATATATGAAATATTTTCCCTTCCTTTCAGGCTATATATAATATATAATGTACGCGCGCGAAAGAACACCAATTATTTATAAGATGGATTTTCCACCTTGTAAGATAGTGATACCGGACCAAATATTTCCTTAAGGGTAAAGAAGAAATCGGCACCGCACTTCTCTATCTGTTCACTTACGAACTGGTTTGGAGTAATAATGGTAATATGTTTGTCAGTAATACTGCCAACCCTACAGTAAACAAAGTAAGTACTGAAGAATGGCTCCCCTACCCTTTCTTGGATCAGTTGCATAAACTGGAACCACTTTGTCTGTTGTTCTTCTGTCAGATGGTTTACCTCTGTATTAGGAGATTTGTCTACCTCCTGAACATCAGCATCAGGAACAGCTGGATTGAGAAGGAAACGTACACTGTCAGGATTTCCACGTTTCTTTCCATTATGGTATACTGGTTCGTATTCGAAAGTAAATTCTATCTCGCCCCTCTTAGCCAGTTTATCCATCTCACGCTGTGCAGGCTTCAATACATCACGATGAAAAACAGCCCATGTAGAACTTTTATCTTGCAAAACCTTGGTCCTGTCCTTACTGTATACCAACACACCAAGGAATTCTTTTAATGCTTCGTAGCCAAGAGTACACATTCGCATCTTCTTCCAGGCACTAAGATAAATGTACAATCGAGGTGTTCTGGGACTACGACAAAGTTTAACAATACCACCCAGATGTTCTACATATTGAGGACTTTTATTAAAAACCAGGTCGGCAACAGAGGCGTTCATATCAATCTTGATGATACCGCTTCTGCGTTCCTGACCGGTTGTAGTAATATAAGTAGGGACGTCAACATCAGTAAAAATCACACTGGTCTTGGTTCTTTTTTGTCCGTCAACATCAGTATAATTGATGGTGGTATCCAATTTTGTCAGCGCTTTACAGGCTTCATGAACGGCTGCATACTCCTTTGTTTTTACTCCTAAAGACTGTAAAGGAACCTCAAAAGTGATCTTTCCTTTGGATAATTCTTCCTCCGAAAAGAGAGGTCCCATCTTTCCGTCAACAAAACAATCGTTGATTCTTGTCTGCATGGTTGCAGCTATGGCAACAAGAACATTGGTCTGAATAAGAGAAAAATCTCCTCTTATCTGCGAGTATACAAGAGGGTTTTTTATATAGTCCGAATTCTCCAATTGCTTGATAAGCTCATTATCCGAACTAACCATTTGCAACTTTCCGTTTGTCTTTTTTGTAGCCATTACCTGTATATATATTATTATATAATGTACGCGCAAAGATATTATTTTTTTTTGATTACGAAGAAATAATTCTAAACAAAAAGCATCAATTTATAAAAAAAAATGATAACATTGTCCTCAAAATACAGAAACCAAGTCCTCAAAAACAGATAACCTATACCTCAAAAAGAAGAAACCATGTTCTCAAAACATGATAACCAAAACCTCAGAAAAAAGGTTACCAGATCCTCTGAAATTAGATAAAAAAATATACTTTTAGGAAGACATAAAACCAAGAAAAAAACACAATTTACTTCTCATATTTTTGGATATTCAATAATCTTAATGTATAAAATAAAACTACCTGTATAGAAAAATATCACATAAATTATCCTCGATTTTCATTAAAAAATTATCATGATTTTCAATCAAAAGAAGGAAAATGAAAATAACATTTTTACAAGAATTTTATCTGAAAATGATAAGGATAAGATTATATTTAATGAATCTGAATTTAAAAAAAATGAGGTTAAAATACTGGACTGTCATTTCTATTAATAGAAACATTTGCAGGTATTAATAGTAACAATTACCAGAATTAATACCTGCAAAATATATAATGAACTCCCCTCCCCCATGAAATGACCAAATTACAGGAAATGTTACTTTCTCCTCAACTCAAAGGTTACCTTCTCCTCAACTCAAAGATAACCAAGACCTCAAAAATGAATATATATTGTATTGATATAAATAATTTAATGTATTACAATATATAAAACTATACAATTTGTTGTAAAACAATGAAATAAATTATGGAATATTCTGATATTTCAATTAAAAAATGAGTATATGATTATACAACTACTTAAAGCAAATGTTTAAATAAATGAGGTGAAATATGTTGTAAAAGGTACCAAAGTTACCTTCTCCTCAATAAAAAGTTACCTTCTTCGCAAAAAAAGGTATCTAAATCCTCAATTTAAGATTGGTTTTTCCTCAAAAAGAGGTTACATGCTTCGCAGTTGCATTCTTGCAAACAACTGGGTTTCAATACGTTAGAGGTAAGTGATATATTAATATACCTAACATGTTATATTAAAAACAAAAGAAATTTATTAGGGATATTAACTATATTATCTATATAAGGTATTTGTATGTTGCTGAAAAACAGCGTTTTGCAATAAGTTTTTGCAGAGAACGTAACCTCTTGTTGAGGAGAAGGTTACCTTGGATTGCAGGAAAACCTGCATCTTATTGAGGAGAAGGTTACTTCCCCCTGCTTAATTGAGGAGAAAGTAACCTTTGTGGGGTTATAAATGCGTATCACGTACATATTGTCTGATAAGTTCTGCTCCTTCTGGGGAAATTACTTCACCAGCCATATATCGTTTCAGAAATTCATTTAGAGCTGTACGAACAACATCCTGACGGTCTACTTTGCATTGCCAATGTATTTCCTCTACTGCTCTGTTATGACGCTCTTCAAAGAATATAAGTTTACCATTCTGGCGAGGTATGATGCTGTTGTCTTTTTTACGACCAGGTTTTTTGTAAGTTGGGACAATTGCATCAGATGTTACATTCTCCGCAATTGGAGCAGGTGGAGTGCTTGTAGGGATTTTGTCATACAATTCTTCGGTTTGTGCTTTCATGTCATCAGCTAATGCGCTGATCGGTGTGAGTTGTTTAATTTTCGGCATAGTTCTACCCTCCCCTATTTTATTCTTGTTCATTTATGAATGATATATATGCTTCGCTTGCTTTTTTGTACCAAGCTTCGGGTGTCCATTTTTTATTTCGTGTTCCCTTCCCTACTATTTGTTCTGCCAGACGCATGTAATCATCTGCAGCTGTGCTGCTTGGCGCGTATTCAAACAAGCTCATCTGTTCCTTTGGTGCTTCGTTACATTTTGCACACTTACGAATGGGAACAGGGAAAATGGGTGTATTTGGTTGTGAGCGGAAAAACTCCTGAACTTCCTTTCCCATTTTTGTTTTTTCAAACTGTGTAAGCAAATAGCCCATGAGTTCGATCTTTTTCCCCATCATTTTATTTATTTCATCCACAATGGTTCGTACAGCGTCTTTTCCTTGTACCGAGTATAAGTCTGTCCTTACAGGAACAATAACGCCGTCAGAGGCCGCAATAGCGTTTTTATTTAGGATGCTGTTACAACCCGGTGCACAATCTATAAGAATATAGTCATACATGTCTTTTAGAGCATTCAGTCTTATAGACAGATAGTTTTCTCTGTAAACCTTATCTGCGAGCCATGTGTTCAGTTCGTCTATACGTATACTACTGGGTATGTAATCCATCCCTTTATAGCGTTCGTAAACCGGTGGGGCAATTGTGTCGTCTTTTAACCAGTCATAGAGTGTTGATACGCCAACCTGATAACTGGATCTGTCTATCGTTATTGTCATATTACACTGCTTATCTGTATCTACCAATAGAACGCGCTTGCCCAGAAGCCATAAGGCTGTTCCCAGGTTGATGGTCGTAGTGGTCTTTGCTACCCCACCCTTGTCGTTAATAATCGAAATTACTTTTGCCATAATATATCTTATTATATGTTCTGTTGCAAAGTTATGTATTTTATTTCATTTGACAATGATATTTTTGAAATATTTTATATATTCTGCTATATAACATATTCAGAATATCTAACTATACAACATATAAGGATATTCTGTATACATAAATATTGAAAATATTAAACATATCCCATATAATATAAATATACATATAGATAAAATATAAAAATAGATAAATATATAATATATAAATATATCTATATATGTTACATATTGAAAATATAAACATATACAAAATATAATAAATATACAAATACGCTGAATATAATAAATATACTATATATAGGATATATATGAAATATAAGAATATTATGAAGGTGATATAATTATTTGGTGTTAATTCTATATGTGTTATTATTAAACATATTTAAACTAAGGCTTAAACTTTGCATGATATAAAAATAATGCATACTTTTGCGCAAAATTTTATTTATGAGGTTTTTTCTTAAGTTTAAGTGGGTTTTCTTGTTTATAGGACTCAGGATAGCAGGTGGTAGGGGAGCCGTTTTCGGTTTTCTATTGGGTTGGTTTATCGATAGTTTGCTTTCTCCCCCTACCATTAGGTTCCGAGTCTACACTAATTATACAAATGCTAATCAGCAGCAGTGGGGTAGTGGTGCTGGTTCTGCGGATTCTTATTCACATTACGATTCAGGGTTAGATGAAGCATATAGTATCCTTGAGATTAATAAGACGGCTTCTGACGATGAGGTTAGACAGGCTTACAGGCGTATGGCTTTGAAATATCACCCTGATCGTATTGCATCTCAGGGTGAATCTGCCAGACTAGCTGCTGAACATGCTTTTCAGCGTATAAATCAGGCTAAGGAAAGAATTTTCAAAGCAAGAGGAATAAAATAGACAATATATTTGATATATACAGAATATATGGAAGTAGGGTTCAGAGTTGCTTTATTCGATTTAGACGGTACATTAATTAATACGGAAAACCAGTATACAGAATTTTGGGAAAGGGTAGGGAAGGAGTTGGATCTGAATATTCCCAATCTTGCTCAAATTATCAAGGGAAGAACGCTTACGTCTATCTTCAGTAATTTTATTCCATCTCTGGAGTTGCAGAAAGAGATTTCCATTAGACTTGATTTGTTTGAGAGCCAGATGCAATTTCCTTTCTATCCTGGTGTTTTGGATTTTCTGGAGGATGTGAGGAAGAATGGGGTAAAGTGTGCAGTTGTAACCAGTTCTAATAAGGCTAAGATGGCAGCTGTTAAGCGTAAAATCCCTAATTTTGATGAATTATTTGATAAAGTTCTGACTGCTGAGGATTTTTCTGCTTCGAAACCTGATCCTGCCTGTTATTTGTATGGAGCTCAAGTGTTTTCTGCCAAGAAGTGTCAGTGTGTGGTATTCGAGGATGCTGTTAATGGCCTTCAGGCTGGTATGTCGTCTGGCATGTTTACCATAGGCTTTGCTACAACTAATCCCCGACATGTCATTGCTCCACTGTGTCATCATGTTCAGGATGATTTTCTTCATCTGTCATATGCCGACGTAGAGAAATTACTTGAGGATTATTGGAAGGATATAGATTAGCGGAATTGTTTTTGTGCTTCCAGGTATTCAAATCCGAATTGACTTAAGTAGACTTTTATATCCTCTGTATTCCTTTCATAATATTTACAGAGCGACTCTAAAGAGTCAAATTCCTTATCGCGTAATTTCATGTTAATGTATGAGACCAACATAAAAGGGTCTTGTGGCATGTTATCCATCTTTGTACCTGTATTTTTCTTTAAATCGGTGCAAAGGTACAAAAAAAGAGGCTTCTGTCATAGTATATTTTGTTTCTTATGTATCTTTTTTGTAAATTTGCCTGCTCAAGGGTATTATAATTATGTAAATTAGAACTATGACAGTAGGAATTATCACAGGAATCATAGCTGGATTTGTAGCCAGCAAGTTGTATGACGGAGAGGGCAAAGGCTGCATCGTAAACCTTGTTTTGGGAGTTATAGGTGGAGCTTTAGGAGGTTGGCTTTTCAGCCTATTTGAATTACCTGTTAATAGTTGGATGGGCGAGTTGGTCGTAGCTGTTATCGGAGCTATGCTTTTCTTGCTGATATGGAACAAGTTGTTTAAATAAAGCATTATCATATAGCCTTAGAGGGATTATTTCAAATTAACCATTATGAAGATAAGTCATTTCAGACATTTTTTATTATGGCTGCTTGTTTTTATGTGTAGCCACATCTATGCACAGGAGGAATTGAATCCTGTTGCGGACCCTGCTGCTGTGGTGATAAGCGGGAATGCCCGTTTTACCGTCCTTACCAGTAGGATGATCCGCATAGAGTATAGCAGTTCCAAGCAGTTCGAGGACCGTGCCACTTTTGCCATAGTAAACCGCAGGTTGCCTGTCCCATCTTTCTCTACCGACGAATCCGACGGTTATCTCTATATCCGTACGTCCGATGTAACGCTTCGCTATAAGGTAGGTTCTGTTATCAGGGCCACGGATAAGAAGCCGGATAACCTGATGGTCACTTTCATGCTGAATGGCATTACGTGCACCTGGTATCCTGGCAAGGATGATGCACTGAATCTTTTGGGAACCAACAGGACGCTCGATACGGCATGGGGCGATAATGCCCGTGACAAGTTGGAAAAAGGTCTTTTATCACGAGCCGGTTGGAGCATTATCGACGAGAGTCCTTCTGCCATTCGTGGCGATGGAAGCACCACTCTGCCTATGGCCCTCAATGAGGACGGATATATGTGGTGGCAGAAGGCGGCCGATTCCAAGGCTATCGACTGGTATTTCCTGGGCTATGGCCATCAGTATAAGGAATGTATTCAGGATTTCACTAGGGTAGGAGGGCGTGTCCCTTTGCCCCCCAAATACATTTTTGGTTACTGGTATAGCAGGTATTGGGCCTATTCGCAAAGCGATTTCATTAATATTATCCGCGATGTAGAGAACAATGATATCCCCATGGATGTCATCATTATGGATATGGATTGGCACAAGAGCGGCTGGACAGGATGGAGCTGGAATACCGGCAAGATATCCAATCCCACCTATCTTATCAACTACATGCATACTCATGGCCTGCGTACGGCTCTGAACCTTCATCCGTCGGATGGAATCAGCAGTTCCGAGGATAAGTATAGAAACCTCCGTTCGGCAATGGGCTTGCCTTCTTCTTATACGAGTACAATTCCCTGGACCATACAGGATTATAGCTTTGCTCGTCCCTTCTTCGACAATATCATTCGTCCGCTCGAGAGTCAGGGCGTCGATTTCTGGTGGCTCGACTGGCAGCAGGAGAAGACCATTGGCGAGCATGCAGCTGCTAAGGGCTATACCCTGACGGATGGCGCAGATAAGTTGAGCGAGACGTTCTGGTGCAATCATACTTTCTTCGAGGATATGCAGAAGAACCGTCCTGCTCTTCGTCCTGTTATCTATCACCGATGGGGTGGGTTAGGGTCGCATCGTTATCCCATATGTTTCAGTGGCGATACATGGGCGGCATGGTCAACGCTTGGATATGAGATATTCTTCACCAGCAATGCCAGTAACGTGTGCTATGCCTATTGGGGACACGATCTGGGAGGTCATCAGGGTGGCGACAACGACCCAGAGCTCTTATTGCGCTGGCTTCAGTTCGGAGCTTTCACGCCCATCTTCCGTACCCATGCCACCAATGATTCCAAGTTGGAGCGCAGAATATGGAAGTACAGTAATTTCACTCAGTTGCGCGATGCTGTCCGCATGCGTTACCAGTTGTTCCCATATCTCTATACCGCAGCGCGTGAGACGTATGATACAGGTATCGGTATGAACCGTCCTTTGTATTACGAATGGCCGGAAGAGAATAATGCCTATGTCTACGAAGACGAGTATATGTTTGGTAACGATATGCTTGTGGCACCTATTTATACCGCTTCCAGGAATGGTCTCAGCAGTCGTAACATCTGGTTGCCGGCCGGAGAGTGGTGGGATGTTACGGAGAATCGCCTTCGTAAGGGCGGAAGCGTCTTCCGTGCCAATTATACTTTAGACGAGTTCCCTGTCTTCTATCGTCCCGGCAGTGTCATTCCTTTCTATCCTGTCCAGCGTACTGTTGTCACTACTCCTGAAGAGATTATCCTGAAGGTTGTCCCGGGAGCCGACGGAACAGGTTCTCTCTATGAGGATAAAGGCGACAATCAGGATTATCTGGCCAACGGATGGGCACGCACCTCCTTCTCTTACCGGAATGTATCTTCGTCCAGCAAGAGCCTTACCATCGGTCCGCGCCAGGGAAGTTTCGAAGGTATGCCCACTACACGCACCTGGACTGTTCAGTTTCTGGGTATGCAGAAGGCTCCCCTGGGTGTTACCGTTAATGGTGAAGCCGACCTTACGCACGAGGAGAGCTATGATGCCGATGCCAAGATTCTGACCGTGACCATACATACCTCTGCCCTTGATAAGGAAGTTGTTGTGCTGTTGGATGGAGTAGAAGCCGATGCCGCCTCTGCCGATGTTGTTAATCAGACCTCGGGTGAGATAGCTTCCCAGTCGGATGTCCGTTCGGATCAGACCGACAGACATGCCGCCCGTGTTGCCTATGTCAGCAGGCTCTATGCCCGTGGTTCTGCTATACCAGGAGGCATACAGGAGCTTACCGCTTTCAATTCCAAAGGATGCTTTAAGTATCATGGCAAATTGCTGCCTGGCACGTTTGTGTTAACTACCACAGAGCAGCACAGAGCCGGTGCCCGTTACTATAAGCCGGCCCAGTTCGACTCCAATGTCGTAAACGACGGTATCAGCTATACTTCTACTTCCGATAGTACCCAAGCCGCCTGGACCGTTCTCTTCGAGGCCGACAACTACCGTTTTACCGTAACCCCCACCAGTACTACTGCGGGAACCGTCCAGGGCGAACTCTTCACGTGGTGGTACGAGACGTGGATCTGCGGCGGCTGTGTCGAGGATAACCAGACCCCAGGTGCCGGCAACTGGCAGATTTCCTCAGGAAAGGCCATGGAGCAGTCTTCCTTGAATCCGTATGAATGGACCTGGACAGGCGAGCTTAAGAACTATACCAGCAACGACGAGCCCAAGCGCTTCAAGATAAATGGTCAGTACGGATGGAGTCCCAAGGTCCTGCATCCCTTCAAGCAAGACGAGAGTATTCTTACCTCTAAGGAGTTGTGGTACAATGGCACTTCCGATTATAAGTGGTCCATTACCCAGGATGGCTTCTATCGCATCACCGTCAATGTCTTCGAGGAGACCATCCGTGGCGAGTATTTCGGTTACGATACGGATGGGGTAGGGGGCCTCGAACCTGAGGCGAAGGTAACCTTAACGGTACGCGACCGTACCATTCAGGTATCCTCTTCCCAGGTGATGTCCGTCTTCCTTATCAGTCCCGATGGGCATCAGGACGCTTCCGACAATGGTAATCAGGTAACCCTCGTGGCACCTCATCCAGGTGTATATATCCTGCATGCCACGAATGGTAAGGAGAATTTTACGCGTAAGATAACAATTCAATAAATGAGTATAGAAACAATTTCCAGCGCACAGAATCGGCGTATCAAGCATCTGCTGGCTCTTCAGCAGAAATCCGCTCTTCGTCGCGAGGAGGGACTCTTCATTGTCGAGGGTAGGAGAGAGTTAGAGCATTGTCTCAATGCCGGTATGCAGGTAGAGTCTATCTATTGCCTGGATGAAACGTCAACGATAACGTCAACGTCAACGAAAACGGGAACAACTCCTCACCTGTCACCTGTCACCTGTCACCTGTCAACTGTCAACTGTCAACTCGTCAAAGTGACCCCAAACGTCTACGAGCGCATAGCCTACCGTGGCAGCACAGAGGGCATTATTGCCGTTATCCGTACGCCTCAGCCTCTTACGCTCGATTCGTTGTTGCAGCAGAAGGGCAGGGGAGTCAACGGTCAGCCCTTGCTTGTTATCCTCGAGCGGGTAGAGAAGCCCGGCAATCTCGGAGCCGTCCTCCGCAGTGCCGATGCAGCACAGGCAACGGGTGTTATCGTGTGCGATCCTCTGACAGACCTCTACAACCCCAATCTCATTCGTTCCTCCATCGGAGCCATCTTCACAGTCCCTACCGTAGCTTGTACGTCCGAGGAGTGCATTGCCTTTCTCCAGGAGCATGGCATCCAGATTCTCACGGCACAGCTTCAGGACTCTCATCTCTATTACGATACGCCCATGACAGGCCCCACAGCCATTGTCATGGGTACAGAAAGCACCGGCCTCACACCTATATGGCGTGAGGCCGCTAATGCTCATATCCGTATTCCTATGCTGGGGCAACTCGATTCGCTGAACGTCTCCGTTTCAGCCGCCATCCTTCTCTTCGAGGCTGTACGTCAGCGCCAGTCATCGTAAAGGAGGAGAGACATCACCCTGCCTCGAAGGGGCAATAAACAAATAACCCAGCACCTTGTTTTCTTTTCGGTGCCGGGTTATTTTGTATGTGGGGAAGGGTAGGGTTTACTTCACGTTCCCAACCTTTATTAGGTACTCTGCAATCTGAACGGCGTTCAGGGCTGCCCCCTTCTTAATCTGGTCTGATACCAGCCAGAAGGTGATGCCGTTGGGGTTAGCCAGGTCCTTGCGGATACGACCTACATATACATCGTCGCAGTTCTCGTGGAACAGAGGCATGGGGTATACCTTGTTCTGTGGATCGTCCTCCAGCTGCAGGCCGTTACCGTTCCTGATGGCCTCCTTGAATTCCTCAACGCTTACGGGGCGCTCTGTCTCGGCCCATACACTTTCGCTGTGGCAACGCAGAGAGGGCACGCGTACGCACATAGCCGAGCAGTCGGCATCCGTGTGCATGATTTTCTTGGTCTCGTTGTACATCTTCATCTCCTCCTTGGTATAACCGTTCTCTGTGAAGACGTCGATCTGGGGGATTACGTTGAAGGCCAGCTGATAGGCGAACTTCTCGACGGTCGGCTTTTCACCGGCCAATACCTGACGGTACTGCTCGTACAGCTCGGCCATAGCAGCAGCTCCAGCACCGCTGGCAGCCTGATAGCTGGCAACGTGGATGCGCTTGATGTGGCTGATGTTCTCCAGAGCCTGCAGGGCAACCACCATCATGATGGTCGTACAGTTGGGGTTGGCAATGATATTGCGGGGACGGTTCAGGGCATCCTCGGCATTGCACTCGGGTACTACCAGGGGCACATCCTCGTCCATACGGAAGGCACTGCTGTTGTCTATCATCACGGCTCCGTACTTGGTAATGGTCTCGGCAAACTCCTTGCTTGTGCCGCCACCTGCGCTGGTAAAGGCAATATCTACACCCTTGAAGTCGTCGTTATGCTGCAGAAGCTTAACTTCGATTTCCTTTCCGCGGAAGGTGTACTTAGTTCCTGCACTGCGCTGGCTTCCAAAGAGAAGCAACTCGTCAATGGGGAAATTTCTCTCATCCAAAACTCTCAGGAATTCCTGACCTACGGCACCGCTGGCACCAACAATTGCAACTTTCATATGT
>JAEEGK010005216.1_pt1 | contig 31432 bp, 17 predicted proteins | sample 8958771 | NCBI WGS metagenome assembly JAEEGK01 (sample SAMN16246547, study PRJNA631951) | gut metagenome | biome: gut microbiome; feature: rumen; material: SC-attached | host: Bos | place: Iran: Karaj | collected 2018-10
TAATTCTTTATTACCTAAATTGCCAAAATATTTAAGAAAAAATAAAGGAATGAGTTTATTATTATATGAATTAATCAATCAATATATTATTAATGATAATGAAAAAATTTTAGAAAAAGAAGAAAATTCAAAAATCTTTTTTAAATTATTTAAAAAAAGTTTTGCTAAAGAAAATGATGAAGCAAGTTATTATTTATCAACATTAATAGCCCAAATATGGTTTATTATTTTTAATAATATAAAAGAAAAAATAATAATAGATATAATATTATTTTCTTCAGAAAGATTAAAAAATATTTTAATCAATGAAAAAAGTAATCATTCAGATATGATAATTAAAATAAATTTACAATCATTATCAATGAGTTTAATAACTTTACTATTTTGTTGTTTTATAAATTATCCTTTAATAGGATGTAATAATATAAAATTTGATTCTTTAATTCATTTTACTCAATATCAATTAGTTTATGAAATATATTCTCCTTATCAAGTTAAAATATTAATTATTGGGATTTGTTCTTTAATTAGAAATGAAAATATAATAGAAAATTTTCAAAATTTAATTCCTTCACTTTTAAATTTGTCCTGTAAATTTTTGAAAAAAGTAAAAAAATCAGAATTAAATTCTTTGAAAAAAAAAGAGAAAAATGAAATAAGAAATAATTTAATTAATGAAGAAGAAGAAGAAATTAATGAAATTGAAGAAGAAGAAATGACTTTAGAATATGTTGAAGATGATAATACATTTTATGAAGAAAAAGATAAACAAGATTCAATTGATGAAATTAAAGAAATTGATTATAGAACAATTAATCCAATTAAAAATATAGATGAATATAAATTTTTTAAAGAAACCATTGAAATTTTAAAAAATAAACAATATAATATTTTAAATAAATGGATGGGAGATTTAAATGAAGAAGAAATTAAAAGTTTTTATGATATAATTGGTAATATTAAAAACGGAAAAAGTAATATTGCTATTTCGAGTAAATTAGAAACAATTAATAAATTTGAAGGTAAAATATAATTATTAGTTTATATATATATATTATATAGAACTCTTTATATTATGAAATAAAAATTTATTTTATTTTGAATTTATTTGTTTTATTTTACATAATTTTTAATATTAATAATTTTCAGTTATTTAAATTCTAAAAAATAAAATATGAATATTAAAGGTTTAGATTTATTGAATAAATTAAACAATACAAATAATACATTTCTCGGTGCAACAGGAGCAATAATAAAAAATTCAGCAGATTCAAAAATGAAAACATTAAATTCATTTGTTCAAGTAATTCCAATTAAAATGTGTCAAATTATAGAAGAAAAAAGACCACTTTCAGCACCAAAGAAAAAAAAAAAGAAAAATAAACATTATAAAATATTTGCTAAAAATAAAAAGAAAAAAGAACTTAAAAAAATTTCAAGTACTGATAAAGATATTAAATTATTTGAAAAAAAAGCTGAATCTTCAAGAGCAAATAAATTTTTAAATATTATTTTAATTCAAAAACAAGTTTCAAAGTCTGAAAGTCAGAAATTGGAAAATTTAAAAAGTAATAATAAGATAATTATTAATCAAAGTAATTTAAATAATAATAATAAATCAAACACTTTGAGACAATCAATGCAACACGAAAAATATAAATCTGAATTAAATACTATTGAAGAAACAGATTCGAAGAAAAAAATTAAAAAAAAAGATAATATATCAAGTAATGTAAGTACTGAAGAACAAAAAAATAATAATATTAATAATAATATAATTAATTATCTAACAATAAAACCTAAGAAATTATTTAAAGAAAAAGAAAAAGAAAAAAACGAAAACTCAAAAACTCTAATAATAAATTCAAAAAACTCAATTAATAACAATTCAAATATAAATAACACAAATAACACAAATAACTCAAATAATAATAATAACAATCAAAATAATAATAATTCTCATAAAAATAATAATAATAATAAAATGAATAATATTAACATATTAAATTATAAAAATAAAAATGAAAAAAAAAATTCTTCAAATATATTAGAAATAAAAAATCCATTAACAAAATCAATTAATCCTTCATGTGAAATAGCAGATATATTAAACATGAATATATCTCATAACATACATTTTACATTATCATATAGAAACCAATTAAATAAAACATTAAATAAAAATCCAATAATAAATTCATCATATAATGAATTAAATGAGAAATTATTATCAAAAAATACAAATTCATTAGAAAATTCAAAAAGTACATCTTCTTTAAAAAATAAAAATGAAAATAGTGAAGGATTGGTGGGATTTAATTCTTTAAAAATGAAAGGAGAAGAAATTAGAAATATATTATCAAAAGAAGATATAACAGAAAGATTTATTAGAATAAGGAAGAATTATCAAGAAAAAGAAATTCATCAAAGTATTCAAAATTTAAATCTTCATTTTTATTTAATTTTACCTGGAAATGCAAGTTATTTAGTAAAAAATTGTATGTGTCATAGAACAAGTTGGAAAGAACCTTTTTCAAAAGTTTCTTCATTATATAATTTTAAATGGCAAGAAATTAGTTATGGAATTGAATATAATTCTTTATCAAGATATGAAACTAATAAACAAATTGTAAATCATTATGAAAATCATTATTGTATTTCTAATAAAGCAAATATGTTTTGTTATTTAATGAAATATTGTGAAGAAAGAAAAATTTCTGTTTTTAAATATGTTCCTTTTACTGTTGTTTTTAAAATCAAAGAAAAAAAAAAAGATGGAGAAAATGAAATTAAATCTTTCGAAAAATGTAATTTGGAAGCTAAAGATAATTTAAAAAAATTTATTAATATTAGTCAAAAATTCGTTGTTGATTTTAATGATATTGGAAATTATTATAATAACGAAAATTTTTTAAAGGAAGTAGAAAAAAGAGAATTTTCTGAAGAAAAAAATGTGAAAAAAAAGAAAAAGAAAAAAAAAGAAAAAAATATTATTAATAATTATAATAATGAAAATAAAAATAATATTGGAATAAAAGAAGAAGAAAAAAAAGATAATGAAGAAAAAAAAGATATTGAAGAAAAAGAAGATGATGAATTAAAAGAAGATAATAATATTATTGAATATGATAATTTTTATTCAGATTTTTTCCCTAAATTAAAACCTAATGAAAGAATTGTTGTTAATACTTTTCAAAATGAAATTAATGAAAAGGAAAAAAAAAAAGATAAAAAAGAAAAAAAAAAAATGATTGGAAGTAATACTTTAATTGAATTACCAATAACTCATGAAAGTGGAAAACATATGTGGTTAGTTAAAGCTATTAATTTAAATAGAGGAAAATGTATTAAAGTTGTTAATTCATTTGAACAAATTGAAAAAGTTATTGAAAAATTTAAATATGGTGTTAAATATGGTTTTACTCAAGAAATTTTAGATGAAGAATCTGAAATAAAAGAAAATGAAGTAAATAAAAAAATAATAGAAAAAGAAAATTCAAATGAAAATAATAATAATAATAATAATAAAAATGAGAATATAGAAAATCCAGAAAATGAGAATCCTGAAAAATTAGAACAAGAAGAAAAGACATATTTATGTAAAAAAATAATTATCCAAAAATATATAGAAAAACCATTATTATATAAAAAACGTAAATGTGATATAAGAATATGGGTATTATTATCACATAAAATGAAAGTATATGTATTTAAAGAAGGTCATTTAAAAACTTGTTCAGTGGATTATAATGTAGATTCAAAAGATGCTTTTACTCATATAACAAATTATTCTTTTCAAAAATATAATAATAATTTCCAAAAATTTGAAAAAGGAAATGAAGTTCCTTTTTATGAATTCCAGAAATTTATTAATGAAAAATACCCAAATAAGAAATATAATATTAAAATAGATTTAATGAATAAAGTTAAAGAAATTATTACTTTAACAATGAGAGCAGGGAAAGAAAAAATCAATAAAAATAATAGAAATTATCAATTTGAAATTTTTGGATATGATTTTATGTTAGATGAAGATTTTAATGTTTTTTTAATTGAAATTAATACTAATCCTGGATTAGAAGAAAGTTCTCCTTGGATTAAAATTATTATTCCTAGAATGTTAGATGATGCTTTAAGATTAACTATTGATCAAATTTTTGAGCCTAAATATGATTTTAGTTTAAATTATAAAAATGAAAATGATGAAATTAATTATTTAAATGTAATGAATAATTTAAAATATAATATTAATCCTAATAATGTTAATGATTATTATTATAAGAAAGAAGAAGAAAAAAGTGAAAAAAATATTAATAATAATAATAATAATAATAATGATAATAATAATAATCAAAAATATATTTCTCCTTTTCCTGTTCCTGGTTATTTACCTAATGATAATTTATGGGAATTTATTTGTGATTTAAATGAAAAAGACCCTTTAGATGAAAGAATTGAAAAAGAAAAAGAAATTGAAAAAAATGATAATGAATACTTTACTGGAATTAAGCATTTAATTAAAAAAAGAAAAAATATAAAAAACAAAAAAAATAAATAAAAAAAGTCTTTTTTATATATATTATATAAAGGGATTTTGTTAAAGTGTAATTTTTCTTTTAATTATAATAGTTTTGATAATTTATATAAAATTAGAACAATTATAATTTCGTTATAAACTTTTATATTCAAAAATTATTATGAAAAATAAAAGGAATATTATTATTCTATTTATTTTATTATAAACAACCTAAAAAAAAATAAATAAAAATCTTTAACAAAAATAAATTTAAAAAAAAAATCTTATTCTAAATGTGCATTAGTTCTAATATATCTATCTTTCATAATATTATCAATAACTTTAATAACAGGTCGAATATCATCTAAATTAGAATGTATAATTTTCATTAAATCTTGAGTTAAATTAAGTAATTCGTTATCACTTTGATCACCAAGAAAAGAACTAATATGTAAACCATTATCAGGTTGTAATCCATAATTTTCTTTATTATTATCAATAATACAAATCTTTTGAATATCTCTTCCTAATTTAGATAAATCTTTAAAGAAAATACCATTTAATAAATTAGTATGTTTCCTATATAATTTATAAGAAATAGAATTAAATTTATCTAATTCTTGAAGAACAATATCAGCATAATCTTCAGCAGCTGCAGTAAAAATAACAATTTCAAAATATTTTCCCATTTCTTTTAAAAAATAATCTGCATAAGGTCTTACTTGAACAAATGCTCTTTCTTCTTCTTCTACATAATGAACTAAAGTTTCATCTAAATCTACTACTAAAGTATATTTATATTTATTACTTATTTTAGGTAAATATGGTATTTGAATTTTTATTGTGTTTATTAAATATTTTAATATTGATATATTTGTTATTAATATTTCTTTCACATTTTCTTTCTCTTTTTCTTTATATATACTTAATATTTTCTCAAAAATATTCTTTTGAGAAATATATTCTGAAGATATTATATTTATGTCTTTTGATTTTAATTGATTTAATATTGTTGTTATTGTCTCTGTTAAAAATAATAATTTTTCCATGAAATATTTAAGACAATCATTTAATTTTATTATTATTTGCTCATTTGATGGAGAAAATATATTTTTATAATATTCTTTAAAGTAATTCATACATAAATTTTCAAAAGATATTGTATTTGTTTTATTTTTATTTTTTGTTTCTTTTTTTAAATTATAATTATATAAATTTATTAGCATTAGGGATTCATATAATTTTTTTATTAGAATGTTAACTTCTTTAAATATTATTTCTATGTCTTCGTTTGTTATTGAATCCATACAATCGAAATTTAAATTTAATATATTTTGAATTAAGAAAATAAATATGTTTAATAATATTTCTTCATTTTCTTTTTGTTTTAATAAAAATTCTATATATGGATCACTGTAATTATCATTTATTAATGGTTCAAAAACACTATTTGATTTAATATAATTTTCTAATCTTGATATTATATTTTGATAATTATTTCCTATTATTTCAGTTGAATTTATATTTTTTAATAAAGGATAATAAAATTCACTTATTCCATTATAAACAATTTCATAATCAACAGGGAAAAATAAATCTTTTTTAAATTTAAATTTATCACTATTTTTTTTCACAACTTTCTTATGATAAAAACTTTTTTTACCAATATTAACACCATTATTATTATTAAAATTATTTTTATTATTACTTAAATTATTTATATGATTATCAGTATTATCATTATTATTATTTTTAATATAATTATTATCATCATCATCATCACATGGGGTTTCATCATCATCTAAAATTTTAGGAGGTAATTTATAAAAAATAATATTTTGATTTTTTAAAGTATCTATTGTATATTCTGCTATAATTCCATTTTTTGTTATAATATCTATTATTTTAGAATGATTTCTATTATGATTATTTTGATTTATTATCATTTTATTGAATAATAAATTAGATTCTTTTTTTTCTTCTTCTATATTTTCATTTTTTATTTCATTTTTATTAAGTATTTCTTTTAAATTTGATTTATTCATTTTCTAAATTTTAATTTAAAAAAAATTTATTTTAATATGGGAAAAATACTATTATCTATTTAATAAGAATTATATTATTATTTTTTAAAATCATAAATTTTATTTTTAAATAATAGAAAAAAATGATTAAAAAAGAAGAAAATTCACAAAAGCAAAATTTAAAAAATTATTCTTCAAATATAAACAATTCTCTTCAACTGAATAAAAAAGATAATATAACTTTTAAAAAAACTAAACCGTCATATTCAGAAAAATTTAAAGATAAATTAAAATATGTTTCTACTAATATTGGTTTAAGTTCTGGAAGTGAAGGAAGTTATTCAAACTTATATAAAAATTCAGGAATAAAAATTTATAATGATGATATATGTAAACATTTATATAATATTGAAACAAATAATAAAATTAATTCTTTTATAAGTAATAGATTTAAATTAAATAATAAATCTAGAAATTATTTTTCTCCTAATAAAAATTCCGATTTAAAAAAAAGTAAAACTCAAATTTCAAAATCAAATTTTAATTCACCAAGAAGAGAAATAAATTATAATTTAAATAATAAAAAACCCACAAAAATTGATTTAAATATAAATGAAAATAATAATAATAAATTAAATAATGAAACGATTGATAAAGATGAAATAATAAAATTACAAATTAAATCTAATGATGATAAAATAAGAAATTTATTACTTTTATCAGAAAATAATTCATTAAACTTTGATAAACAAATAGAAGATTTATATAAAGAATTATTTGAAGTAAATGAAATTAAAGAAGTTGATGAAGAAGAAGAAGGTAGTTTAATGGGTTCTAAAAATCCAAGTAAACAATTATTTAATGTAAATAATAATCAATCTGAAAATATTTTATTATTAAATCGCAAAAAATCAGAGAAAATATTGAAAACAATTCATGATTTAAATATTATTGATAATAATAAAGAAATAAATAATTTATGCCATAAAGAAATTAAAAAAAAATGTAAATCAAAAGAAAAAAATAATTCTCATAATATTAATAATATAAATCCAATAAAAGAAAATTCAAAAGATAATTCTTTAATAAAATCAAAAAGGAAAAAATCACATCATCGAAAATCAAAAACAATAGAAAATTTATATAAAGAAAACACAAATAATAAAATTTTAAAAAAAGCAATATATGAAAATAGTAAAATAGAATATAAAAGAATTCAAAAATCTTTTAATAAATCTTTTAAAGAAAATAATAAATCAAATTTAATTAAAAAATCTTCTTCAAATGAATCAATTGAAACTTTTGAATCTTCTCAAAAACCAAATAAAATAATTTCTGAAAAAGAATTTGTATATAAAAATGAGTTTAAAATTTGTAAAAGTAATAATAATAGTTTTCATTCTTTTTTAGATAATGAAAAAGAGAATTCTAATTTAATTTATAAATCAAAACAAAAAAGTTTAGATAAAAAATGTTTTAATGGATTATTTAAAAATGAAATTGAAAATGATAAAAAATTATCCTCGAAAAATAATGAAAGAAAAAAAAGAAAAAATGAAAAAATTAAAAATATAAAAAAACAAATTCCAGTTCCAGTTTCTTTTAAAAATAGTAATAATCGTCCTCAGAGTGTAAACAAAATTTCTTCAAGAAATTATAATTTTTAAATCAAAAAAAAGGAAAAGTAATTATCCAATAATAAAAAGGAAAAAGAATTTACTCAAATACTTGAATTTAATAACCATCATTATTATATAATAAAAATAATTGTATGATTATTGAGAACCCTATTTTTTAAATATGATATTTAGAATTTTTAATCCTTCTATTGAAAATATTTTTATTATAAATAGCAAATACTAATATTAAACATTTAAATTGATTTTAAATTTTATTACAAGAAAAAAAATTAAAATAATTTAAAATAAAGTGAAAAAATTAAAAAATGTCAGAATCATCAATTCATGATAAATATAAAACAATATATTCAATGAATCAAAATTCTACATCAGAAATGCTTATTCAAAATGGAGGAAATATATTTTCAAAATCTAATAATAATAAAAATAATATTAAACGTCTTTCAAATTCAAATTCTTACCGAAATATTTTTCCTCCAATTTTATATGATTCAAAAATAAATAATTTAGAAATTAAAATTTCTAATTTAGAAAAATTATATTATAACCTTGAAAATAAAATAAAAGGAAATGAAAAAAATTTATTATCAAATAATAATAATAATATAACTTTAAATGAATTAGAAGAGAAAATATTAAAATTAGAAAATTTATTATCAAAAGAAGAATATATGAAAAATAATAGAAATGAACAAGAAATAATAATATATAAAAATATATTAAATAAATTTACAAATAAAATATCAGAAGCAGTAAAAATAGAAGTTTCAGCTCGTTTTGAAGGAGATATAAAAAATAAAATAAATATTGATAATTATAATAAAAATTATAAAAATGAAATTGAAAATTTAAAAATTAATTTTGAAGAAATTTTAAATGAAATAAGAAAAAATATTTCTAATATTTCAAATGAATGTTCTGAAAGAACTCATAATGTTTCTAATTATGTTGATATGAAAACAAAAGAAATTTTAAATAATAATGAATTTATCAATTTAAAGAATTTTGTTAATCAATTATTATTACAAATTAAATCTAATTTAATCACTCAAAAAGATCAAAATTCTGTTTTTGAAAGTCGTTTATTAAATTTAGAAAAATTTATTATGAAAATTAAAAATGATGTTTATAATTTTATTGCTAAAATTGAAGAAAGATTAATTAATAAAATGAAAGATATAAAAATATATTTTGATGTTAATATTAAAAATGAAAATAATAATATAAAAAAAAATTTAATTATTTTCAATAAACTTTTTGAAAAAAAATTTGTTTTTTTATCTGACCAAATTTCTCAAACTAGAATTTTAATAAATGAAGAATTTAATAGAGTAAATAAAAGAGAAATTGAAAGATTTGAAAGTTTAATTAATGATATGGAAAATATTTGTCATAGAATTTATCAATATGAAGATATTTTAAAAAAATATGATAAAAGCAATAATGACCTTAAAAATCAAATTAAACAAAATTTTATTGATTTAAATTCAAAATTAAATATTTCTTTTGTTAATAAAAATATACTTAATAATATTAACAAAGAAAAAAAAAATGAAAATAATATATTTTATAATGATGACAAAAAAATAAATCAAAAAATAAATGAATTGGAAAATAATATTAAGAATATTAATAATATTATAAATAAAATTGGTAGTATATATGAAAATGAAAATATTATAAAAGAAGTTCAAAATAATAAAGAAGATATAATTAAAGTTAAAAAAATGTTGAATTCAATTAAAAATAAAAAAGTGAATTTTTCAGAAATAAATGAGAACACCGAAAAAATAAAAAATGAAATTCTAGATAATGAAAACAAAGACTTAAAAAAAAATAATATAAAACAGCCTAAAAATATTTTAACTAAAGATAATGAGAATAATAAAAATAATATTGGTTTCGATGAAAATAATAATATTAACAATGATAATAATAAAGATAATCTAAATAATGAAAAAGAAAATGAAAATGAAAATAATAATAATATAGAAAATATGAAAAACAAAATAGAAAATAATAATAAAAATGAAGATGGTAATATTAATAATTCTACAAATAATAATAATGAAAAGAAACTAAATATAAATAATAATAATTTAGAAAATAAAGATAATGATAATGATAATGATAATGATAATGACAATGACAATGATAATGACAATGATAATGATAATGATAATGACAATGATAATGACAATGATAATGACAATGACAATGATAATGATAATGATAATAATTCACATAATGAAAAAAAAGATTTATCAAAAAAAAATTTAAATATAAAAGATAGTCAAAATATTAATCCTTTGAATTCAAATGAAGATAATAATGATAATATGAATTATAAAGAAGAAGAAGAAGAAGATTCAAAATTAAATATATATAAGAATAAAAAAAATAAGAAAGAAGAAAAAGATAATAAAAAAAATAATAAATTTGATGAATTAGATTTCGAAGAAGATGAAGAAGAAGATAATAATTATAAAGGAGGAGAACTTAAAAAAATTTCTTTTTAATCAAAAAAAAATATTTCTTCTCTTTTAAAATTAAAAAAAAAAAAAAAAAAAAAAGAATAAAAAAATAAAGAAAATATATATTTTAATTTGAATTTTTTATATATTTAATTTTTAATATTTAGAAAAAAAGTAAATAATTTAAATAAAACTATAAGCACTTAATTTATTTTCTCCAATAGAGCAAATAAAATTAGCATCATCAGAAACTCCAATATCCCAAAGAATATTATCTTTTCCTTCACTTAAAGTAGCAAAACAAATATTATTTTTTTTAAAATCAAAAGCTTTAATATTTCCATCAAAAGAACAAGTAAAAAGAATTTGTTTATTCTCATTAAAAATCATTTGTGAAATATAATCATTATGACCAACAATAGGAGACATTAATTTATAAGTTTTTAAATCAATTAAATTAATATGTAAATCATCACTTGCTGTTAATAAAATATTTTTTTCTTCATTAAAAGCTAAACATCTAACAATCATACAATGTTCTTCTATTTTTTTTTCTATTTTTGAATTTTCTAAATTGATAATGTGAACAGAACCATTTGAATTTCCTACTGCTAATTTATTATTTGGAAGAAAACAATATGAATATATAAATCTTGAATTATTTGATATTTCTTTTTCTTTATTTGAATCATTTGTGTTATATAATATTATATTGTATGAACCTGTTACTAAATATTTATTGTCTTTTGATAATGAAAATTTCCAATTTTTTAAATTTCCTGGTTTAAATGTTTGAAGTAAATCATATTTATTTTCTTCTGTTGAATATTTTTTTATTTGATATTCATAATCACTTGTATATAAAAATTTTCCATCTTTTGAAAATTTAGAATATATAAAATCATCTTTTGATTCTATTATTTCTTTATTTTGAGGTATTAATTCTTCTTCTTTTGATAAGAAATTTGATTTTGAATATATATTACATTTATTATTTGTACATATTACTATATCTGAATTTAAAGGAGATATATCTATTGAATAATTTTCTCCTTCTGTATATTGGAAATTTGGGTTTATTTCTAATTGTTTGAACATATATTTATTTAAATAATAAAAAAACAATTATCAATTTTTAAATTTTTTATTATCAATTTAAATATTAATAAATCAAAAAATTTCTCACTTTACATTGATAATATAAACATTTAATGAAATTTAAATACTATTAAATAAAATAAATAAAAAACATTAATTTAACTTATTAATAACACATTAAATCAATAAATAAAATTATATTATATATAAAAAATAAAAAAAGAAGAATAACATATAAAAAACAAAAGAAAAAAAAATAACTTTTTTTTTAACTCATAGAAACATTTCGTAAAATATCATCTTTATATTTTTTAATTTCATCTCTGATATCACATTCAAAATTAAATTCAATCATATCAGTAGCAATAGTGACTAAAATTCTTCCTAAATGTAATAAAGATTTATCATTATTATCATCACCCCAAAAAGAAGAAATTAAAATACCATTATCTTTTTGTAATATAAAATTTTGTTGCATATTATCAACAATAATAATTTTAGTTATATTTCTTCCAATTAAACTAATATCTTTAACAATATTGTTGTTAACAATAGAACAATGATTCCTATATAATCTATAATTAAAATATTTTCCTCTGTTATTTTCAATAACATCTAAAATAGGGTCTGCATAAATTTGAGTTGCTGCTGTAAATATAATTATTTCATAATATTCTTTTACTAAGTTTAAAAAATTATATATGAAAGGTCTTAATCTTAAAATTCCTTCTTTTTGATAATTATTTATATATATAAATGACATTAATGTTTCATCTAAATCTAAAACTAAACTTAATTTTTTTTGAGGCTTTGTTTTTATGAAATAATCATTTATTATTGGGTTATTATATTTTGTTGATGAAAATAACAATGAACCTCCTTTATTATTTATTTTAAGAATATTTGACATAAATATTTTATTTATTATATCTGAATTATATTCTATTAAATTTTTATATATTGTTATTATTTTTGGATTTATTATTTGAATTGATGTGTTTATTAAATGGGAGATATATTTATTTAATGATTGTAAATTTTGTTCAATTTCAGAAAAATAAAATTTTTTATTGTTTATTTTATTTATTATTATTTCTTTTAATTGTTCTACCCATTTACTATTTAAATATTCTTGTTTTATTCTAGAAATTAAATATTGACAAATATTAAGATAATTCTCATAATTTATAAATAATATTTTTTCTATTATTTCTATTAATTTAATAAAAAATTTTGAATTAAATGATAAATCATAAATTAACATAATACTAATTAATAATAATGAATTATGATAAGTAATAATATTTTTATTGTCTGATTCACTAAATAAATAATCACAATTTCCTTTTAAATTACAATTAAAATAATAATTCCACCATTCATAACATGATTTATTTATAACATTAATATTTTTTTCTTGAATATTTTTAATTAATTTATTAAATTTATCTTCAATCATAATTAAATCTTCAATATTTAACATTAAACCTAATTCATTTTTATTATTAATATTATTAATATTAATATTCTTACTATTATTAACTGTATTAAAAGAATAAAGATTATTAGAATCAATAAAATTAAAAGTTCTACTTGAAATAGGAGATTTGTTTCTTTTTAAAACAATATTTTCAAAAGGATTTTCAATTTTTCTTGTTGTTTGGATTGTTTTATTTCCAGTTTTTGTAAAAAAATCATTTTGAATGAAATTATTATATTTTGATTTATTTTGTTCATAATGAGATAATTTTTGGCTTTTATTACCGTTGTCTCCACTGAATGATATTGTATTAAAATAATGTAAATTATTGTTTCCTATAATAATATTATTTAAATCATTTTTCCCTTTTACTGGAGTTGTAATTGGAGAAGTTGTTGAAGTTGTTAAATTTTCTTTATCAATATTATTATTGTTTAAACTTTTTTCTTTCTTTTTATTATTTATTTTCTCTTTTGATTTTTCTCTTATTTTATTTAATGAAGAATCTTTCCTTAAAGAAGATTCTTTATATATTATTTTTCCTTTTAATTTATTTATTGCTTTTAAAGGAGTTTTTTTAATTGTTTTTTGAGGTGATTTTATATATTCTTTTTTAATTGTATTAATATTATTACTTTCAGTATTTGATATACATAAATTTTTTTTTTTAGATTCTTTTGATTTTAAGTTAATATTATTTTCATCTTTATTATTATTGTAATATATTTTAAGAGATTGATGAAGAGTTTTTATTTGTATTATTTTTTTTGGATTTTTTATTAAATTTAAATATTCTGATTTTGACATTTGGTTTTTGCTTGATTTATTTAATAACTTTGTATATTCTCTATATGTGGAGTCCATATATAATAATCTATTGTTATGATTTTTAATATAATAAAAAATTATATATAATTTAAAGAAATTAGTTTTTAATTTTATACTTTCTTTTTTTTTAAAGAAAAGTAATTTATTATTTATAAATATTTTTTTAATCAATTATATAATTTATTTTTCTTTATATTTTATTTTTAATTGAATTCTTCTAATAATTCATCACCAATTAATTCACAAATTGCTTCAATTGCCTCTTCTTCTTCCTCATCAATTAATAATTGTTTTATTTTTTCATTCATAATTTTGTTTATTTTTGTTTTTAAAATTTCATCATCCCAAAAATTACCATATGAATAATCTTCTTCAAGTTTTTTTTTTATTGATTTAATAATATAATTAGACAATAAACTTTTATTTGAGTTATTTTCTTTTTTTTTAATTTCTGTTTTATTTATATTATTATGATAATTATTATCATTATTAATATTTTCATTATTATCACTCACATCAGATTGATTTTTTATTTTGAAATTTTCATTATTATTATCATAAAATTGGTGAAAATTATTTTCATTTAAGTAATTAGTATTAAAATTTTTAATTTGACTTTTATATAAATTCTCATTTCTTTTAACTTCATGTACATTGTCTAAATGACTTTTCCACAATATTTTTTTTTGATTTTCATTTTGAATATTTTGATTTTTTGGATTTTTTTCTTCATAATTTTCATTTTGTTTATTTTTATTTAAATCATTTAATACATTAAATTCATCACTTTTAGGAGTATTATAAATTCTTTTTCTTTTAATAGGTTTATAATCATCAATTAAACTTGAATCCTGTTTATTTGATTCTTTAATAATTAAATTTAACAAAAACTGATTTTGAATAATAAAATTATTATTCAAATTATTTGGAAAACATAATTTTAAAGGAAAAGAAATTTGAATATTTTCATTTTTAATTTTATTTAAATTGACATTAATAGGAATTGAAATTTTTTTTTGAGGTAAAATTTCTTCATTATTATTTATTATTGATTTAATTTCAATCATATTTGATTTACCATAAATAAAAGATTTTTTTGGCCAAGGTAAATTTCCATTATTAATTAAATTTATTTTAAATGTAAAATTTTTTAATTGCATTGTTTTATCATATGAATAATTAATTGTATAATTTTCTTCTATAAAATTACATTGATAAAATTGATTTTCTTCTTTTTCTTTTAAATTTGCAAATTTTACATTTTCATTTTTTAGTTCAATAATTTCTTGTTTTAAATTTATAAATTCTTTGGAATAATTTTCTATTTTTTTTGTTAAATTTCCTATTTGGTTTTCTAAACTAATATTTTTCTTCACCAATAAATTTATCTTTTCATTAAATTCATTTTTCATTTCTTCCAACAAATATTTATTATTTTCTGTAACATTTGTATTTTGATTCTGTATAATAGCAAAAAGTTTTTCAACTGGTGCTAATCGATTATTTAATGTTTCATCTAATCCAACTAAAAAAGTTTTTATATCATTAATACTTTTTTTAACAGATTTTGTCACATCTATTTCTTTTTTCGTTTCAACAGAATTATCTTTTTTTATTTTTTCATTCTCATTTTTATCTGATATTTTTTCATTGGATAAAACAGAATTATACATTTTTCTATTATTATTATTATTGTTTTGTAAATTATCTTCTGATAATATATTATAATGAACCTGATTTACCTGTGAAAACTTTAATTTATTGTTTTTCTTTTTTTCTTTTAATTTTGATTTTAAAACAAATATTATTTGATTATTCTCATTTACATTTAAATTTTCGTTGTAGTCATTTTCATTTTCAATTGAAATTTCATCTCCTTCATCTAATTTATATATTTTCAAAGTAGATATTTCTTCTTCTGACAGTTCCAATAATTTATAACATTGATTTAAAAATTCTTGGTATTTATATATTTCATTTATTTCAACTTTTTTATCGAAGTAATTTAAGATTATTTTTTTTTTATCATTCATTTTATATTGTTTAAAAAGAATTAAATAAATGAATAAAATATCACTATTTATGATTTTCTTTTTATTTATATTTATATTTGGTAATATTAATTTTTGAATTATATAAATTTATTATATTAACAAATTAAAAAAAAAAAAAAAAAAGTTGATGTAAATTTACTATAAACTTCAAATGAAGTTTTTATAAATTACTTTGATTATTTTTTATAATTCTCATTAACATTACATAAAAAATTAAAAAATATAATTTTAACTCAATAAACAAAAGAAAATAAAATAAAAAGCTAAAAATAAATAAAATAAACAACATTTAGAAAAAATAAAAAAATAACAATAAATATTTAAAATATATTTTTAATTAATAAAATTACTTTCTTTCAGGATTAACATTATGATGATGATGTTGTTTATTATAATGATTAGGTCTTTCATAAGCATTTTTTCCTTTTTCATCACAAGAAGAACAAGAACTGGTATCAGGATCATCAGGATTTAATTTAGGTTTATGATATATACAACAGATATTTGATTTTTTTTTACCCATATGTTCGTTATCTATTGTATCTTCTGACCATTTCACTTTCTTTGGTAATTTTAATGCTAAATAATGTGTTTCCACCTTTTCAGGCACTTTTAATTTTATTTCTTCTACTTTTGATTCCTCTTTTTCATGCTCATCTTCATAATATACTCTTTGGTTTACTTTCTCTTTTTGCATTTTTTTTTAAGATTATTTATTTATATTTTTTATTATTTTTTTAATTTTTTGTAAAAAAATTTTTATTAATGTTTATTTTATATTTATGTTTATTGATTTTTCTTGTTTTCTTATTTGTTTATTTTTTCATTGAATTTATCAGAGAGATAAAATTTAAAAATCAAAAATATATTACAGAAAATACTCTAATATTAATTACAGGAGGTTGCTTAGGAATAGGAAGAGAATTAATAAGACAATTGATAGTAAATTATAAATGTACTATAATAAATATAGATATAAGAAAAGATGAATTTTATAATTTAAAAAAAGAACATGGAGAAAAAATAATAAATATTTATTGTGATTTAAATAAAGAACAAGATTTTGAGAAATTATTATTAGAAAAGAAAATAAAAATAAGAGAAATAAATATATTAATAAATAACGCAGCAATAGCATTTAATAAGCCATTTGAAAAATTATCTAAGAAAGAAATAAAATCAACTTTTCAAATAAATTTATTATCTCCAATAATATTAACAAAGGAAATAATATTAAAAAAGGAAAAAAATAAAAATTTACATATAATAACAATGGGTTCAATAATGAGTCATATGATATCAAAAAATTCTTCAGATTATATTTCTTCAAAATGGGGTTTATATGCTTTTCATGAATGTATAAGATCAGAATATTTATTTAGAAAAGATTTATTTTTTACTATTTTTTGTCCTTATATTATTAATTCTGGTATGTTTCCTAATTTTAAAAATCCTCTTCCTTTTATTTTAAAAGTCTATAATGTTAAAAATATCACTTATCATATTATTAAATGTATTATTTTAAAAGATAAAATCGTCTTTTTCCCTAAATTTTCTTATTTAATTCCTTTTATTATTAAATTTATCCCTTGTTTTATTATGGATTTTATTCAATATTATATTTTTGATTATTCTGTAGGAAAAATGGGAAGTAGAAAAGATAATTATAATTTATTGAATTTAAAAGAAGATTAAAAAAACAAATATATCATTAAAAAATTATTTTTCTTTTTTCAAACAAGTAAAAATTTATATTTATATAAATAATTAAATTAAATGAATTATAATAACTCTCTAAGCAATAAAAATTACTTTTAATTTTATAATAAACAAACATAATATAAACAAAAAAAAGAAATACAATAAAAAAATTAATATTCATTTTCTTGATTATTTTTCTTTATAATATTATTAGAAGAAATTTCTTTAAATAAAGAATGAATATTTGCAGTAGATTGACTCCAATTAAAGTTGAAGGAAAAGTAGGAGGTAATTTAGAAGCAACCCTATTAATTGAAGGTATTGCCTTGATAAAGAAATGAGTCCCCAAATAGTCAAAAAAAGTCCCATATACTTCTATTTGAGTTGCTTTTCAAAATTTTGTTGATAATCTACTTTTCTCTAAACTTTTACTTAAAACTGGAATTCCACCTTCAGATGCAAATTTATTTTAAGGTTCTTCAAATCGATTATTTAATATCATATCTAATGAGCATTTAAATTTCTATTTTTCTTCCATTCATTATTATTTGTCACTTGATTTAATTTTTAACAAAAACTTTCTATTCGAAGTTTTCATGTTTTTTATATAATTTTCTACAACGTTGTCAACTTTGTTCTTTATGAACGACGGGGACAAGATGATATTCGTCTTTACAATCTTTTTAACTCCAGAATCTTTCCAATATTAGCGTCGGAAAGCATATTACTATTTGTTACTTTGATGATTCTTTACTTGCGTCAATAAATAGCATAGAGTTTTCCAATACCCAATCCTCAATAAATAAAAACATTATACTCTTTTCTTTTTTGCTATAAAAAATAGTTTATTAAATTTTCTTTAAATTAGATTTGAATATGGAAGCTCCTCTTGATGAAAGAATGAAATTATATGAAGATATAGAAGCCAAAAGAATTTTAATTCCAAAACTTCCTATATGTATAAGAATTGATGGGAGAGGATTCTCCAAATTCACAAAGGGAATGATTCATCCCTTTGATAAAAATTTTACAGATTCAATGATAGAAACAATGAAATTTTTAATAGAAGAAACAGGTGCAATAATTGGTTATACTCAATCCGATGAGATTTCTTTAATATTATCAGACATTAAAGAGCCTTTTTTTAAAGGCCGTGTATCAAAATTAAATTCAGTAATTGCATCAATGGCTACTGCAAAATTTAATGAATTAATTCATAAATATTATCCAGAAAAACCTTTGGCTTTCTTTGATTGTAGAGCATGGAATGTTCCTAATAGAGATGAAGCTGTAAATACTTTATTATGGCGTTATTTGGATTGTATTAAAAATTCTATTTCAATGGCTGCCTATAATTTATATAGTCAAAAAGAATTAGATAATAAAAATAGTAATGAAAAATTAAAAATGCTATTAGATAAAGGAATTGATTGGAATAAGTACCCTTCTTGCTTCATTTATGGAACCTTTGCAAGGAAAGAAGTTATTCAACATAAATTAAATCATGAAGAAATTGAATTATTACCACCTAAGCATAATGCAAGAAAAAATCCTGATATGATGGTTAATAGGAGTGCTATTCAAATTTTGGACTTCAAGATGTTTAATAAATTTGAAAATAGGACAGAAATTATTTTTGAAAAAGCAAATCCAAAAATAAAAGAAGATTCTTAATTCTATTATTTTAAATTTATTTTATATCTCTTATAAAGAAAAAACTTATAATTATATTTTTTTTATTTATAATCAAGAATGGGGATTGGGCCCAATCCCCAATTCATTTATAATGATTTTACTTGTAATTTAAATTATTTTTTGATTTAAACTTTATGACTTGAAGTCATTACACTTAATATTGGATTATTTAAAAAATAATTATCATTATCATTTAAATTATCTTTATTTTCAAATAAACAAATTGTATCTTGTAATGAATTAATTTTTGTTTCTTTTTGTTTTAAATTTAACATTAATTCTTTTTTATCTTTCTCTAAATTTAATAATTGAAAATTTTTATTATATATTTCTTCTTTTAAATCAGTATTTTCTTTTTTTAAATTTCTTTTATCATTTTTTAATTCATCAATTTCATCTTTTAAAAAAGAAATTTTAGCATGCATATCATTTATTTCTTGATTTAAAGTATTTCTAATTTTATCTATTTTTTTGTCTTTTTCATTGTTTAAATTTTTTATAGAAATTAATTCATTTTCTTTTATTTTTTTTCTTTCTAATAATTCATTTAAAGATTTAATTTCTTCTTCTAATTTATATATTGTTAGTGCATATATATTTTCTTTTTCTATTGATTTTAATTTAACAGAATTTATATCAAATTCTTTTTTTTTATTATCTTTTATTTTTTTTTTCGAATTCAAATCATATTTTTCAATTAAATCATTACATTTATTTAATTCAATTGTTTTTGAATTTAATGTATTTTCTTTTTCAAATAATTTTTGATTTAATTCTAAATTTTTATTTTGAATTATTTTTAATTCTTCGAATAGAAAATTAACAATATTTTTGAATTCAAAAGTAAATTCATAAAAAGAATTAATTAATGTTTTCCAAGTTGAATATTCTAAAGGAAAATCACATTGAATTTTTTCTAAAATTAATCTATTTAAATTTTCATAAATTTTATTTTCATTTAATAAAATACCATTAAAATTATTTCTTCTTTCACTGTTAATAACATCTTTATAAATTGTTAAAAGATGGTTAAAATAATCAGAAAATTGAGAATATTTTAAAATATATTCAGTTCTATATTTAATTATATCTGTTTCTGAATGTTTATTAATTTCAGCTTTTATGTCTCTTTTATTTTCATCGTTTAATATTATTTTTATATCAGTTTTATTTATTTTTTCACTTTCTTCTTTTTTCATCAAATTATTTATTGATGTTTTATTAAAGAAATTCATATTATTTTTCAATATTTTATTCTTAGGAATATATTTTAAAGTTGAATTTTTTAATAAAGATTCTTTAATCTTATTTTGCATCACTAAACTATTTCTTAATTTATGATTATATTTTTTATTATTTGATACTGAAGAAATTCTTAAATATTTTCCATAATCATCATTTTTATTTTTATAATTACTATTTTCATAATCAACAGTTCTATAATTATAATTAGAATTACTTAAAATTAAATTATTATTAATATGTGAAAGAGCTCTGAAAAAATGTTTTCTAGGTTTTGGAGAAGAATAACGAAACATTTATATTCTAAAAGCAAAATATTTAAAATAAAAAATTAAAAAAATGAAGAAATGAAAAAATATAAAGTTTCTCTAAAGATAAGTAAAAAGCACTAAATTTATATGAAGATTATTTAGAAATAAAACCAAAATGAAATTAAAATAATAATGAGGGAAATCAAAAGTCTAATCTAGGAAATTTAAAGAATTTTATTTAAAATAAATATAATAATAATTCAATAATAGATTTATTATCATATAAATTAAAAAAGCATAATATAAAATAATTTAGGTGCAATAGAAAGATAATAACAATTGAAAGTATATTTGTAGATATATATATAGTAAAAAATGAAGGAAAAAATAAAAAAAATCAGATATTAAGTATGTTTTCATAAATGGAAAAGAAAGGGAAATTAAGAGAAAAAACTTGATGAAGATAATAAAGCAGAAGAGTAAAAAAAAGATTTTTTTCCTATATATTTTTTTTTAAATATATTTGTTTTATATACTTTAATTTTTTTTTTACATTTATTATTTATTGATAAACAATCTAAAATATTTAATAAATATATTTCATTTTTTAAAGAATAATAATTGAATAAAATGAACAGTGATTTATCAAGTATAACATCAAATGATTTATCTAATTCAAATGAACAAAGCAATATCATAAATAAAAAAGTATTATTTGATTTGGAAGAAGGAACAAAACCAAAGCCACGAATAATACAATTACCAAAAAAATCAATTTTAAAGAAAAAAAAATCTCGATCAATAACTCAAATAAAGGATTTAAATAAAATATTAGAAAAAGCAAAAATTTCTCCAAAAAAATCAAAAAAAAAAAAGGAAACAGAAGCAATTAAAAAAAAAGATGTAATATTTTCTTTAATTCCTCAATTAAAAAAATTGAAAGATATACAAATTCAATATATGGAATTATTAAATCAATCAAAAAGCTCAAATAAAAAGAAATCAACTAAAAATTTAAATTTTAAAAAGAAAAATATAGAATTAAAATCAGAAGAAAATACATTATTATTTAAAAGAAGGACTAGACATGCAAAAACTTTAAAAATTTCAAATAATAAAAAAAATTCAAAATCAAATAATTTTGAATTAAATTATTCAGCAGAAGCAATAAATAGGAGTTTTAATGAAGGAGTAAGTAAATTAAATTTAGGAAAACAAATAACTTTAAAGAAAAACACTTCTTTTACTGATTTATTTAAACCATTACCAGAAATGAAAATTGTTGATAAAGTTCATGCTGAAAAATTAAAAAGATTTTCTATTATGATAAGAAGACTAGAATATAATATTAATTTAAAAAAAAAAAATATTGCTATTTTATATGGAAAAAAAGTCATTTTAATTCAAAAAACTTGGAGAAGATTTTTTAAAAATGTTTATGTTAGAAATGTTATAAAAATACAAAAATATATTAGAGGATTTCTTATAAGAAAAAAAATTATTAATGATAGATTAATTATTATTAGATTTGTTATTAAACTTTGTTATTTTGGAAGAGTAAGTCATTTTCATTTTTTTATTTGTCAATTAAAAAAATTAATAAGAGCAATTTTTTTTAAGAAGGAAATTTTAACAAGAGATATTTCAATTCAAACAGATATTTCATTAGAAAAAAAAAATACAGAAAATATTAATATTACTTTAAGTGAATTATTCAATAGTGAAAAATCAAGTGAAAAAACAATTTCAGAAAAAAAAGAAGAAGAAATAAATAAAAAAAATAAATATGAATTTATGTTAAATGAAATGTCTAAATTATTATTCAATGGTAATATTAATGGAATAAAAAACTTTCCAAGACCTTATTTAGAAGTTGGAAACAATTTAAAAATTTTACAAAAAAGATTTTTAAAAAACAATTTAGACAATGAAAATTTAATTGTTAATAAAATTGATATGAAATATTCTGGTGAAACTAATCAATTAATTATTGATTTTAGTAATAAAGAAAATTTAATAAAAAAAATGCATAATGAAGATTTATCTTTTAGTAAATTCAATTTAGATTTTTTAAATGAAAATAACAATAAACAAATTAATAAAAATGAATTAGAAGATGAAATTAAAGAAAAAAAAATTTTTTTGAAAAGTAAAAATATTAAAGCTGAAGAATTTAATATTTTAAAATCTGATAAATATATTAATTTAATTCGAAAAAAAATTACTTTTGATAATAAATGGAATAAATTTTCTAAAAATTATTATATAACAATTGCATATAGAAAAATCAATTTATTACAAAGAAACATAAAAAATTTCTTAAAAAAAATAAATGAAGAAAAAGAAGAAATAAAAGTTAAAAAAGAAACAAAAAAGAAATTATTTAAATTTTTATTTAAAGAAAGTATTTTAAATCATATAAGAAAATATGTTTTTAAAAAATTATTTCCAGAAAAAAATAAAAAAGAAAGAAATTCTTTATGTATAATAAGAACTGAAGAATCAGAAAATAATGTTTCTCATAGAAAAAAACAAAGAAATAAAAATATTGATCTTAATTTAAAAAATTTTGTTGATACTGATAGTGTTATCTTTAATGATAATGATATTTATATTTTTGTTACTAAAGATAATGAAGATTCTTATGCTTTGAAAAAATATAATATTGATAAAAAGGATATAAATTTTTTTTCATAAAATTTCAAATGTTTTTTTATCGAGTTTTTTTACTTAAACAATTTATTTTATTTATTATTATATTTTATTATAAATATTAAATACTGAGGACAATTATTTTATGTGAACAATATTATACTAAATAATTATTTATTTAATTTTTTGAATATATATTTTTATTTGTAAATTATAATCATTCTTACATTACAAAAACATGCAAATTTAAATAAAATAAATACAATTTATATTAAATTAAATTGGATAGAGTTTATATATTTGATTTATATATATAAATGATTGATTGATGATAATAAATGAAAAATATGATAATAATATAAAAGCCTCTTTAGCTCAGCGGTAGAGCGCCAGCCTTTTAAGCTGGTGGTCGAGGGTTCGATCCCCTCAGGGGGCGCTTTTGTTTTTTTTGAAAGTAATAAGTGGAAAAACAGGTAAAGCATTAGGCAGCAGACAAGGAAGAAGTGAATGGAGCTTATTCACTTTATATTCAGTTAAAAAGAATTTAGTGAAAGTATGTGATTAATATAAAGTAGTTAAAAATAATATTTTTTTAAAAGATAATAAAAAAGTAGATTATAGTAAATTAATGGAATATAATAAATTAAGCAGTATAATTCATCATTTTAATGCAGATAATTTTAAGAAAAAAGGTGTGGAATATATTATATCTGAATATGAAAATATAATCATTGATAAAATTATAAAATAAATTTTGAATCTAAAAATATAAAATCCACTTTGAATTTAAATGATGAATTATGTAAGGAATTTGGGAGATGTATATGTTATTATTGTTCAGGATTAAGTAAGAAAAATAAACCACTATATAAAATATGTAGATAAGAATTAAAGAATAATTGTAGAGATAGACATAATGGAGAAATGGAAAAATGAATAATAAATTATGCTTTACCTAATGAATATGTTGAAATTGGCCAACAGAAAAATTATAGATATATAATGTGTTTAGATGATATGTTAGAAACAGATAAAAATGATATATTAGCTAATCAAATGGCTGGAGGATATGGACTACAAAATTATTTTAAATCTGATAATTTAAAGATTTAAATATATGGAGAAAATATATTAACTTTAAATGAAGGAAAAGGAGCTTTAATATCTAATATATTAGGAAGAAAGACCTGATTTTATATTATTAAATAAATGTAGAATAGAAAAGACTAATTTTAATATGTCAGGTTATAAATTAGAATTATCAGAAAATGAAGAAGTAGGAATAATATATAAAGATACAAATCATTTTTAATAAATGGTTTATTCTTATTTTTTTTATTTAATTAATATATAATATGAGTCGGCTTGCCCGACTTTTAAACTAACTAACCAATTAAGGCATATTTTAACAAATCAAGTAATGAATCTTTTAGAAGCAATTGAATATTCCTATTATTCTAATCATTCAAACAAAAAAGAAAAAAGATAATAAAACAATATGATTAATTAATGCATTTATTAATGATAAGTATAAATATAGTAAAACAAAGATTGAAAAAGAGGAATAAAGAAATCCTTGGATTTTTTTCTTTAATTTATTAATAAATATGAGTCTTCTCTATCTAAGTAAACTAAGATTATTTTTTGATTTAAAATAATATATTTTATATATAATTAATTTTTAATAATTATTTTATTACTTTAATTTAAAAATGAATTTGAAAAAAGGAGAAGAAATAAGGAAAAAATTTTCATTTTCAGAGAAAAAAATTTATATAAATAAATTTGAAGATAATAATAAAGAAGAAATAAAAAAAGAAATAGACAAAATAAAACCATATAATCAAAAAATAATAAATGAAGAACGAAATTATAAATTAGAAAAACTTCTTTCAGAGAATCTTGAAAATTATTCTTCAATAAAAAAAATAAATGAAATAAGAGATGAAAATTTTTTAAAGCATTTTAAATCAGAAACATTGGAAATAAAAAACATAACAGAAGAAGAAAGGAATAAAATAAATGAGAATGAAAAAATAATCGTTAATAATAATAATATAAAAAATATAAATTATCAAAAAGAAAATGATATATTAACTTTATCAGAGATAACTTCAACAATAACAAGAGATTTAAATGAATCAAATGATGAAATTTCAAAATTAAAAAAAGAAAATATTAAACTTAAACAAAATATAAATGAATTAAATGATAAATTTAATTCAATTGATTTTGAAAGTATTTTAAATTTTAATAATGAAAAAGAAAAAATAAATAATAAATTAATTGAATTTTCAAAAGAAAATAATCAGAAAAATTCAATTATTAAAAAATTAAATGATTGTATTATTGAATATAATAAAACTATTATTGAAAGTAAAAATGAAATTTTTGAAAGAGATGAGCAAATTGAACAATTAATTAAAGAAAAAAATGAATTAATTGAAAAAAATAATATTTTGTTAAATAAGTTAATTCAAAATACAAAAGATTCTGAAATTTTAAATAAAAAAATGAAGGAATTAATTAATGAAAATGAAAGAAAAAATAATGAAATAAATTCTTTATCAATGATTATTTCTAATTTACAAAATGAAAATAATTTAATTCAATTAAATAAAAAACAGGAAAATGATAAAATAAATAATATATTATTTTCATACAAACAACATCAAATTGAAGCAAATAAACAAATATTAATTTTAACAAAAAATAATACAGAAAAAGAACAAATTATAAATAATTTAAATCAAAATATAATATTTTATAAATCTAAAGTTCAAGAAAATCAAAAAAAAATTTCTAATTTTTTTAATATTTTAACAGAAATAAAAAAATATGTTTTTGAAGTTGAAAAAATGATATCAAATAAAGATTTAAATATATATAATAATGAAAGAAAAAATAATATTAATGAAGATTTAAGTCATCCACAAATAAATAATATTGATATTAATACAAATGAATATAGTAATTATTTGTTAAATTCTTTAAAAAATATGATTGGAAAAATAGATTCTAAATTAAATGATAAATAAATATTGATTATTCTTCTAAATTATTTTTCAACATTTTTTTAATGAAAAAAAAAAGAAATTATTTTGAAATGTAATTTTTAAATAAAAATAAATTAAAATTAAAAATTAATTTAATTATAAATATGCAAAATAATATTTCAAATTAACATTTTTTATAGAGAATTAGACATTAAAAAAATAAAAAAAAGAAATATAAAAAAGAATAAATTTAAAAAATTTCTTTTAATTTTTAATTAAAGGAAATTTATGGAAAAAATATTATTATTTAAAAAACTCAAATAAACTATTTATATATTATTTTTATTTTTTTTAAAATAACATTTAATTTAAATAATCTTTTTCTAACAAATAATAAGTAGCAGTAGCATAATTAATTTCATTTTTCAATAAGCAATTAACTAAATATTTTTTCTCATATCCAATTAAATTTTCAATTTCTTTCAAAACATCATTTTTAATAATTAATTTATTATTTCTTTGTTCGATGTTTAATTCTCTTAAAGATTTATTTTTAGGAGAATTTAAACTACTTTTTTTTTCAGCAATCATTTCATCATTTAATTCAATATTAGGTGAAATTTGTTTTGAAAAAGAAAAATTATTAGAAGAAAAATCATTATTTGAATCATAATCATTAATATTATTATTGTCAATTGAATTATTTTGTGTTTTAATTACTCCATTATCAAATTCATTATTATTATTTAATTCATATTTTAAATTTGCATGAAGAGCTTTTCCTTTAAACTTAATTATATTATTTTCAATTAATATTTTATTATTATTTAAATTATCATCTGAATTTTCTATTGAATTATAAGGTGCTAAGATTAAACTTTTTGTGTTTCCAATTTGTTTTTTATCATCTTCTAAAGTATCTAAATTTTTATCTGTGAAAAATTCCATTAAATCATCTTTTGTATTATTTAAATAATCAATATTATATTTATTCAACAATAACTTTTCAGCATTAGTGAATAAATTTATGTTAAATCTATGATTAACATTAACATTAATAATCCAAGGATGATTTAATACTTGAGAGACAGTTAATCTTTTTTTAGGATCAACTTGTAACATTCCATCAATTAAATTAGAAGCATCATCAGAGATAAAATTTAATTTAGGGAATTTTCCATGAATAATATTATTTTGTAATTCCTTAATATTATTTCCTTTAAAAGGTTGATTACCTCCTAAAATATAATAGAGAGTAACACCAGCAGACCAAACATCACATTCAAAGCCTTCATAACCCTAAAAAAATAACAAAAAATATTTACATTATCTTTAAAAATTTCAGGTGCAATATAAGCAGGAGTTCCACAATGTTCAAACATAATATCTCCTGGAAGTAATCTTCTACTTACTCCAAAATCACATATTTTTATTGTATTTGTTAAATCTATTAATATGTTATCTAATTTTATATCTCTGTGTACTATATTATTTTTATGTATGTAATCTAATCCTTCCATTAATTGTTTAAATATTATTTTTGCTGTTTGCTCTGATAATTTACTCCTTTTTCTTATGTAATTTAATAAATCACCACATATATATTCCATTACTATTAATATATGAGTTTCTGTTTCAAAATAATCTAAAATTCTATTATATTTTATTTTTTATTTTACTGGGATACAAAAGGATTTTTTAATCTTGTTAATATATCTATCTCATGTTTGATTTTCTTTCTATCATGTTTCTTTAATTTTGATTTATTGAATGATTTTATTGCTACTAATCTACCTGAACATATATGAAGAGCTAAATTTACTTTTCCAAAAGCTCCTTTTCCTAATAATCTACCATATTTATAAAAGTTAAATTGAGTTTTTGGATATTTTTCATTTGTATAATGAACTATATATATTTTTAAATTGTTATATAATAATATTTTTTACATTGTTTTATATATTTTGATATTTTTTCCATTTCTCTTCTATAAAATTCACTTTCTCTTATTGTACTTTGCATTGATATTGTTTCTATTGCTGATGTTTCTTCCTTTTTTATTTGGCAATTTATTTCCTTATTATTTTCTTTTTCTTCTTTTTTTTTTGTATTTTCTTTATTTGATAAATTTTTTTTATCATTATTTATTTTATTTATTATATAATTATTATATATTTGATGACTATTATTCATTTTATTATTATTTATAGTATTATTTGATTTTTTTTTATTTTTCATTTTCTCAATTAAAACATTGTGAATAGAGTTTTTTTTAATTAAAGGATTATTATTTAAAATATCTTTTATACTTAAATTATTTTTTAAAATATGTTTAACACCTTTATCAGAAGGAGAAGGATTTGCAGTATAAGGTTTATTATTATTAACAATATTAATTATTTTAGAACTTTGATTAATAATAATATTATTATTATCTTCAATTCTACTACTTGATTTAGAATTTTGTTTACTTTGAATAGAAGTAACACTTTTAATATTTTTATATTTATTTTTTAATTTACTTTTTAAAAAATCTCTTTCAATTTCTTCTTTTTTTTTCATTGATTTATTACTAATTGAAGAAGTATTTTTAGTAGAATTTGTATTTTTTAAATTAGAAGTTATATATTCAATATATTTAATATCATTCATTTTAATATATTTTTTACTATTTGAAGTAAAATGAGAAGATTTTAATAATTTACAATTATTAGCAAAATTTAATATATTTTTTGTTAAGGGAATTTCATTTAATCCTTTTATATTAAAATTATTATTTGAATTATGTAATATATTACAACTATTATTTTTAATTTTTGTTTTTATTAAAGTTGATACTGAACTTGTTATTGATTTTGAAATTGAATTTTTTGGATTGGAAAATTTTTTTAATTCATTTGATTTTGTTTTATTTTTATTTTTACTATTATTTTTACTATTTTTTTGATTATTATCATTACTTATCTTTTTTTTATTAAATAAATTATTATTATTTTTAATTTTTAAAGTATTACTATTTTCAGTAAAGTATAAATTATTTCTACCATTATCATTATCTTGTCTTCTAAATATTATTTTTTTATTATTTGTTTGTAATCCTAACATTAATTTAAATTTATCATTAAACTTCTGATTCCTACCGGGTGTCTGTCTATTTTGAATCAAATTCCTTTCAGTGAAATTATTATTTTTATAATTATATATATTTTTTAAATCTTTTAAACATAGTGTCTTTTTAGATATTTTACCTCTGATAGAATTACTCTTTTTTTTAATTGAATTCATATCTAGTCTAGGAATAATTTTTGGATAATTATCGTTTTTTTTATAATAATTATTTTTATTTGGATTATTCACATATAAATTAGTCTCATTAATATTAATATTTATATTAATAATACTATTATCAACTTTTTTATTTGGTTTATAATTATTTATATTTTTATTTAATGTTTGTGTCCTCTTTGCTATTGGAGTGTTGAATTCATTTCTATAATAATTAGTAATATAATTATTTTCATTTTTATCATTTGAATTTATTTTTACTAAATAATCATTATTACTATTATTATTTAATTCATTAAAACAAAATGTTGATTTTACTTTTTTATGTCTTTGATTATTACTATTAATACTATTCTTTTTGTTTAAATGATAATTTTTATAATTATAATTATTTATTATTAAAGGATTATTTATTTCATTATTTGCTATATTTTCTTTTATATCAGCTCTTGTTTTACTTTGAAATTTGATAATATTTATATTATTTTTTTTTTCATTATTTTTTAAATAGAATACTCCATTATTCTTTTTTTGTTTAATACTAGTACTATTATTATTTGTCATATTTATATTATTATTAAAATTCTTAAAAAAATTATTTGATTTATAATTATTCAAAATATTTTTCCCAATTTTTCCTGCTTCTGTTTTAATTATATTATAATTACTATTATTTTCAATACGACTTGGTAACAAACCTAATTTTATTTTTATTTTATTATTATTATTATTACTTTCAATAAAATTTTTTATACTCAAATTAATATTTTTCTTTTTTTCATATTTATATATTATTTTTATAATATTTTTGATTTCTTCCACATCCTCATCGGACATACTTTGTAAATTCATCTTTTTATTATTTTCTTCTATTTCTTCGAATATTTCCATATTATAATAATCTTCAATATGACTTTCATCATCATTAATATTTTTAATACTATTACTATTATTAATAAAATTTTTATTTAAAAAATAACTACTATTATTATTATTATTATTTTTCTTATTCAAGTTTTTATTATCAATTCCGAATAATATCTTAATAAGAGATTCGCTTGGCTTTAATATAGAATTATATATAGTACTATTAAAAAATTTACTTTCATATCCATTATCATTATAAAAATCATAAAATAAATTTTTACGTTTATCTTTTAATTTTTTTTGTTTCAATTTTAATTCTTCTAAATTTTCTTGTTCATCAATTACTCTTTGTTTTTTAATTATACTTCTATAAATATATTTAGACTCAGGTAACGGTGTATAATTAGGAAAAATGAAAGATGATTCACTATAATAACTAAATAAATCTGTTAATTTTCTGATTGATTTTTCTGTTGGATAATATGCTATGAAAAATTCAGCTAATTCATCAAAAATTAAATAATCTTTAAATAGTGATACTAGATGTTCCTTGGCGTTCCACATAATATTATTTATCATTAATATATTATAATCTATGTAATATTTTTGGTAATAATGGTTTTTAATTG
>JAEEGK010005219.1_pt1 | contig 31421 bp, 24 predicted proteins | sample 8958771 | NCBI WGS metagenome assembly JAEEGK01 (sample SAMN16246547, study PRJNA631951) | gut metagenome | biome: gut microbiome; feature: rumen; material: SC-attached | host: Bos | place: Iran: Karaj | collected 2018-10
CTGCGAGTAGTTGCCGGGGAAGTCGCGGATTTTGCCGTCGCCCTCGAACACAAACAGATGGTCCACGATGTTGTCCATAAAACTGCGGTCGTGCGACACCACCATCAGGCAGCCCTGATAGCTGAGCAGGAAACGCTCCAGAATTTCGAGGGTGTAGATGTCGAGGTCGTTGGTGGGCTCGTCGAGGATAAGGAAATTGGGATTGGCAATCAGCACTTTAAGCAGGTAGAGTCTGCGTCGCTCGCCGCCACTGAGGTTGCCGTAGTAGTTGTATTGAGTGGTGTCGTCGAAACCAAAATGACGCAGAAACTGCGTGGCACTCAGCTCTTTGCCGTCCTGCAGCTTTATCACCTCCGCCACATCGCGTATTATCTCCACCACACGGCGGTCGTCTTTCTCGGCAAGGCCGTCCTGGGTGTAGAAACCGAACTGTATCGTCTGTCCGGTGATGATACGGCCGCTGTCGGGACGCAGCTTGCCGGTAATCATGTTCAGCAGCGTGGATTTTCCTATGCCGTTGGCACCCACAATGCCTATCTTCTCCCCTTTCTTGCACACGTAGCTGAAATCGTCGACAAGGTTCTTTCCGCCAATGCTTTTGGTGATATTGTACATTTCCAATATCTTACCGCCGATACGTTCGGTTTTCACCGACAGCTCGGCACGGCGTTCGTCGAAACGGCGGTGGGCTTTCTCCTCCAGCTCGTAGAAAGCGTCGATACGGGCGCGCGACTTGGTGCCTCGTGCCTGAGGCATACGCCGCATCCAGTCCAGCTCGGTGCGGTAGAGGTTCTTGGCCTTCTCCACCTCGGCCTTCTCGGTGGCAATGCGTTCGGCACGTTTTTCGAGATAATAGTCGTAGGTGCCGCGGTAGTGGTACATGGCGCCGTTCTCCAGCTCAAGGATGTCGCCGCACACCTTGTCGAGGAAATAGCGGTCGTGGGTGACCATCAGTATGCTGAGGCTCTGTTTGGAGAGGAACTCCTCAAGCCATTCTATCATATTGATGTCCAGATGGTTGGTAGGCTCGTCGAGGATAAGCAGGTCGGTGTCGTCGATAAGCACTTTGGAGAGAGCTATCTTTTTGCGCTCGCCGCCGGAGAAACTGCCCAGCGGCTTGTCGAAGTCCTTGATATCCAATCGGAAAAGTATCTCTTTGATACGGTTTTCGTAACTCCACGCGTCGGTGGCGTCCATCTGGTTGATGGCGTGCTGCAAGGCATCCTCGTTGGCCTTGGAGTGCTCCTTTTCGATGTCTTTCAGCGCTTTTTCGTAGGCGCTTACGGTATTAAGGTATTTGTTTTCGGAGGAATAAATATAGTTGTCAAGGGTCTGCGCGGCGTTCATGGTGGGGTTTTGCGGCAGGTAGGCCACGCGTATGTCGTTGCGGAAGGTTATCTTGCCGTCGTCGGGAATCTGTTCGCCCATCAGTATGCTCAGCAGGGTGGATTTGCCCGTACCGTTGCGGGCTATGAGAGCCGTTTTCTGTCCGGCGTTGATGCCGAACGAGATATTGCTGAAAAGCTCTTTCTCGCCGTACGATTTGGAGAGGTTCTCTACTGTGAGTATGGCGTCGGACATGGTTGTGTTATTTTGCCAGCCAGTTGCGAGGGTTCTGGCATTCGTTCACTTTCCAAATCTGGAAGTTGAATTCGGCTTTACCTTCGTCGTTGGTATGCACGGTGCCGAGTTTCTGCTTGGTGGCCACCTTGTTGCCTTCCTTAACAGTTACGTTGTCCAAGTCGGTGTAAACGGTGATATAGTCGCCGTGACGCACCATAACCACTTTCTGCTGGTTAGGACCAGTAAACACTTTGGACACTTCGCCTTGGAACACGCTACGCACTCCGCCGCCCACGGAAGTCTGGATCTCGAGACCGTTGTTCATCACCTGTCCGCCCGAAGGATGGGTATAAACGCCGTATTCGCGCACCACCGAGGCTTTCTCCACGGGCCACGGCAACTTGCCTTTGTTGCTTTGGAAATCCTTGGACAGAGCCTCCTCCTGCGGAGTGAGGGAGAGTGTGTTCGACGAGGCTTTCGAGGATGTTTTCGAGGTGGTTCCCGAAGTGCCTGTCTTTCCGCCCTTGCCGGTGCTGGCGGTCTGTTTCTTCTTGGCTTCCTGTGCCTTGCGTATCTCTTCGTTTATCATGCGTTGTATCTGCTGCTGCAGCTGGCGAGCCTGTTTTTCCTTGGTTTTCAGCTGAGCCTGAAGGTCTTGGGCTTTTTTGTCGTAGCCTTTTATCGTCTGCTCTTTCTGTTTTTTCTCGTTGTTGAGCTGTTTTCTGTTGGCCTGTTCCTGGGCAAGGAAACCGGCCTGCTCGTTTTTCTGCTGTTCGAGGGTTTTGGACACGTCGTTCAGGCGGTTCTGCTTTTCGGCGATGAGGTCGGCCTGATACTTGCGGTAGTTGCTGTACTCGCGGAAATATTTGCGGTGCAGGTAGCGGTCGTTGAAATCCTTGGAGTCGTAGATAAGGTTGAGTCGCGAGAGGTAGATACGTTCGCGGTACAGCGCTCGGATAATCTTGGCGTACTCGGTTTTCATGCTGTCTATCTGTCCGCGCAGCGTGCGTATGGAGTCTTGGGTGACGGAAATTTCCTGGTTGATGATGCCCAGCTGCGAGTTGATGTTGTTTATCAGTTTCTCACGTTCTTTGATTTTCTTGTTCAATGCGTTGAGCTGTTTGGAGGTGAGCTTTTTGTCGGCGCGCACCGACGAGAGGTCTTTGTTCAGTTTCTTGATTTCCTTCTCTATTTTTGCTTTTTCTTTCTCCAACGAGGAACGGTTTTGCGAAAAAGCGCCGCCTCCGACGCCCAAAAATATGAGCAGAACGGATGCAGCCACGACATATCTAAATGATTTACAGCCCATTGTCTTGAAATAATATATAAAAAACAACGTTCAAAGTTAAGAAATAACCTTGAACGTCGTCGGTTTTTCGCCAACTATTTTTCAATACAGCGATGTTTATTTCTTTGCCGTAGTGTCAGACGGCGTGTCATCCTGTTGTTGTACTGGTTGCACATCCAACGATTCCTTGGGTTTCTCGCGAGTAACCTTATCGTTCTGCTGAACCACCAGCCAAGTTGTGTCGTAGCGCACCATCATTATCTGGGCGTCGCTTTCTTGTTTTGGATTGGAGGAGTGGAAACTCACAATGGCGGTATCGCCGAAGATTTCTGTATTTTTAATAGTTACCACATTGGGGAGCAACGAGTCGATAAGCTCCTGGGACATGTGCGGCAACACAAAGGTCTCTATCTGGTTCAACATTGGCATAAATTCAGGAGAGACATATTGTCTTGCCTCGTCGATGCGGAAATTGGTCTCGGCGTCGAGGTAGGCCTGCGCTATGCGTTCCACCTCGCTTTTCTCGCTGTTGCAGGAGAAAAACAGCACTGCAGCCAGTATAATTGATAAATATTTGCTTATTTTCATATATCAACAATTGTTTTGGGCAAAAAAAACTCCCCTATTTCGAGGGGAGTTTTATTCTTTGCTTTACGAAATGTTTATTTTGCAACAACATCAGCGGTAGCAAAAGTGTTGTTAATCATAGCTTTGGAAGCGGGAGGAGTGGCCAATTGCATATTGCTAACAGTTACGCTGCAGTTTTTAGCATCGATAACATTGTCGGGGTTACCGTCTTCGTCGTTGTCACCCCAGTATTTTTCAGGTTCTATCATACCGACATTAGCGGCGAAACCAACCTTCATTGTGGAAGCGTTGTAGTTGAAGTTTGTCACTGTGAGAGTGCCTTGAACCGAAGGAGCGAAAGTATAGTCATAAACAGTGAACTGCTGTGAGCCGTCAGAGCTTTGGAGGTAGTTTTCACGAATATGGCCGGGGTTGGTGGCATAGTTGTTGTAGAACTGTCCTATGCCGTTGTTGCTTTCACCTTCGGAGTTTTCAGCCCAGAATCTCATCTGAAGAGCGGGGAAAGAACCCGATGTGCCTTCGATTTTCTGAAATACGCGGAAAACGATGAAGGGTTCTCCGTTGTTTTCAACGTAATAAGCGTAGTTGTAACCGGAGCTTTCGGGTGACCAAGACTGACCGTCGAAATTAACAGTCATCGAAGTGCTTCCGCCGTTACCACCATCGCCGGTGTCACTGCCATTGTCGTCGTTGTTTTCATCGCCGCAGGATGCAAATCCTACGCAAAGAGCTGTTGCCAAAAAGGCAATTCCGAAAAATCTAAAATACTTTTTCATTTTTTGTGTTTTTTTGAGTTATACTTGATTTTTGTTTAATTTCATTTGAATTTACAGTCTGCAAAATTACACTTTTTTTTGTTACCAACAAAAATAATCTGCATTTTTTTTCACAATCTTTTCAACAAACGTCGTTGAAATCAATAAAAATCAACATGTTGGACAAGCAAGATTCTCGTCTGTCAACAATCCAAACAACACAATTTTATATCATCAGAGAATATTTGAGCAACAATAAAAAAACTCCCGTTTCAAATAAAACGGGAGTTTTTATTTAAATGACCAATATCATTATAGTCTGCTATAAGAGACAATTTCGCCTTTTTTAGTCAGGTTTTGATTAAAACGCTTTTGGGGATCAACCATGCTCTTGCTTTGAGGCATTTGGTCATCGGTCTGGAATTTATAGAAATAGAACGTTACAGTTTCTTTTCTGGGGTCTGCTACTCCACCTGTTGCATCATCGAAATTGAGCATATCAACAGTTACTTTTGCTGTAACGAGCTTTCTCAAAGCATTGTAATTAAACCTAGAAACTTGGATTTCACCACAGGTATTGGGACCGCCGTAGAAATAGTCTCCAACATTGAAAGTATCTTTATCGCCAGAACCATAAGTTACTACAAGAGTGTCCCACTTGGGGGTGTTCATATACCAAGTCAAATACGGGTTCAAATGTTCACCAGTTGCGAGGTCGGCCACAAGTCTTGTCTGGGGCAGAGTAACGTATCCACCGCCTTGATCGGCTTTAGCTCCAACAAAGTTGATAGCCCAGATACCACCGCTTGCAGGAATTTCGTAGTATTTGTTGACGTAAGGATATTCCAAGAGAATAGTATAGTTAGTATCTACATCTTGTACTTGTCCTTGGAAACTCACTTTAACCTGACCGGCATCCATTCCTTCAAAAGGATTTTCTTCGGGATCATCCGGATCATCGGGATCATCGGGATTGTCAGGATTGTCGGGATTGTCATGCTGCTGTTCCTGAGCAGGTTCGTCTTTGTCACCGCAGGAAGCGAGACTCATTGTCAAGGTTGTTGCTAAAAGCACCAAGCCTAATAATTTAAAGCACTTTTTCATCTTTTTTCGTATTTAAAAGTTAGTTATTTAATTATTTCGTCTAATTTAGACACCAAAATTACACTTTTTTTTCGATACCACAATAAAAAAAATCATTTTTAGTTATTAACAGCGGATAGTTTAATTTGCAAAACGTTATAAATATGATATTTACAAAGACTTTAAAAATTAAAACTTTTTTTCTCGCAACGGCGTTTTTTCTCGTATTAGGGTGCAATTCTGTGCCTGTTCCCGCACAAAAAATCACCGTCGGGGCGGAACAAATGGAAAAATATCTGCCTTTGCTCGAAGGCAAGAAGGTGGGACTTGTGGGCAACCAAAGTTCCCTTGTCGGCACCACGCACCTGCTCGACACTCTTATCCGGTGCGACATCAGCGTGGCGGCAATTTTCTGTCCCGAACACGGTTTCCGCGGACAGGCCGAGGCAGGCGCACGTATCAACGACGGCACCGACCCGCAGACGGGCATACCCATCATCTCGCTCTTCGGCGCCAACAAAAAGCCGCAACCAAAGCAACTCAAGGGCATCGACATAGTGGTGTTCGACATCCAGGACGTGGGGGCGCGGTTCTATACCTATATCTCAACCCTGCACTATGTGATGGAGGCCTGCGCCGAGAACGGTGTACCTCTGCTGGTCCTCGACCGTCCCAACCCCAACGGTTTCTACGTCGACGGCCCCGTGCTCGACACCGCCTACCGCTCGTTTGTGGGCATGCATCCCGTGCCCATAGTCCACGGCATGACGATAGGCGAATACGCCCAAATGATAAACGGCGAGAAATGGCTGAAAAACGACGTGCAGTGCGACCTTTCGGTGATAAAGATGCTAAACTACACCCACGACAGCCTGTACCACCTGCCCATAGCCCCTTCGCCCAACTTGCAGACCGACAATGCCATACTGCTCTACCCCAGCCTCTGCTGTTTCGAAGGCACAACCATCAGCGTGGGACGCGGCACCCCCACCCCGTTCGAGATTATCGGCTCGCCCACCTACTCCGACAAGAGTTTCTCCTTCGTGCCCAAACCCATCAAAGGGGTGAGCAACAACCCACTACACAACGGCAAGACCTGCTACGGCATCGACCTGCAGAAAGCCGGCGCGGAGATAGTAAAAACCAAACGCCTCAACCTCGGATATCTGCTTACGATGTACAAAAAGTGCGACAAAAACAGCTTCTTCCTGAAAAACAACTTTTTCGACAAACTGATGGGCAACAGCGAGTTGCGCAAGCAGGTGAAACAAGGTCTGACCGAGAAACAGATCCGCGAGTCGTGGGAACCCGCCCTGTCGGAGTACAAGACAATGCGGGAGAAGTATCTTTTGTATGAGTGACTAGTGATTAGTGATTAGATTAGTGGACTGTTTAATTGTTTAATTGTTTAATTGTTGAGTTGTTGAGTTGTTTAACTGACAACTGAATACTGACAACTTAACAAATCCGAATTTCACATTGCGGTGTTTATAAAAACAACGTCTCCCCCATTCCTATACTATATATTATAAGTATTTTCGTATTTTGGAACAAAACCAGTTACTGATATGCAAAATACTAAGTTTCATATAGTTGCATTGTGCGCTATATTACTGGCACAGGTGGCCGTTGGCCAGAGTTCGCAGTCGTTGGACGCCCAGCGGGCCGAATTCCGCCGTGCCAAAGACCTCTTCGAGAAAGAGAAATACTCGTCGTCGCAGCACGCTTTCGAGAAATACATACTCAACAACCAGAACAAGAACGACGACAACCTTGAGTCGGCCTATTTCTACAGCGCCGTATGCGCCCAGCTGCTGTCGAACCTCGACGCTCGGGTGAAACTGGAGGAGTTCATACGGATGTATCCGCAGAGCGCCCACGTGAATATGGCACACCTGTTTCTGGGCAACCATTTCTACTCCGAACGCGACTACAAGAGCGCCCTCGAGCAGTACCGCATGGTTGACGAGTCGCTGATAGAGTACGGCTACCGCTCGGAATACGATTTCAAGATGGGCTACTGCCTGTTCCAGACCGGCGACACCAAGAACGCCAAATCGCATTTCGCCCGCCTGATGACCGGCAAATCGAAATACGCCAACTCGGCGCTATACTACTACGCCCACATACAGTACGAGGAGGAGAACTACGACCTTGCCCTCGCCAATTTCCAGAAACTGCAGAACGACAAGAAATTCGCCAAGATAGTGCCCTACTACATCGCGCAGATTTACTATTTCCTCGACAAGGACGACGAGCTTATCAAGATGGCTCCCGACCTGATTGCCAAATCAAGCGACGCCCGCAAGGCCGAGATACAGCAGATGGTGGGCGAGGTGTGCTACCGCAAAGGCGAATATGCCGAAGCCCTGAAATACTACAAACTGGCCAACGACGTGGCACAGCAGAACAACTACTACCAGATGGGATTCTGCCACTACCAGCTGAAACAGTACGAGAAAGCCGTCCCCTATTTCGAACATTACACCACCGAGACCGACAGCGTGGCGCAGAACGCCCTCTACCACCTCGCCGACGTGTATCTCAAGATGGGCAAGAAAAACGAGGCCCGCTCGATGTTCCGCCAGTCGGCAGACATGCAGTTCAACGAAAAGATAAAAGAGGACGCCCTCTACAACTACGCCAAACTGTCGTGCGAGATAGGCGGCGCACCCTACAACGAGTCGATACTGATGTTGCAGAACTACCTCAAGCAATACCCCAAGACCAGCCACAAGGACGAAATCAGCGAGATACTGACATCGCTCTATTTCTCCACCCGCAACTACCGTAACGCATTGGAACTCATTGAAAAACTGCCCAACAAAACCCACTCGCTCAACCAAGCCTACCAGCGCATAGCCCTCAACCGAGGCATAGAGCTGTTCAACGAGAACAACATCACCGACGCCACCGAGCTTTTCACCAAAGCCATCAACATCAACGCACAGCCGAAGACCACCTCCGACGCCTACTACCTGCGCGGCGAGAGCTACTACCGCAAACGTCAGTACCAGTCGGCAAAGAAAGACCTCGACAAATTCTTCGTCACCTCGTCGGCCGAACAGTCGGACTACTTCAAACAAGCCTCGTACACACTGGGTTACACCAACTACAAGCTAAAAAACTACGCCACCTCCATCGAGCAGTTCAAGAAATTCATCAACTCCGCCGACAAGAGCAACGACAAACGTCAGATCGACGACGCCAACAACCGCATCGGCGACGGTTTCTATGTGCAGAAACAGTTCGACAACGCCATCACATATTATAATAAGGTGATAAACAACCGCGGTCTCGACGCCGACTACGCCTGCTACCAGAAAGCCATGTCGTACAGCGCGTTGAACAAATACGACGAAAAGATAAGCACCTTGCAGACACTGCTTCGCAGCTACCCCAGCTCCGACCTCGCACCTTCGGCAAGTTTCGAGATAGCAAGCACTTACCTGCTCAACGACGACAACGAGAAAGCCCTTGCCGCCTACCAGAGTTTCCTCGCCAACTACCCGTCGAACTCCCTTGCCAAAGAGGCGTTGCTGAAAACGGGTATCATCTACTACAACACCCAGCGTGAAAAAGAGGCCCTTGCCGCCCTCGACGAAGTGCTGAAGAAATATCCCGGCACCGCCGAGTCGCGCGACGCCATGCTGGTGGTGAAAAACATCTACTCCGACCAAGGACGTATCAACGACTATATCGACTACGTGCAAAACTCCACCAACGTGGTGATTTCCAACGCTTCGCAGGATTCGATGACCTTCATCGCTGCGGAGAACTTCTATTTCGGCGACGAGAAAGAGAAAGCCATCGCCGGACTGCAGAACTACCTCAAGCGTTTCCCCCGCGGACTGTTCGCACTTTCGGCACACTACTACCTTGCCGACTGCCTCGACCGCTCGGGCAAAGCCAACGAGGCCCTGCCCCATTACGAATATGTGGCAAAACAGGCCAAGTCGCAATACACCGAGACATCGCTGCTGCGTTCGGCACAGATTTCGTACAACGAACGTAAATACGAGGAATCCAACAAATTCTTCGGCCAGCTGGCCAAGACCGCCGAGTCGGGCAGCAACATACAGCAGGCCAAGATAGGGCTGTTGCGCACCTATTTCCTGCTCAGCGACTACGAGAACACCGTGAAAGCCGCCAACGCAGTGCTGGCTTACGAGAAAATCACCGCTCAAGAGAGCGAGGAGGCCACCTACTACAAAGCCCGCTCGCTGTACAACCTCAAGCGCTACGACGACGCCATTGCCGTTTACCGCACCCTGCAGAACGCCGACAACGGTGAGTACGCTGGCGAAGCCAATTACCGCGAGGCAGAGCTTTATTTCAACAACAAAGACTACACCAGCGCCGAGAACGCCATCGAGGAATCCACCTCCAACCCGCGCAGCGACTACTGGTCAGCAAAGACTTTCATACTGTGGGCAGAGATTTTCTACATCAACGGCAACAGCCTGCAGGCCAAACAGACGCTGCAGAGCATAATCGACAACTACGACGGCGCCGACCTTGTGGAGGAAGCCACACAACGTCGCAACGAGATTATCCAAGAGGAGAACGCCATAAAAGAGGCTGAAGCCAACAACAACGCCGAACAGCACGAAGAAGAGATTAGCGTTGACGAGAACTAACAAATCACAAAGCATCAATTGTTTACACAACAATATAATAACCACCGAGTTATGAGTAAGACAACGAAAACAGCAAAAGCGATAGTCATTGCCACAGCATTGTGCGCATTGGGAACAACCAGCATCGCCCAGACCAAGGACACCAACGTTTACAACGAGAAAGTGGTGGTGGTGGGCTCCTTCAACCCCGTTCTGCAAAACGCCGACAAGCTGAACATCGCGCCAAGCATCAACGACACCGCCACTATGACGCCGGAGTACAACTACGCCATCGAGTCGCGACGCATATACAGCCTTTACATGCCCGAAAGCATCAAGCCCGCACGTATCAAAGGCGAGCCCACCTCGAGGCTGTACCACAACTACATAAAACTGGGATTCGGCAACTACTGCACCCCCTACGCCGACATCTACTACAACAGCACCCGCAGCAAGGACCTGAACTACGGCGCAAGAGCCTACCATAAATCTTCGTGGTGGACGCTGAAAGACTACGGCAAGAACCACAGCTCCAACACCGAGGTGGACATCTTCGGCAAGAAAATATGGCCCAAGAACAGCCTTTCGGCCAACGTATTCTACAACCACGACTACAACCTCTACTACGGTTTCACCGACAGCTTGTGGCAGACCTTCGTGCCCGAAACAGAACCCGAGAAACCTGACTACTCGCAATACTACAACACCATCGGGCTGAAAGCCGATTTCCGCAGCACCAACATGGACTACCACAAGCTGAACTACGAGGCCAATATGCTGCTGGTGAACCAGCACGACAAATACGCCTCCAACGAGCTGCGTTTCGCCGTTGACGCCGACGCACACTACGGATTCACTTTCTGGGGCACCGAAAAACAGATTCTTGGACTCACCTTCCAAATTGGTCACTACCGCAACAGCGGCGACAGCACCCTGTTCCCCATGCAGGCCATCGACACGGTGATAAACCCCAACGCAGCCATCCCCAACTACGTGGGCAACACCACGATAATAGCAGGTCAGCCATATTTCCTGTTCAAAGCCTTCGGTTTCCAGATGAACATCGGACTGAAATTCGCTTGGGCCAACAACGACGGTTTCAAACTGTTCCCCAACATCACCGCTTCGCAGTCGCTTTTCAACGACATACTGCACCTCACCGTGGGCATCAACAGCGATTTCATCCACAACAGCTGGCAGAGCCTCCGTGTGGAGAATCCCTTTATCGGTCCGCGCTGCGAGACACTCAACACCAGCTACAACAAACTCTTTGCCGAAGCGAAATTCAATTTCACCAAGAGATTCAACGCCTACGCCGGAGTTTCTTATACATTATATAAACAGCTGCCTTTCTTTATGTTGGACACCCTGTACCAGCTCAACAACGTGTATAAGAGCATCTACGCCGACGCCAACGTGCTGAATATCACGGCAGGGGCAGCATACCACCTCGACGAGCGTTTCTCGTTCGGCCTCAAGGGCAACATCTACAGCTACAACATGAAGGAAGGTTTTATCGAAAAGCCGCTCTACAAACCCGGCTGGGACGCTTACCTTACGGCAGCTTTCAACTACAACAACAAATTCTACGCCCGTTTGGAGACCGGTCTGCTCGGCAAGATGAACGGTCTCAACCGCGTGGGCAACAAGCTGGAAGAAGAGGAACTTGCTATGAAATACGGCATCCATCTGGATATGGAATACCGTGTCACCAAAGCCCTGTCGTTCTTCGCCGACTTGGACAACATCGCCTACCAACGTTACTATTTCTGGAGCAACTACCCTTCGAAACGCATTCAGTTCCTGCTCGGACTTACCTACACTATTCCCGTGAAGTGATTAGTGATTAGAAATAAAATGATTACTAAATACATTACCCAAAATGTGTCGGAGACACATAATCTCAATAACCCCACACAAGGAACGCAGTGTGGGGGTGAAAACACTCCCCTAAAAACTAGCGTCTCGGAGAGACGCGACCTTTACAAATAATTAATGGAAAATTCGTAGCAATTACATGTAAAAAAGTCAAGCAATTTTTGCGTCAACAAAACGACACAATAATTCAAATAAAATTCACGTTAAAGAAAGATGAAACGAATTATATTATCAATTTTGGCAACGACTTTGGTCTGCCTCAATTTAAACGCACAGAACATGAACAAGAAAGCACTTGTAGTATATTTCTCCGCCACCGGCACCACAGCTACCGTGGCTAACACCATCGCACAGGCGGTAAACGCCGATATTTTCGAGATAGAGCCGGCAGAGGCGTACACCGCCGAAGACCTCGACTGGACCAACAAAAAATCGCGCAGCACGCTGGAGATGAAGGACAAGAAATCGCGTCCTGCCATAAAAAACAGTCTGCAAAACCCGCAGGACTACGACGTGATCTACCTCGGTTTCCCCATCTGGTGGTACACCGCACCACGTATCGTCAACACTTTCCTCGAAAGCACCAAGCTCGACGGCAAGACCATCGTACTGTTCGCCACATCGGGCGGCAGCGGTCTCGGCAAGACCATCGACGACCTGCGTCCCTCGGCACCCAACGCCACTTTCATCAACGGCGCCGTGCTTAACAAAAACGTCACAAAAGAACAAATACTTAATCAGTTAAAAGTTAAGAATTAGTGGGCAGTTGTCAGTATTCAGTTGTCAGATTTGAGTTTGCTACATAGCTAATCACTAATCACCAATCACTAATCACAAAAAACAATGGACATATCAATAGTAGTACCGCTTTTCAACGAAGATGAGTCGCTGCCGCACTTGGCAGAATGGATAACCCGCGTGATGAACGAAAACAATTTCACCTACGAGGTGCTGATGATAGACGACGGCAGCAAGGACCACTCGTGGGAGGTGATAGAACGCCTCGCCGCCGAGAATCCCTGCTACAAGGGAGTGAAATTCCGCCGCAACTACGGCAAGTCGGCCGCCCTCAACGTGGGTTTCGGTCACGCTCAAGGCGATGTGGTGATAACCATGGACGCCGACCTGCAGGACAGTCCCGACGAAGTCCCCGAACTCTACCGCATGATAAAAGAGGAGGGCTACGACCTCGTCTCCGGATGGAAGAAGAAACGCTACGACTCCAAGATAGCCAAGAACATACCCTCCAAGCTATTCAACGCCACCACACGCCGCATGTCGGGCATCAAGCTGCACGACTTCAACTGCGGACTGAAGGCCTACCGCCGCGACGTGGTGAAAAGCATCGAAGTGTACGGAGAAATGCACCGCTACATCCCCGTGATAGCCAAATGGGCGGGATTTTCGAAGATTGGCGAGAAAGTGGTACAGCACCGCAAACGCGAGTTCGGAACCACCAAGTTCGGCATGAACCGCTTCATCAACGGCTACCTCGACCTGATGAGCATCATGTTCATATCCAAGTTCGGCAAACAGCCCATGCATTTCTTCGGCGCCGTGGGAAGCATCTCCGGACTGTTCGGCCTTATATCGCTGATAGTGGTGATAATACTTCGACTGAGCCACGTTATCTCGCTCACCCGCAGCGTGTGGTTCTACCTCTCCATGCTGTTCCTCGTGCTTGGCGTGATGCTGTTCCTTACCGGATTCCTCGGCGAACTTATCTGCCGCAACTCCAGTACCCGCAACCAGTATCTCATTGAGAAAGAACTGCTTAACGAATAGCCGCCTGCGATGAAAGACTTTTCGGGCTGGTCCCTTTTCCTCGACCGCGACGGCGTTATCAACCAACGCATCATCGACGGCTATGTTACTCGTCCCGAGGATTTTATACTGATCGACGGGGTACTCGACGCGATGCACACCTTCACACAGGTGTTCAGCCACATCTTCATCGTCACCAACCAGCAAGGCATCGGCAAAGGCCTGATGACGGAAGAGGATTTGTCGCTGGTACACAGCACTTTCGTGAAAGAGGTGGAGGCACACGGCGGACGTATCGACAAGATTTACTACTGTCCCAAGCTGAAATCCGAACACAGTTTCGACCGCAAGCCGCGCATAGGCATGGCGCTGAAGGCTCGCAAGGACTTCCCCGACGTGCGTTTCAGGCAGTCGGTGATGATAGGCGACAGCAAGACGGATATGGAATTCGGCAAACACGCCGGAATGACGACGGTACTTGTCGGCGACGAACCGCAGATAGCACGTCAGAACCCGCGTCTGGTGGACTACTGCTACCCTACCCTTTTCGACTTTTGTCGCGAGTTGAAAATTGAAAGTTGAAAATTGAAATTAGAATATAGTCGGGCAGTTGCGATGCGGCTGCCTGATTATTTTGTTGGGTATAGTGGATAAAAATGCTGTTAGATATAAAAAAATCTGGTTGTTTAACACATAAATTCCACGTTCCCTTATCCAAACATCATTCCGAAATCCGAAATCCGAAATCCGAAATAAAAAAACTATCCCCAACAGCATGTTACTAACTAATCACCATTCACCTATCACCATTCACTAAAAAAGCGTATTTTTGCAAATCGAATCTAACACACAAAAACATGAAAATAGCAGTTGTAGGTGCCACCGGACTTGTGGGTGGCGTGATGCTCCAAGTGCTTGAGGAGCGCGGTTTTGCCAATTGCGAAATTATCCCCGCCGCCTCGCCAAAATCGGTGGGCAAAGAGGTTCCCTTCGCCGGACGAAAACTCAAAGTCGTCTCCGTCGACGACGCCATCGCCGCTCGTCCCGACTACGCCGTGTTTTCGGCCGGCGCCGACGCCTCGCGCCAGTACGCGCCGCTATTCGCCGAAGTCGGCACCACGGTTATCGACAACTCGTCGGCATGGCGCAAAAAGCCCGAAATACCGCTGGTAGTACCCGAAATCAACTTCGACGTGATAAAACCCTCCGACCGCATCATCGCCAACCCCAACTGCTCCACCATACAGATGGTGCTGGCGGTGTCGCAGCTGCATAAGGCATACAAAATCAAACGGTTGGTAATATCCACCTACCAAAGTGTTACCGGTACTGGCATCAAAGCCATACGCCAGCTGGAGGCCGAGGAGCAAGGCATCGAAGCCGACAAGGCCTACCCCTACCCCATCCATCGCAACCTGTTCCCCCACGGCGGCGACTTCCAACCCGACGGCTACACCACAGAGGAGCAGAAACTGGTCGACGAGACACGTAAGATACTGCGCGACAACAGTATAGCCATCACCGCCACCGTGGCGCGTGTGCCTGTGGTGGGCGGACACTCCGAGGCTGTGAACATCGAGTTTGAAAAGGACTACGACCTCGACGAGGCCATTCGCATTATCGGCAACACACCGGGCGTAACCCTCTGCAACGACAATGCCGCCCTGCAATACCCCATGCCCATCATCGCCCACCATAAGGACGACGTATTTGTGGGCCGTATTCGTCGCGATTTTTCGCAACCCAACTCGCTGAACCTGTGGGTGGTGGCCGACAACCTGCGCAAAGGTGCCGCCACCAACGCCATCGAAATACTGCAACAGCTTGTAAAAACACGCTAATTTTCAAACAATTACCACAATGAAAAAAATTCTGTTCTTAGCAACAATAACTATAGGTCTGTTTGTCGCCTGCTCCGAAAACAAAGTTGTGCTCGACGAGACCCATGAGTTTGCCGATGCCAAATGGCAACGTTTTGAGCCCGAGTCGTTTAAGTTCGACATCAGCGACACTACGGCATGCTACGACATCTATTTCCGTTTCAGGATAGACACCGCCACCTTCCGCCCCGACATGCTGCCTTTTATCTGCACCCTTATCGAAAACGAGGACTACAAACGACAGCTCACCACCGAGATTGCCATCCGCGACAAGCGCGGCATCTGGCTGGGCAACCCCGTGGGACGATACTATGAGTTCGACCGCAAGGTGCGCGAATATTTTTTCTTCAACGCCAAGGGGCCGCACGAGCTGCTTGTAAAAAACGGTTCGCAATATTTTGAAACAGAGGGCATTCTGACTTTCGGCGTGAAGATTGTGAAAGTGAATATGGACCTCAAAATAGAATAACCGTGGCGGGCGACAGGAGTTTCAACCGCAATTTCGACCATATCGAGCAGCAGCTGAAGACGTTGCCCGAAACTCCCGGCGTTTACCAGTATTTCGACGAGGGCGGCAACCTGCTCTACGTGGGCAAGGCGCGCAACCTCAGCCGCCGTGTGCACTCCTATTTCAACCACTACGACGACCTCTCGCCGAAAATCCGCATCCTCGTCCGCAAGATATACACCATCCGCTACACCGTTGTGCAGACGGAGGTGGACGCACTGCTTCTTGAAAACAACCTTATCAAAACCCTTCAGCCCAAGTACAACAGCATGCTGAAGGACGACAAGACCTACCCTTACCTCTGCCTCACCGCCGAGGAATTCCCACGCCTGCTCTTCACCCGCGACCGCCAGAAAAACCGCGGCACTTTCTTCGGGCCTTATCCCAACCAAAAGATACTCAGGGAGTTGCAGGAGATGATACGCAACGTGTTCCTTTACCGCACCTGCAAGCTGCCGCTTACGCGGAAAAGCGTGGAACAGGGCAAGTTCAAGGCGTGTATCAACGCACAGATCGGGCTCTGCAACGCCCCCTGCACGGGCAACGAGAGCTACGAGCACTACAACGCCACCATCGATAACATACGCCGCATACTGAAAGGCGATTTCGGTGAGACGCTCAACGACCTGAAAGCCGAGATGACACGTCACGCCGAAGCACTGGAGTTCGAGCAGGCCGAAGCTGTGAAACAGAAAATAATGCTGCTGAACCAGTATCAGAGCCGTTCCACGGTGGTGGACACCTCGGTGCGCGACCTCGACGTGTTCTCCATCCTCTCCGACGAAAAATTTGCTTACGTCAACATGATGAGAATAAAGAACGGCGGCATAATCCACTCGTTTTCAACGGAAATCAAGAAACAGCTCGACGAGAGCGACGCAGACATCCTTGCGGTGATTATCCCCGAACTGCACCAAAGCACGCAAAGCACTGCCAAAGAGGTAGTTGTGCCGATAAAAGTGGACCTGCCCGATGAATACCTGCACCAGATTATCCCCACCCGAGGGGCCAAGAAAGAGCTGCTGGAGCTGTCGTTGCGCAACGTAAAATTCTATCAGCACGAGCGTTTCAGCCAACGTCTTCTGGTGGACCCCGACGCAGGCAAGATGCAGCTTCTGGAAAAGATTCAGAAAGAGCTGCAACTACCCGAGCTGCCACGCAACATAGAGTGTTTCGACAACTCCAACATACAGGGCGAATACGCCGTCGCCGCCATGGTGCATTTCACCGACGGCAAGCCCGACCGCCAGCAGTACCGCCATTTCAACATCAAAACTGTTGACGGTCCCGACGACTACGCCTCGATGGAGGAGGTGGTAAGACGTCGCTACACACGTCTCCGCGACGAACAGAAACCCCTGCCGCAGCTGATAATAGTGGACGGCGGCAAAGGCCAGATGGAGGTGGTGCGCCGTGTGCTGCATGGAGAGCTGGGTCTCGCCATCCCTATTGCCGGACTTGCCAAGGACGACCGCCACCGCACCTCGGAGCTGCTGTACGGGTTCCCGCCCGTAAGCATAGGCATAGCGCCACGCAGTCCGCTGTTCCACCTGCTGGAGCAGATACAGAACGAGGTGCACCGTTTCGCCATCACCTTCCACCGCAACAAACGCTCCAAAGGCACCTTCAAGACCGCCCTAACCGAGATCCCCGGCATCGGCGAAAAGACAGCCCGCGAGTTGCTGTTGCAGTTCAAATCGGTGAAACAGATACGCAATACCCCCCTCGAGGACCTCGCCAAATGCATAGGCATGGCCAAAGCCAAAGTGGTGTACGATTTTTTTAGGAATTGAAAGTTGAAAGTTGAAATGCTACTTGCCCTGCGGGCAATTTAAATGCTCCTTGCCGCAAGCGGCAGAAATCTTATTCAAATTGAATATGGATAGTTGAAATACTCCTAGCCCTTCGGGCTGAATTACGAAGTAAATGCATAAGCATTCTTGAACACCAATAAAATCAATCAAATATGTGAATAATCGTGAACACAAATGAAAATAAAACTAATAATGTGAACAAATCTTGTAAATCTCAATAATAATTTCGCCGAAGGCGAAACAAATTTAAAAGATTTAAAAGATTTGTTCTCAATACTAAATTGATTTTATAAGGAGTTCACGATTACTTTGTAATTCGCTTGTCGAAGACAAGCAGGAGAATTATAAACAGAGATTCCATGTTATAAGCACACCTATTTTCACCGACAAATTTGTGGATTTGTCGTGTTTGGGGCAAAATAAATTCGTGGATTTGTCGTGTTTTGGGCAAAATAAATTTGTGGATTTGTATTTTTTTCGTATTTTTGCACCGTAATTCAACAATTCAAAAATATGATTTTCAAAAGGAAACTTTACGACAGAATGCTTGAATGGAAGAAGGATTGGGGGGGCAAGTACGCCCTGCTGGTAAAAGGAGCTCGTCGTGTCGGAAAATCCACTCTTGTGGAAGAATTTGCGAAAAAAGAATACCGTAGCCATATCCTGATAGACTTCTCCTTAGCCTCAAAACAAATAGATGAGATATTTGCAGACTATATGAATCTCGACTACTTCTTTTTGCGACTACAGACCATCTTTGATGTAAAGCTATACGAACGGGAATCGGTCATAGTCTTTGACGAAGTACAATTCAACCCAAGAGCACGACAGGCAATCAAACATCTTGTCAAGGACGGAAGATACGATTATATCGAGACGGGCTCGCTTATCTCAATTCGTAAGAATGTTGAGAACATCCTGATTCCGAGCGAAGAAATGAGCATCACTCTTCACCCGATGGACATGGATGAATTCTATTGGGCCACAGGTAACAAGATAACCCCTGAACAGATCCGACAGGCATTTAGCATGAAACAAGCCATGGGTGATGCCACACACCGCAAATGGATGCGGGAACTGCGTTTATATATGCTTATAGGCGGCATGCCACAGGCTGTAAACACCTATATATCAAGCAACAATCTTCAAGAAGTAGACCGAGTGAAAAGACAGATTGTGGAGCTGTACATCTCGGATTTCAACAAGATTGACCCGACAGGCAGTGCGTCAAAAATGTTCAAACATATTCCAGCACAACTGTCGGGAAACGCCTCCAGATTCATGGTTGAAAGTGCTTTAGGCGAGAAAAAAACAAGCACGGCAGATACCATAATTTACGAGATGAGCGAAAGCATGGTGGTGAATCTTGCCCACCACGCCAACGATCCCAATGTTGGACTTGGACTGAACGGCAGTCTCGACACCTACAAAATGTTCGTTGCCGACACGGGGCTTTTCGTCACTCTGGCATTTTGGGACAAAAGTTTCACAGAAAACACTGTATATCAAAAACTACTGAGCGACAAACTGGAAGCCAACCTTGGATATGTATACGAGAACCTTATTGCCCAGATGCTGCACACGTCGGGCAACGAATTATTCTATTACACTTTCCCGACCGGCAATGGAAACAAAAATTACGAGATTGATTTTTTGCTTTCACGCGGCAACAAGATTGTTCCAATCGAGGTAAAATCTTCCGGATACCGCACCCATAAGTCATTAGATGTCTTTTGTAAGAAATACTCATCTCGTGTTGGTGAGAGAATTCTGCTTTACACAAAAGATTATGGCACTGATGGACATACGCTGTGTTTGCCAATGTATTACGCAGGTCTTTTATAACACAGCACAAAAAATGTGTGCAAGACAAACCAATCTCTATGTTTAATAACTAAGTTGGGGGGAAAAGAATCCAAATTTGTGGATTTGTCGTGTTTTGAGCAAAATAAATTTGTGGATTCGGCAAGATTTTGGCAAAAAAAAATTGTGGATTCGGCAAAATTCTGCAAGTAAAACACTAATTTTTAAGATATTACTTATTTCATTCGTCTATACAAAAGTCCACTGTGCTTTTCGATAGCCCGCAGGGCGGAGAACAATAACCCCGTAGGGGTGAAGAAACTGCCAGTGGCAGTTTCGATAGCGACCAAAGGGAGCGGAGAATTTCAAGACTACAGGCAGGGGCGTAAGTCCCTGTTTTAATGCACCCACCACACGACATTTTAGCCCTGAAGGGGCGACACACATTCCGTATTTGAATTAGTTTTGTTGGACTGTAACCTCATATGGTATTCTACAGCGAAATTTAGAACCATAGTAAAAAATATTACTTACAATCCCTATAGTAGGCTATATCGAATATTTGCGATTATAAAATCGGAAACAAATATTAAAATCGGGATGATTATAAACATAAGAAATCGTAGCCTTGCTTTTACCGGATATTCTTTCTCATATTTCTTACACTCAAATAATCTTCTATTGCGGACATCTTTATTGATATGTCTGAAGATAAAGAATGACAGAATAAGGCCGAGTCCGATTCCAAAAGGTAGGAATGGTAAGTTTGGTAGTTTATATAAGCCGATTGTACTCGGAAACATAATTAGTCCCACGATAAACAAACCTACAAAGAAAGTCATAGATATAGATGCTCCAACCAAAGGGAATCCCATATCGTGACGCACTTCGTAAAGATAAAACTTACACCATGACAAATCGAAGATATTCATTGCTTTTTTTATTTTGAGCCAATCTTTTCTATTTCAGTTGTTGCGGATTTATTCAGCCTTCGTTTGACTACAGACGCTTTCAACAACCTTGTAAAATTTTACAACCGTAGTCAAATATCATCTTGTTCCTCACATTTAAAAGTGCCTTTCGATTTATTCCATTCATAAACTTCTTCATCATCCAAACTTACAATAACCTCTATACAATCACCAATATGATACTTTTCTATATTATTGCTTATGTAAAAAGATTCACTATGCCCTATAAACATCTTGTTTTCAATATAATACTTAAATTTTATATATCCGACTGATGATCTTGCTCCAAGCCCCCCAGGCGTTCTTTTACCGACATCAACAATCTCTGCATTGACGACAATTGTATTTCCGTTTTCAAGCAAGTTTTTTCGATGTCTTTGGATGGGTATGTTAATTGCAAGCAATATTAACATAATAGCCATAGCTACAAGAATAGTTCCATTTACTTTTAGTCCACAAATATTAATGTAGATACTGTTTTTTGTCTTTTTATTTTTTTTACTCATCTTTTTTTTACTCATCTTTTTTCAACGCTCTATCAGTTGTTGCGGATTTGCAATCCGCAACAGTGGCATATTGGGATTTGAAATCCCGAAACTCTACTGCGTCGTATGAAGAAACATTCTGTGAATGTTTCGATAGCGAAGCGGAGAATAATAAACATCCATTGGATGTTTCGATAGCGAAGCGGAGAACATCAAATCCTCCGCAACGGGAACAAGCTGGTTTTGTTTTGATGTTGTTATATCTCAATATGCAATTATGTAATAGAAGGATTTTAGTTATTCGACGAGCTTCTTTTTTTTGCTTTTTTAATAATTTTCATTGGCACAATGGAATCTGTTTCAAAAAAATTAAAAATGTAATAAAAAAGATCATAATTCGGTTTAAACCATGTTCCATTATAAAAATAGCATGCGTTTGCCTTAAAGTACAATGTTATTTCTCTTTCTTCAAAATATAATATTACGCATGCAATACAACCCGCATCCAAATTCGATAATGTATCTTGTTCCATTAAATAATCATGGCAATCCTTAAAACCATAAAACAAGTCGTCTAAACAAGAGATGTAATTATTATTTATTGTCAGGAAATATTCTGCTTTACTTTTTATATTGTCAATAGTTATGGGTTTCTTGCTTCGCAAATTCCAACTCACGCCATATATTGTTATTTTATTTAAAGAATCATCATCTAATTCTATATCTACACTTTCTGAAGAGTTCAATGCATATGCAGGGTTGTATTTACCTATTATAAATAAAATAGGTATTATTAAGGTTATCAATATTAGTTTTTTTCGCATGTATCTGTTACTTTTTTTTCATTTGTTGCGGATTTATTGCCTTTGGCAATGAGCTAAAGGTGAAGAAACTGCCTGTGGCAGGTTCGATAGTGTAGCGGAGAACATCAAATCCGCCGCAACAAGAAAAAGAGAGGAACGTTACCGTTCCTCTCTATCGTCTTGTCAAAGTTTTGACAGATTATTCAGCGTATTCGGCCAGAACATCTTTCACTTTGTCGGGGGTGAGACGACCGTACACCTTGTCGCCGATCATGGCAACGGGTGCCAGACCGCATGCTCCCACGCAGCGCAGTGTGTCGATGGAGAACTTGCCGTCGGGGGTAACACCGCCGTCGGGGATGTTGAGCTGGCGTTTGAATTCGTCAAGCACTTTCTCGGCGCCACGCACGTAGCAGGCAGTACCCAGGCATATCGAGATGGGGTGTTTGCCCTTGGGCTGCATGGTGAAGAAAGAGTAGAACGATACAATACCGTAAACTTTGGCCACCGGCATCTGGAGTTCGTGAGCTACAACCTCTTGAACTTCGGCGGGCAGATAGCCGAATTTACCCTGCACTTGGTGAAGCACGTTGATAACTTCGCCGGATTTGTTTCCAAAGGAAGCGCAGATTTCCTTTATCGTGTTCAGTTTGTCAGCTGACAATTTTATTTTTGACATAATGAATTCGATTTTAATAAGTAAACACTTTGTTTATTCGGCTTCGATTTTTTTGCTTCTGTCGAAGTAAGTTGTGTGAAGCTGTTCGTGGCTCAGATGACCGCAGGGTTCGCCGTAGTATTCCTTGTATATAGCGATGATATCGGGATTCTCGTGCGATTTGCGGATGGGTTTGCCGGCATCTTCACGGTAGGTGGCTTCCATACGTTTGCGTATGATGTCGCTGTTGCCGTGGTGATAGGGCTGACCAGCGCCGCCGATACAACCGCCGGGGCAAGCCATAACCTCGATGAAGTGGAAACCTCTGGGGTTGCCGTTGCGAACCTCTTCCATCATGGCGCGTGCGTTGGCCAGAGTGTGGCAAACAGCAACTTTCACGGGCAGACCTTCGAAATCAACGGTAGCTGTCTTAACGCCGTCGAGACCACGTACTTCCTCGAAATCGATTCTCGGGAGGGTTTTCTTGGTCTGAACTTCGTAAGCGGTACGCAGAGCAGCTTCCATCACACCACCGGTAGCACCGAAGATAACGGCGGCACCTGTGGATTCACCCAGCGGGCTGTCGAAGTCTTCCTCAGGCAGGTCGTTGAGGTCGATGTTGTACTGTTTGATCATGTGGGCAAGTTCGCGGGTGGTGAGCGAGTAGTTCACATCGGGATCGCCGTTTACTTTGAACTCGTCGCGTGCCACTTCGCTCTTCTTGGCCAAGCAGGGCATAATGGAAACAACCACCATATCCTCGCGTTTCACGCCAATCTTGTTTGCAAAGAAGTTCTTGCAAGCAGCACCGAACATCTGTTGCGGCGATTTGGCTGTGGAGAGGTTAGGCAGTAGATCGGGGAAGTTCTTTTCCATGAAAGCAATCCAACCGGGGCAGCAGCTGGTGAACTGGGGCAGAACGGCTTTTTCGCCATTCAGCACTTTAGCCACGCGGTGCAGCAGCTCGGTGCCTTCTTCCATAATGGTAAGATCGGCGCTCCAGTCTGTGTCGAACACGTAGTTGAATCCCAGTCTGCGGAGAGCGGCGGCCATTTTGCCTGTAACGATGGTGCCGGGTTCCATGCCGAATTCTTCGCCGAGGGCAACACGCACTGCGGGAGCTGTTTGAACCACGACGGTCTTTTTAGGATCTGCGATGGCTTTCATCACGTCGCCGATGTTGTCAACGAGGGTGAGGGCGCCCACAGGACATACCTGTACGCACTGACCGCAGTTGACGCACGACGATTCTCCGAGGGGTTGCTCGAAAGCGGGGGAAACAACGGCTTGGAAGCCACGGTTTACGCCGGAGAGGGCGCCCACGCTCTGGATTTTGTTACACATGGTCTCGCAACGGCGGCACATAACGCACTTGTTCATGTCGCGGTAAACGGAGAGGGTTGTGTCGGTTTTGTAGGTGGATTGTTCGCCTTTGAAGGGGATTTCGCGGATACCCAGTTTCACGGCGAGGGCCTGAAGTTCGCAGTCGCCGGATTTCTCGCACTGCAGACAGTCGTTGGGGTGGTCGGAGAGGATAAGTTCAACCACGGTGCGGCGTGCGTTGATAACACGCGGGCTGTTGGTGTGGACTACCATACCTTCCATAACGTCTGTTGCGCAAGCGGGAGCCAGGTTACGACGGCCTTCCACTTCTACAACGCAAACACGGCAACCGCCGGGTTTGTTCTCGAATTTCATTCCTGCAAGCTCGAAATAGCACAGTGTAGGAATATTGATACCGGCTTGGCGGGCGGCTTTCAGTATTGTTGTGCCTTCTGCTACTTCTACCGGTTTGTTATCTATCGTTAATTTTACCATTTTCTAATAATTTTTAATAGTTTTACCAATTTATTTTACAGAAATAGCACCAAACTTACAACCGCTTATACAAGCGCCGCATTTGATACATTTTTCGGAGTTGATAACCATCGAGGGCAATTTGTGGCCGGGAGCGATGTAGTCGGTCTTGGTGATGGCGTCGGCGGGACAGCCTTTGGCGCACTTGCCGCATCCGATACATGTTTCCTTGTCGATAACGTAGCTCATCAGCGACTTGCAAACGCCGGCGCGGCATTTCTTGTCCTGAACGTGCTCGATGTATTCGTCCATAAAGTTGTCCATTGTGGAGAGAACGGGGTTCGGCGATGTCTGACCAAGTCCGCAGAGGGCGGTGTCTTTGATCACTGCTGCAAGGTTGCGCAGGTCTTCGAGGTCTTTCATTGTGCCGTTGCCTTTGGTAATCTTGTCGAGGATCTCGCACAGACGTTTGTTACCAACGCGGCAGGGTGTACATTTACCGCAGCTTTCCTCGCATGTGAACTCGAGGTAGAATTTAGCGATAGCCACCATACATGAAGTCTCGTCCATAACCACCATACCGCCGGAGCCCATCATAGAGCCGGCTGCCATAAGGCTTTCGTAGTCGATAGGTGTGTCGAGGTGTTTCTCTGTCAAGCATCCGCCGGAAGGACCGCCGGTCTGTACGGCTTTGAACTTGCGTCCGCCTTTGATACCGCCGCCGATTTCGTAGATAATCTCGCGGAGGGTGATTCCCATAGGAACTTCGATAAGTCCCACGTTGTTGATCTGGCCGGCCAGAGCGAACACTTTGGTACCTTTGGATTTTTCGGTACCGATTTTGTTGAACCATTCAGCGCCTTTGGTGATGATAACGGGCACGTTGGCGAAAGTTTCAACATTGTTTACGTTGGAGGGTTTTCCCATGTAGCCGCTGACAGCGGGGAACGGGGGTTTCAGTGTGGGTTCGCCACGCATACCTTCCATGGAGTGGATAAGGGCTGTCTCTTCACCGCAAACGAAAGCGCCTGCACCGTAACGGAGTTCGATGTCGAAGTTGAAGCCGCTTCCGAGGATGTCCTCGCCGAGGAGGCCGTATTCGCGGGCCTGACGGATGGCTATTTTCAGACGGTCGATGGCCAGAGGATATTCGGCACGGATGTAGATCAAACCTTTAGTGGCACCGATTGCGTAACCGCAGATGGCCATAGCTTCGATGACGCTGTTGGGGTCGCCTTCGAGGATGGAACGGTCCATAAATGCGCCGGGGTCGCCCTCATCGGCGTTGCAGATAACGTATTTCTGGTCGGCTTTGTTTTTGGCGCAGAGTTCCCATTTCAGACCTGTGGGGAAGCCGGCACCGCCGCGGCCTCTAAGTCCGGAGGCTTTCATTTCGGCGATAACCTGTTCGGGGGTCATCTCGCTCAAGCATTTTCCGAGGGCTTCGTAGCCGCCGCGGGAGATGCATTCGTCGATATTTTCGGGATCAATGAAACCGCAGTTACGCAGAGCGATACGGATTTGTTTTTTGTAGAAATCCATGTGTTTGGAGTCGCTCACGTGCTCTTTGTTTTCGGGGTTGGTGTAGAGCAGGTCGGGAACTTTACGTCCTTTGATGAGGTGCTCGTTTACAATACGTTCCACATCTTCGGGTTTAACGCGGGTGTAGAAAGTGTTGTCGGGCATTATCTTAACGATGGGGCCCTGTTCGCAGAAACCGAAGCATCCGGTTTTGATAACCTGAACGTCGTCCTGCAGGTTGTTCTTCGACAATAAAGTTTTGAAGTTTTCGATGATTTGCAGGCTGTTGGACGATTTGCATCCTGTGCCGCCGCAAACCAGAACGTGCATTTTATATTTTGCCATGTGTTTTCCTCCGATTATTTGTCAATAACTTCGTAGTTTACGGGTATGATGCCTTCCACGAGTTCGTTGTTCTGGACGTATTTTTCCAGAATTTCGTCGGCACGGTTGTTGTCAACGTGTCCGAATACGAGGGGTTCGCGGCCGGGGACGCGCACTTCGATGGTGGGTTCGGCATGGCAGTAGCCCATACATCCGGTTTGTGTGAAAACACAGGGGATTTTCAGCGCTTCGGCTTTCTCCATCATGTGTTCCATAACTTGTTTGGCGCCGGCGGCGATACCGCAGGTAGCCATGGCAACCTTAACCTGAACAAGCGATTCGGGGTTTTCGCTCTTCTCGCGTACGTCGAGGGAGTTCTGAAGTTTCTCTCTCATCGCTTTCAGCTCAGCTAATGATTTTACTTTTGTCATGTGTAATCTCTTTTATTTGTGTATATTAAATGATTTTACTAACTAAAAAACGCCCCAAAAAGGAACATTTTTTCGAATTGCAAAAATACTATTTTTTTCACTTTCCTGCAAATATTATTGAAAGTTTTTTTTACAATAAGATGTTGGTTTTTGAAAACAATTGACAATTAAGAATTTACAATTAACAATTGATAATTAACAATTAGCAATTAGTAATTGGGGAAAGCACGGCTATTGTTTTCTAAACTTTTTACACGGTGCGGAAAAAGCACTTTATTTGTCCTCGTAATGGCCGTAGGCGGAAAGCACGTCCACATAGACCTCGGTTTCGAAGATGCGATAAATGAGGCGGTGTTTTTGAGTTATCCTCCTCGACCAGCGGTTTTCGGGATGGCCTTTAAGCTGTTCGGGATGTCCGGTGCCTGTTTTGGGATGATCCATTAGTTCGCTCAACAATTTAACGGCCTTTTTGTGTGCGGCAGGCTCGTTTCGGCGCAGACGTGAAAGATCGTCAATAGCTTCGGGAGAGTAGGTTATCTTGTATGCCATATCACAATGAGTTAAGCCAAGCAATCATTTCTTCGCGGTTGGTAAAAGAAGTGGATTCACCGCGTTCTATCTGTTTCTCGGCACGGTCGAGTTTGGCCATAAACTCCTCTTTGGACATGCAGGTGTCGTCGGCTTGCTTTTCGGTGGCAAGACGTTTCACATATTTGGCAAGCCGTTTCATCAGGCTTTCATCACTGGCTATAATATTAATATTGTTGTCAATATCTGCTCTGAGTTGTAATGCTGTCATGATTTTTTTCTTTTTTCAACGCAAAAGCGTCAGGTTTATTGTGTGATTGTTATATTATTGACACTGCAAAGATAGAAAATGTTTCCGAAACGGCAAAGTTTTTTTCTCCTCACCACATCCAATCTGGAGAACGAGCAGTTACTTCTTACGAGTTATAACCCAGCCAATTTCGGGGCGGAGTGCGTAGGTGGAGGCATCCTGCGAAAGTCCGACAAAGCCGGCCCAAATGTCGAGTATCGTTTCATTGCCAATGATATTTTCATAGCGTAAAGGCACCGACACAATCTCGGCAGGCAAGTCGCTGGAAAAATCATAGAGTTTTTTAAGGTCGTTGCGAAGATTCTTGGCAGGTATTTTTTCCCGTTCCTCTTTTGTGAGACTATTGAGCCAATTGTTATCAGGATAAGGATAAAATTTAACTATCCAGCCGTCGGCAATAACATTTGGGTCTCCGCACACTTCATTATCAGGATTAGCATGATATTTGAACATGGCTTTCCAAAATTCCTTGTCAACCTCTCCTTCGGAGGCTTTGACTATTTTTGTGAGTACCGGGACCATCTCGTCCACCCACCACCCGAGTTTGTATTTACGCAGTTTTTGCGTATTGTCCAACACTTTGTGCCAATCGTCGGGAGTGCCCTCCAATATTACATAAGGTATGCCACATACTTCTATTATCTCATACTCAAAATATTTTTGCATTGTCGCCATAACGGTTATTTGCGAAGCGGTTCGTGTAACAGTGTTCGACGTGGAAAAATCGCAAGTCAATATGCCGACAAGTTCATCGCCTACGTATCCCGCAATCTGCTCGGAAAATTGTTTAAAACTCTCCTCCCACTGGGCGGAATTGTTTATGCTGTTTGGCGGAACGGAAACTCCAAGCACTTTTTTGCCGTCGAAATCCACGAACATCGAACGAAGGTCTTCGGCGTTGTAGTTCACATGGCTGGCAAAACCCTGACAAATAAGCAGCCAAAGAGCGTCGGGAGAAAGCACAAAAGGACGGTGTTCGGCATAAGCCGTGTGCAAGCCGTCGAAAAAAGGGTGCGGACGGTAAACGAGCGAAGTGTTACTGTTGTCGTGAGTTACAATTTGTATATTATCCTTGCCCATATCGGAAAAGATACTGTCGAGCAATTTATTATATGTCAGTGTTTTGATAATTCCCTTCGGGGGCTCGACTTCTTCAATGTAAATGATTTTTGCAGCGGGGACATTATTGACGCCACTTTTACCCATCTTCCCCCAGTATCCGCGATAAGGCTCCAGACAGTCTTTCAGCATGGCGGACACCCCCGTGGAGGTGATGGTGGCTCCGGAGATGGCATCCACCTGATTTTCAGAACTTTTGTCGGCGTTTTTCAGCACCTGCACGGAGACGAACTCGCCGTCGGGGTTCTTGATCTTCTTACCCACAAACTGGCTCTGGAATTCGGGGGTAGTTATCTTGGCACCCAAGCCGGGGGTCTCGCCCTTGTGGTCGAAGGAGACGCCCACCACTGTGGCGAAATCCTCGTCCAGAGCCACATAGCCCCAAATCGGGCCCCACAGTCCTGCACCGTGCAGAGGAACGACATATCCCTCGGCACCGTCTTTACTGTAACGGAACAGCGGCAGACGGCAGTCCTTGCCCTCCTTGGCCAAAGTCTGCTGTGCCTTCACGTCGATGTCGAAGGGACGTTCAACGGCGGTTGCGTCGGCGTTGGGCTGGAATCGGGCCACCACCTCTCCCCTGCCGTCGATGGCGAGTTCTTCGACGAAGTATTTGGAGTACAGGGTGTTGGCATTGTCCAAATCGCTCTGCACGCCGATGGCGGCGAGCATGTTCTGCATTTTCTCGTTGCGGGCGTTGGCCTCCTTGCGGCTACGAAGTGCCTCGCTAGCCACGGAGAGTATTACGGCAACCACAGCCACCAGAACTGCGGCATATATTATAATGTATCGGTTGGTAAACTTGGGTTTCATTGTTTATTTTGTGAACTGTGATCTGTGATCAGTGAACTGTTTAATTGTTTAATTGTTTAGTTGTTTAGTTGTTGAGCTGTGAATAATGATTATCCGTTCCGAACTCCGAGTTCCGAACTCCGAACTAATTGTTAATTGCTTTTCTTCGAGTTCTTTTTCGTATGTTAAACCAAACGACGATATAGTCGATCAGGGGGGCGAAGACGTTCATCAGCAGTATGGCGAGCATCATGCCTTCGGGATAGGCGCTGTTTTTCACACGGATGAGTATCACTAAAAAGCCGATGAGCAAGCCGTAAATCCACTTGCCGACGTTGGTCTGCGCCGCGGTTACGGGGTCGGTGGCCATAAACACGCAACCGAAAGCGAAACCGCCCATCACCAGATGGTAGTAGAACGGCAGTTCGGCCATGGGGCTTCCACCTATTGCGTTGAACATCAGCGAAGTGCCGATGGCTCCCGCCAGCACCGCCACCATGATGCGCCAGCTTGCAACGCCCGTTACGAGCAACAGCAGGGCGCCGAGCAGTATGGCCGGAACGCAGGTCTCGCCGATGCTTCCTGGCACAAAACCCCAGAACATATCGGCAAGCGAAGCGGAGCACTGTCCCGCCGTGACGGAGCTGAGAGGCGTGGCTCCCGAAAAGGCGTCGGGGGCTTCGCTGATCCACACTCCGTTGCCCGACATCGACGAGGGGTAGGCGAAGAAAAGGAAGGCGCGCGCCAGCAACGCGGGGTTGACGAAATTCATGCCCGTACCGCCGAAGGCCTCCTTGCCTATTATCACAGCAAAGGCCGTAGCCACAGCCACCTGCCACAACGGGATGGTGACGGGCAGCACCAAGGGTATCAGCAAGCCGGTGGCGAGGAATCCCTCGTTGACCTCGTGTCCGCGTATCTGCGCAAATGTGAACTCGATGGCAAGGCCGGTAACGTACGACACTATTATAATAGGCAGCACTTTAAGGAATCCGTACCAGAAATTGCCCCAGATGTCTTGTCCGAAAGCCACTGTGGGGTCGAGGGAGCGGGCGTGCTGGAAACCGACGTTCCACATACCGAAAAGGAGTGCCGGCACAAGGGCCATAACCACCACAATCATAGTACGTTTAAGGTCCACCGCATCGCGTATGTGCGACCCCGAGGCGGTAACCGTCTTGGGCGTGTAGGCAAAGGTCTCGAAAGCATCGAAAGTGGAGTGCAGTTTGGCAAAACGGCCTCCTTTTTCGAAATTGGGTTTTATTTTGTCGATAAAGTCTCGCAACTTACTCATTTTGTTGGTCTTTGGTCATTGGTCGCTGGTCATAGGTCACTGGTCTTTTGACCTTTGACTTTTGACCTTTGACAAATAATTTTGAATTATTCTAGTCTTAATTTTTCAAGGGCGTTGCGCACTATCTGCTGGATGTCGGTTTTGGAGACGTCGATGAATTCGCACAGAGCGAAGTCCTCGGGTTCCACCTCGTAGATGCCGAGGGCCTCCATCTGCTCAATATCGCCTATGATACAGGCTTTTAGCAGTTGCAACGGGTAGATGTCGAAGGGGAACACCTGCTCGAATTTGCCCGTCTGCACCAAAGCGCGCTGTCCGCCGTGGGTGTTGGTGTTTACATTATATTTCTTGCTGGAACCCAGCGTGTTAAGAATTCCCGAAAGGAAAGTGTGGGAGAAACTGAATTTCTTCAGTCCGGGGGCGAGCCAGCCCATAAACTCGTAGTCGTCGCCTTCGGGGATGACGGTAACCATATTGTCGTAGAAACCGAGGTGTCCGCCACGACCTATATTACTGCCTGTTAGTACGTTGCCCGAGATAAAACGGGCGTTGGCGTCCGTCACCTGACTTTCGGCCACGCTGGCGATGTCGAAGCCCGCCAAAACTCGGTAGTAACGGGGCGTTTTCACGCTCTGACCGCAGAAAGCGACGATTTTTTCGGGAAAGTAACGGCCGGTGTTGAACAGATGTCCGATGGTAGCCACGTCCTGCGGATTGGCAAACCACACCGTTTCGCCTTTGTTGATGGGACACAAACGATTGATTTGCGTGCCTACGTTGCCGGCAGGATGTTTGCCCGTAAAATGTTTTATTTCAACATTTTTGGAGTTGCGGAATACGCCGCT
>JAEEGK010005221.1_pt1 | contig 31417 bp, 22 predicted proteins | sample 8958771 | NCBI WGS metagenome assembly JAEEGK01 (sample SAMN16246547, study PRJNA631951) | gut metagenome | biome: gut microbiome; feature: rumen; material: SC-attached | host: Bos | place: Iran: Karaj | collected 2018-10
GTGCGTGCGCAGTACTTCCCCAAATATGCTGTCAAGAGCCAGGACAACAAGGCCATCGACACCATCAACTACTACGGCGCCGACTATGAGACCCAGTACAAGCTGCTCACCGAGATTCTCAACACCATCAAGTCGGAAGCCAGCCCGGCCGTGTTTGTCAAGCAGATGCAGTCGTGCGTGGAGATGTACCGCAACGAGAAACTGAGCGCCGAAGACGTGATGAACAACTACACTACGATCTCCGGCTACCTCGACGAGAAGATCGATTCGAGCAACGACCCGAAATACCGCGATGCCAAACGCGACGTGGAAACCATCCTCATCGACAGCGGCGTAGCCTCCTGCGACAACCTGGTGGCCCTCTACACCCCGCGTTTCGAAGCCAACCCGAACGATGAAGCCCTGCTCACCAACATGGTGAAGATGCTCACCAAGAGCGAGTGCATGAACACCGACCTCTTCCTCAAGAGCATTGTGGCGCTCAACGAGATCAACCCGACGGCCAGCTCCGTCTACGGCCTCTACCGCCTCTACTCCTCGCGCGACGAGAACACCAAGGCAGCCGAGAGCCTGGAGCGCGCCATCAGCCTGCTCAATCCCGACGACGTGGCGACCCGCGCCGAATACACCTTCGAGCTGGCTACCTACTACTTCAAGAAATGCGGCAAGTCGGCCCAGGCCGTGGCCAAGGCCAAGGAAGCCGTCGATATCGACGAGTCGTACAAAGGCAAGGCCTACCTGCTGATCGGTACCATCTGGGGCGGCCAGAAATGCGGTGGCGATGAGGTGAACAGCCGCGCCAACTTCTGGGTGGCCGTCGACTACCTGCAGCGTGCCGCCGCCGCCGATCCTTCGGTGGCCGACGACGCCAACTCGCTGGCAGCGCAGTACCGCCGCTACTTCCCTAAGACGGAAGACGCCTTCTTCCTCGACATCACCGACGGCAGCGCCTACACCGTCAGCTGCGGTGGCATGAGCGAGCGCACCACCGTCCGTACCATCAAATAATTGAAACGGATATTTCATAGTTCCTATAGCACGATGGCCGCCGCGATTGCGGTGGCCATCCTGCTCTATGCCTGTGGCAAGCCGGCACCCGAAACTTTCAATTTCGAAGAGGTGCCCCGCCAGGAAGTCCACGACCTGAGCGTCCTGCAGTCGGAAAACGGCGAAGCCACGATGCGGATGCGCGCGCCGCTGATGCAGAAATTCGAATTCACCCGCGATTCGATGCTTCAGTCCTACGAGTTCTATCCCGACGGCTTCTACGTGGACGTCTATGCCGAAAACGGCCAGCTCGAGACCACCATCGTATCGCAGCAGGCCAAACACATCACCACCCAGGGCAAAGAGTCCTGGAGCGCCTTCGGCGACGTGCTGGTGATCAATCACATCAAGGGGGAGAAGATGGAGACCGACACCATCTACTGGAACCGCGCCGAGAAGAAAATCTATACCGACTGCTACGTGCGCCTGACCTCCGACAGCGGCATGCTCCAGGGCTACGGGATGACCTCCGACGAGCGGGCCCGCAATTCGGTCATTTTGCGTCCCTTCGACTGGTACGCAGTGGAGCGCGACTCCACGTATTCCTACATCGATACCCTCAATCAGATGGGTCCGAGGAGAAAATAATCCGTTTTTCTGCATTTTTTCTCATTTTCCGACTCAACGTTTTACCGCCTTTTTGCATCTAATATCTGATTTTTGTGTACTTTTGCACTTCATCCCCGAAAGGGCCTGATTGGATAGTAACACAAAGATTAATAACTAAAACTAAACACAATGGCGGTATTAGAGAAAATTCGCGTCAAATTCGGAATTTTAATCACAGTACTCGTCGCGCTGGCGCTCCTGTCGTTCATCCTCGATCCGACGACGCTGCGTTCAGCCTTCGATCGCTTTTCATCAGACAACAAAGTCGGTACGATGAACGGTAAGTCCGTGTCGTACAAAGAGTTCTATGAGGAGCTCAATACCTATACAGAGATTGCCAAGATGATGGGCCAGAACCCCTCTTCCGAGGAGCAGCAGGCTCAGCTGCGCGACGCAGCCTGGCAGTCCATTTTCGACAACGAAGTCTTCATCCCGAAGGCTGAGGCGGCCGGCCTGTCCGTCGGTGAGGAAGAGATGCTCGACCTCACGCAGGGCAACAACATCTCCCCGGTTCTCCTCCAGCAGGGTCTCTTCCTCGACCGCGACGGCAATTTCAGCCGCGAAACAGTGGTCGATTTCGTGCAGTCCATCGACTCCGACGACTCCGGCAATTCCGCCGCCTACTGGTCTTTCCTCGAAGAAGGCGTCTTCCGCAACCAGCTGTATGCCAAGTACGCTTCCCTCCTGGAAAAGAGCGACGTGCTGAGTGACCTTGAAAAAGGCCGCCTCGTGGCCGACGGCAACGTCACCGCCGACGTGGACTTCGTCTTCGAGCCCGTCTCCTTCGTAACCGACAGCACGGTCAAAGTCTCCTCCGAGGAGATCCGCCGCTACTTCAACGACCACAAGGAGCAGTTCAAGCAGCCCGCCAACCGCGACATCGAATACGTGATGTGGGAAGTGGTCCCCTCCGCACAGGACTATGCCGACACGAAAGCCGAGTTCGACGCCCTCTACGAGGACTTCGCCAAGGCCGACAACCTGAAAGCCTTCGTGACCCTGAACTCCGACAGCAAGTGGAACCCGTACTACTTTACGGAAGACCAGCTCTCCGTCACCCCGGAATTCCAGCAGACCGCCTTCCACGCTCCGGTCGGTACGGTCAGCCCCGTTGTCACGGAAGACAAAGCCTACGCTGCGATGCGCGTGGCCGATGTCCGGATGATGGCCGACTCCGCACACGTATATTATAAGGTATATCCTTACTCCCAGGAAGCCGAAGCCGACGTCTTCGTCAACGACCAGCTCCGCAAGACCGATATTTCCCAGTTTACCGAAATGGGCTGGATTACCCAGGACTTCATTCTGGCCAACGGCCTGAACGAACTCGACGCCGCTTTCGATTCCCCGCAGAAAGTCTTCAAGGTTAAAAATGTGAACAACCAGGCCATCCTCGCCGTCTATGTTCCCGAGCGGACCAAAGCGCTCAAGAAAGTGCAGGTGGCAACCCTGATGAAGAACGTCCTTCCTTCCGACGAAACCTACCGCGACTTCCAGATGAAGGCCGTGGAGTTCGCCGATGCCTGCGATGGCAAGTACGAGAACTTCCAGAAGCTTTCCCAGGAGCAGAATCTGCCGGTGATACCTATTAATAATATGCTGCAGACCAACCGCCGCATCGGCCCCGCCGACAACGCGCGCGAAGTGGTCTCCTGGGTCTTCGACAAGAAGACCAAGGCCGGTCAGGTTTCCGACCTCAAAATCGTCGACAACAAGTACTACTTTGTTACAGCTGTAACCAAAGTCCGCAAGGAAGGCTACGCCGATATCCAGGATGTCGCGTCCGATATCAGCTCGCTGCTCAAGGCCCGCAAGACGGTCGCCGTGAAGCTTGACGAAGTCAAAGAGAAGATCGCCGGACTGACTACGCTCGAACAAGTGGCCGAGACGCTCGGCACCACGGTGAGCTACTATCCCGGCATCTCCTTCGGCTCGACCCAGTTCAACCAGAATGACCCCGCTCTCGTGGGCGCCGTTGCGGCCGCTCCGGAGGGAACCATCCAGACAGTGGGGGGCAATGTCGGTGTCTATGTCTTCGAAGTTTCCAACCGCACGGCCGGCAACTTCTTCTCCGAGAACGACGCAGCGACCCAGCTCGCCCGCAAGGCATCCTGGCACAACAGCATTTTACAATCCGTAATTGCCAATGAGGCAGATATTAAAGACAACAGAGCAAGATTTTTTTAACATTTTTTCAACAATCGCTGGAAAAATTCCCCAAAAATTTGGACATCTAAAATATTATGTCTAATTTTGAGGCGATAAACTGTGTAGTAATTTATTGTTTAACCAAAAAATCATAAACACACTTAACAAATTTTTTTTATGAAAAAGATTATTTATTCACTGGTGATCATGATTGCTGCCGGCAGTCTGTTCACTTCATGTATTGACCAGGTTGAGCCTGTCGGTATCCTCGACATGCGCTCCGCCAAGGCCGAGTACATCCGCGCGCTGAAAGACCTGCGTGCCGCTGACGCCGAGTTCCGTCGTGCCGAGGCTGCCCTCAAGCAGGCCGATGCACGTTATCGTGACGCCGAAACGGCGTATCTGAATGCTAAGACCGACAATCAGAAGCTTCTCAACGAACTCCAGGCTCTCCTCAATGAGGCCCAGGCTATGGAGAACGAACTTCGTGCCGCCCAGATCGCTGACGAGATCGCCCGCCTGGCCATGCAGATGGAAGAAGACGCCAAACAGCACGAGATCAACATGCTGGATCTCGAGAAGAATCTCAATCAGGCTGCTGAAGACCTCCGCGTCGCCCTCCGCAACATCGCCCTCCACTCCCAGGACCTGACCAACGACGAGAAACTCGCCGTGGCTGAGGCTGTGGCCGTTTACGAAGGTATCTTCGAGGTATACCAGAAGCAGGTTGTTAAGGTGAAGGAAGCTCAAGCTCTTGTTGATTCCCTCAAAGAATGGAAGGTTCGTTTCGCCAACAAAGATTGGGATAGTGATAACCATAAGTATGATTACAAAGTAAATCTTTGGCAGCGTGAAATTACGCGTCAAGAGAAGCGTCTGGAAAATCTGTATGCTTTGCTTGAAGAAGTTCCCAGTCCGGATGAAATCGACATGAACGCTTGGAACGCCGAACTCGAGGCCATGCAGGCCGAGATTGACGCCCTTACGTACAATTTCGCTACCACTACGACCAAAGAGGTCGCCGAGTATTATGTGAACCATGTGCATGATGGTGTCAAGACTTTCAATGACGCTGTCAAGGTGTTTATGGATCAGTTCGCCGACTATAACCTCACACCGCTCACCAAGACGGAAGAAAACCTGATCAAGGCAGGTGAAAAGACGCAGGATGACTTCAAGCAGAAGATGGCCGACTCCATCGCATTCCCGAAATTCCCGAAGGGTGAAATCAGTGCTGCTACTTTCAACAAGTTCGGTTATCTGCTCAAGAGCTATGTGCAGGCTGCTCCGAATGCTACGACCAACATCATGGCTCCGGCTGCCGACACCATCAAGATCGTCGGTCCCGTCAACCAGGCTATGAAGGACTTCATCATGGGTAAGGCTGGCAACGGTGAGAACTCGCAGAAGTACGAATACACCGACAAGAACAAAGTCAAACAGACCCTCTATGCCAACTATGGTCTCTGGGGTGCCTATGATATCCTTGAGCGTGAACTCGTGACCACACAGGAAGAGGCTGCCAGCGAAGAGAAGGTGAAAGAACTCGAGAAGGAAATGAAGAAGCAGGACAGCATTTGGGCTGCCCACCGTCAGATCCTGATCGACGGCCTTGCCAAGTATGAACCTTATACCAAGGCAATCGCTGCTTACACTGCCGCTGTCGAAAAGAATGGTAAAGGTGCTCAGGGCATGGTTCAGGCCATCAAGGACATCAAGACCGCTTTCGGTCATGTGAAAGGTCTGACCCAGGCTAACTTTGACTACTACGACTCCACGGAGTTCTTCAAGGCTATTATCGCTTTTGCCAAGGCCCGCGAAGAATATCTTGACTACACGGCTCCCAAGGCTAAGGATATTGATCCTCAGAGTGACACCAAGCGTGACTCCACCGTATTCTATTACAGCAAGGGCAAGTCTGGTGCCGGCAAGCCGATTCTCGCTTCCAAGAAATTCTCGGAACTGACCTGGGAGGAACTGCGTGCTGGTGAATACGAATATGACACCACCAATCCGGGTGACAACACGCCTTATGGCAGTTCTCAGACCAACGCCTTCGGCAACATCATCAAACAGTTGATGGGTGCCAACTTCGCTACTGCGCTTACCGGTGCTACGATTGCTGACCCGACCGTGTCTGACAATATGACCAGCGCACTGTACAATACCTACACCCTCGTTACCTGGGATGATCCCAAGAAGATTCAGAAGGGTGGTGTAGATTATATGTCTGCTGATATCACGGCCAAGAAGAAGGCTGTCAAGGATGCCGTCCAGGAATACCTCGATGTCTACAATTCCTTCTGGAACAAGAGCGTGACGGCTGCTGGCACCGAATACGATGCTTACTTCACCGCTGTCGAAAGTAACGCCAAGGCTACTGAAATTGCCAAGGCCAAGGAAGCCGCCGAGAAGGCTATCGCCGCGCTCCTCGATCCGACCCTCGATCCGAAGTGCTACACGCTCAAGACCTTCAAACCGTATGAGGACAAGGCTCCGATCGTGACCTTCAGCGATGGTACGAATGTCGATAATACGGATGCCATGAACGCTGTCCTTACGGCTGTTGATCCTTCCTGCACTGACAAGACGGATAACACCTGGTTTGAGACCAACCCGATTTCGGGAGGTGCGATCTTCAATGGCAACAAGACCGACTTCTACAATGCCATGAAGGCTGAGTACGATTACTATGTTGCTACCAACCCGAAGATTACCGACGAACTCGCCGCTGTCAAGGCTTGGATTGAGGAAGTCGAGAAGACCTTCAAGGCCGATGCTGACAAGACCGGTCAGGATGACACGGCTGCTTACAAGGCTTGGCAGAAAGCTTACAAGGCTGCTACCGATCACGCTGCTGACTTGATTGAATTCCTTGCTGCACTCGCAGAATTCGCTGGTGTTGATGAAGAAGGCAATCCGAACACCCCCGTTGTGATTCCTGACATCTATGACAGCCCTGAGACAATTGCTCCGAACAAGGTCTTCTATCTCTTTGATACGAATGTCCTCGGTGATGTGACGGGTTGGATGGAAGGTCTCGGCGGTGCACAGCTCGCTCTTGCTGAAGAACTCTTCCCTGAGTTCCCTGCCAAGTATGCTGAGTGGAAGATCGCTACCGATGAGTATCTCGATCAGAAAGAACATCTGAATATCCTGATGGATTCCTTCAAGGCCGCTTACTATGCCGCCGCCAAGGCTGCTGGATACGATGAATTCAACAAAGAAGGCAAGGCTGCTGGTGACTGGGATGCTCTTTACAAGGCTTATAAAGATGCACGCGAAGCTTATGTGAAGAAGCTTCAGAATGAAGTTATTGTTGCCAAGGGTATTATTGATGACAATGCTAAGAAGATTGCTGATTACTGGAGCGAAATTCCTGCTATTGACATCGAGATCGCTGATGCTCAGGCAAATCTCAAGATCGAGCAGCATCGTCTTGATGCCCTCGAGCAGGCTCTTGCCCTTGCCAAGGCCAACATGGAGAAGATCCTCGAGTATGTTTCGAGCCAGGATGCGAACTTCGTGCTGCTGAACGCTTACGCTGACAATGCTGCATTCGATGTGAGCGCGCTCAATGCCGCACTCGATGTTCTCAAGAGCCTCGGTATCTCGATCCCGGGTGTTATCTAATCAAGCGAATAATCTTATAACCAACAAAAACACGTTTTTAAAACGGACAATATGTTGAAAAGATTAAGCATACTTATCATGACAATCCTTATGGTTGTGCCCGCAGTGGCACAACCTAAGGAGGGTTGTGAGTGTGTGTTTGCACCGAAGGCAGGACAGTTCCAGTTCCAGCTGAATGTAGGTACGGGTCAGTTCTTCAACGATATGACGGGCCTGTATTACATGCTTCCGGACGAGGACGGTACGGCGATTGGTATTGGCAGCGATGCCAACACGCTGGAGCCGGGTACGTTCGGCAACGCCTACATCAGCGGTGACCTCTCTACCCTGCTGACGAACACCGGCAGCCTCAACTTCATGACGAGGAACTGGTCGGTGGGAATGAAACTGTTCCTTACGGATCACATCAACATCAACCTGTCGGGTGCATACATCCTGAACATGCAGCCGAACAAGCCTTTCCAGGAAGGTGAGCGCTATGACATCGCCGGTCTGAACTTCAAGGACTACGATATCAGCGTTACCCCGGCCACCGTGGCCCCGGGCGACGACTATGCGCAGAAAGCCATCCTCGGTGCGGTGACGAACCGGTTGATGGTGCAGTTGGGAACGGAGTACTACTTCAACACGAAGAACGAGCGCATCTTCCCGTATCTGGGCGTCTTCGGCCAGTTCAAGATGGCGCGCATCGAGAGCTTCTACCCGTACACGGGACAGTACATGCCGACGGACTATCCGGCTGGCGAAGGCTATCCCGATATGGCGAACGAAGAGGTTGACCTCTATCGTACGTCGCGCGGCGGCCAGGCTCTCGGCTTCGGAGGTGGTATCAACTTCGGTGTGGAATACGCGTTGATGGAAGGTCTGTTCGTAGGTATCGAGGTCGCGCCGGTGTGCTACCAGTACACGCTCCTGCATCTGCAGGTCGGCGGCCAGGATCCGTACTACGCTTCGAACCACAATCTCCGCGCATTCGCATTCCCGCAACTCACATTCGGATTCAGATTCTAAAAACCTGACGCGAGTCAGTACTGAAAAAATAAAGGGTGATCATTTGTTGATCACCCTTCATTTTTTATTTTCGGCCGGGCCTCGCTGGCTCTGGTTTTCGTTCTGAACAGCAAAGAAAATGCTGTTCAGCCCGAAAACCACCCGCCGCTCCGCCCTCATAGGCCGTTTGTTATTGCTTCAACTGGGTGTAGTTTTGCGGCATGGCGGGCAGGGGCGACGCCGAAGGTCAGGCCGATTATAATAGCGACAATGAGTCCAGTGATGATTGCCCTTGGCGAAAGCGACAGGGGTAAAGTCATCTTGCCTGATAGCCGATAAGTCAGCATGAGTATTTCAACTAAAGTTATGCCGGCGCTGCCGCCCATGAGGGAGAGGATGGTGGCTTCGCCGAGGAATTCTCGTTCGATGCGTCTTCGTTTTGCGCCCAGTGCCCGGCAGATGCCGATCTGAGGCTTTCTTTCTTCAACGGAGACGTAGAGCATATTTGCGATACCGAAGCCGCCTACGAGGAGAGAGAAGATGCCGATGATCCAGCCTAATTTGGAGAGCAGGGCGAAGATTTCATTCATTTCGTCAAGCAAGAAGGAGAGTCGGTTGAGGGCGAAGTTGTCTTCTTGTCCGGGGCTGAGGCGGCGGTATTCGCGTATAATCGTTCGAATCCGTTCCGGGTTGGCGCCCGAAACTACGATACTGCTCCGGAGTGGCGCCTGTCGTTGCGACTTATAGGAGACCAGCCGTACCTGGTCAACATCGACCGGGCTCACAGTTGTCAAACCGGCTTTTGCAAAGACGCCGATCACTTCGTAGCGTTTTCCTTCCAACCACAAGGGATCGCCGCAAGTTATTTTCCTTCCGCCGGTGGCTTCGACCGCTGAGCCGACAATTACGACCGGCAGACCTTCTTCCAGCTCTCGTTGCGTGAAAAATCGCCCCTGCGCCAGAGACTGAGGAACCAACAGGCTCCAATTGCCATCCACACCGACCGTTTCCTGGCCGTATGCGGCGAAGGCAATCTGGTCAAAGGCCGTTCCGTCGCCTCTTTTTTTTACATACCGATATTCTCTCCAGGTAACGGAGGGCCGTAGGGCATATTCCCACCAGCGGAAGACGCCGTCTTCGTTCAGGTCGGGTTCGAGGGGTTCGCGGTCGATGAAGAGCAGGTTGCTGCCGAAGGCGGAGAAGCCTTCGCGTACGCTGGTTTGGACGGAGTCCACCAGCGTCAGCGCGGCCACGATCGAAAAGATGCCGATGGCGACGCCCAGCAGCGAGAGCAGCGTACGGAAGCGGTCGGCCTTCAGTTGCCTGAAGGCTTGCGTCCAGAAATCATTCATCACACAGATCCTCCTTCTCTTTCTAATTTCTGTTTACAATCCCAGTTTCTTTTTGAGTCCCCGAAGGGCGTCGAAGGCGTCGAGCGGGGAGAGTTTGTTGATGTCGATGCGGGTGAGTTCGTCTTTGATGTCCAGCAGGAGCGGATCGTCGAGCTGGTAGAGGGAGAGCTGAACGCCTTGTGAGGCGCTTGCGGCTGCGGTTTTGGCGCCGGAGAGGTCAGGAGCGGCAGCCTCTAGTTCGCGGAGCTTCTTTTCGGCGCGATAGACGACGTCGGAGGGCATGCCGGCCAGGCGGGCGACGTGGATGCCGAAACTGTGGGCGACGCCGCCAGGGCAAAGCTTGCGCAGGAAGAGGATCTGGCCATCCACTTCCTTGACGGCGATGTGGAAATTGTGGACCCGCGGGTAGCGTTTCTCCAGCTCGTTGAGTTCGTGGTAGTGCGTGGCGAAGAGGGTCTTGGCGCGGGAGTGGGTGTGGATGTGCTCTACGATGGCCCAGGCGATGGACATGCCGTCGAAGGTGCTCGTGCCGCGGCCAATCTCGTCGAGCAGGACGAGGGAGCGGTCGGAGAGGTTGTTCAGAATGGTGGCGGTCTCCAGCATTTCAACCATGAAAGTCGATTCGCCGCGGGAAATGTTGTCGCTCGCGCCGACGCGGGTGAAGATCTTGTCCACAATGCCCATTTTCAGCCGTTTTGCGGGCACGAAGCAGCCCGTCTGGGCAAGGAGACAGATCAGGGCCGTCTGCCGCAGGAAGGCCGATTTACCGGCCATATTGGGGCCGGTGAGGATGATGATCTGCTGGCCGACGGTATCGAGATGCAGGTCGTTGGCCACATATTCTTCTCCGTCGGGCATCATCTGCTCGATGACCGGGTGCCGGCCCTGCACGATATCGATCGACAGGGAGTCGTTCAGCACGGGGCGGCAGTAGTCCTGGTCGCGGGCCAGGACGGCGAAGCCGGCGAGCACGTCGAGCTGCGCCAGCGTGGCGGCGTTGTGCTGCACGGCGGGGATTTCGGCCTGGATGGCCGCGACCAGTTCGCCGTAGAGGCGGGTTTCCAGGTCGAGGATGCGCTGTTCGGCGCCGAGGATGGTCTCTTCGTATTGTTTGAGTTCGGCCGTGATGTAGCGCTCCGCGCCGACAAGGGTCTGCTTGCGGATCCAATCCTGCGGAACCTTGTCCTTGAAAGTGTTGCGTACTTCCAGATAGTAGCCGAATACGTTGTTGTAGCCGATTTTGAGGGAGCCGATGCCGGTGGCGTCGCGCTCGCGCTGCTGGATGTCGAGCAGGATCTGGCGGCCGCCGTGGAGGGTGTCGCGCAGCTTGTCGAGCTCGGGCGAGACGCCCGGCGCGATGACATCGCCCTTGCCCAGGGCGGCCGCCGCCTCAGGCAGCAGCGTCCGCTCGATGCGGTTGGCCAGTGCGGCACAGTCTTCCAGGGCTTCGCACCAGTTTTCCAGGGCAGGCGTGGCGATGGTCGCGCGGATGGTGCCGCTGCTCTGGAGGGCGCGGGCCATCTGCAGCGCTTCGCGCGGCAGCAGCTTGCCCGCGGCCGCCTTGGCGACAATGCGCTCCAGGTCGCCGACGGCCATGAGTTCGCCGCGTACAGCGGCGCACATCTCGCCGTCGGCGAGAAAAGCGTCGACGGTGTCGTAGCGGGCGTTGAGCTGCGCGATATCCTTGAGCGGCATTGAGAGCCACTCGCGCAGCAGTCGGCCGCCCATCGGCGTGCAGCATCGCCCGATAGCTTCGATGAGCGAACGTCCTTCCGCTCCGGCGAGCGATTCGAACACTTCGAGATTGCGGAACGTGAAGCGGTCCATCCACACGAAGTCTCCTTCGTCGATGCGGGAGATGGCACGGATGTGCCCCAGCGCCGTATGCTGGGTCATCTCGAGATAGAACAGCGTGGCACCGGCAGCGGCGATGCCGGGCAGCATCCCTTCCACGCCGAATCCTTTGAGCGAGCCAGTACCGAGCTGGGTGCAGACTTTCTTGTAAGCTGCGTCGGGCACGAACGCCCACGGGTCGAGCGGGGTAATACAGGCGCTCCGCTCGCCGAAACGCTTCCGGAAGCCTTCTACGAAAGATCGCTCCACCAGCACTTCGTGCGGGGCGAGGGTGCTGAGGAGCACCTCGGCGTAGTCGAGCGTGCCTTGTGCGAGCTTGAAGGTACCCGTAGAGATATCGAGAAAGGCCATGCCGACCTGCTTTCCGCTGAAACAGAATGCCGCCAGATAGTTGTTTTCGCCGGCCTTGAGCAGATTGTCATTGTAGGCCACGCCGGGCGTGATAAGCTCCGTCACGCCCCGTTTCACCAGTTTCTTGGTGAGTTTCGGATCCTCCAGCTGGTCGCAGACAGCTACTTTGTAGCCGGCCTGCACGAGGCGGGGCATATAGTTGTCGATGGCGTGGTGGGGGATGCCGGCCATTTCGATGAAAGTGCCGCTTCCGGCGGACTTGCGCGTCAGCACAAGGCCGAGCACGCGGCTGGCCGTGAGCGCATCTTCGCCGTAGGTTTCGTAGAAGTCGCCGACGCGGTAGAGGAGCAGGGCTTCGGGATACTGGGCTTTGATCTCGAAGTATTGCTTGAGCATCGGGGTCTGTGGCGTGTCTTTCTCTTTCATCGATAGCAAAAATACCGAAAAATTCGACGCAGAATGCTATCTTTGTAAGAGAATTTGCGGGAACAATCCCGAATTCTCCGCCGCCGAATCTGTAAAAAAACCATAAAAATGAAAAAACGACTCTTTGCCTTCGGCCTGATGGCCGCCCTGCTGCTTTCGGGCTGCGAAACCCCCGCCCAGAAATTTGAAAAAGACATGGAGGCATTTCTTGCCGAAATCGATGCGGTCGGCGTCAGCTGCGCCGTGGTAAAGGACAACAAGATCATCTACCACCAGAACTTCGGCGTAAAGGACCTGGCCACCCAGGAACCGGTAGACGACCAGACGATCTTCCGCATCGCTTCCATCTCCAAGTCGTTCACGGCCACCGGCCTGCTGCAGCAGGTCGAGCAGGGCAAGCTCGCCCTCACCGACGATGTGAGCGACCTGATCGGCTTCAAGGTACGCAATCCCCGTTTCCCCGACACCCCGATCACCCTGGAGATGCTGCTCTCGCACACCTCCAGCATCAACGACAGCCAGGGCTACTGGACCACCATCGATATCATCAACCCCGACTGCAACCCCGACGTAGCCCTCTGCTACAACGACTACGAACCTGGCAGTGGCGGCTATGAATACTGCAATCTCAACCTCAATATGGCCGGCACCATCCTCGAGCGCGTCTCGGGCGAGCGCTTCGACCAGTATGTGGTGAACCATATCCTCCGTCCGCTGGGCCTTTATGGCGGTTACTGCGTGGATTCCCTCGACAGCCGCCGCTTTGCGCATCTCTATGAGTGGAACGCAGAAGAAGGAAAATACGAAGATACCTATGCTGATGCTTATGCTCCCCGTAGCGAGAAGGTGGCCAACTACGTGATGGGGCACGACGCCCTGATCTTCTCGCCCACCGGTGGCATGAAGATCTCCGCCCTCGACCTGGCGCGCTATATGACGATGCACATGAACTACGGCACCACGCCCGACGGCGTAAAGATCATCTCCGAAGAAAGTTCCCGCAACATGCAGGTTCCCCGTTCCGAACCGGAACACTACGGCCTGAACCTTTGGTTAGCCGACGACTATGTGCCCGGCGTGACCCTGGTGGGCCACACCGGCGGCGCTTACGGCCTGCGCAGCGCCATGTTCTTCAACCCGGACGAGAAATATGGTTTCGTAATTATCTGCAGCGGTCACCATTCGCCGGAAGGCACGCCGAACGTGCTCTACGGCGGCATCGAGCGGATGTACAAGCACTTCATCGCCAAGTAATGAAGCAGCCGGTCCGCCCCAAAAAGGCCCTCGGCCAGCATTTCCTCACCGACCAGGGTGTCGCCCAGGCCATCGTGGCTGCTCTCCGCAGCCGCGGGCCCGTGCTGGAAGTCGGCCCTGGCACCGGCGTCCTGACCCGCTATCTCCTGCAGGATCCCGCCCTCCAGCTCAAGGTGGTCGAGATCGACACGGAAAGCGTCCGCTACCTGCTCGAGCATTATCCGAGGCTCTCGCCGAACCTCTACGAGGCGGATTTCCTGCAGATGGATCTCCAGCGGCTCTTCCCCGATGACGGCCATTTCGCCCTGATCGGCAATTTCCCGTACAACATCTCCTCCCAGATCTTTTTCAAAGTACTGGACACCCGCGAACGGATTCCCGAAGTGGTCTGCATGATCCAAAAGGAAGTGGCCGAACGCCTGGCCGCCGGCCCCGGCACCAAGACCTATGGCATCCTCTCGGTCCTCCTCCAGGCTTGGTACGACATCGAATACCTCTTCACTGTGGGCGAGGGCGCCTTCGTGCCCCCGCCCAAAGTCAAGAGCGCCGTCATCCGCCTGACCCGCAACGACCGCGCAACCCTCGCCTGCGACGAAGACCTCTTCAAGAAAGTGGTCAAGACGACGTTCAACCAACGCCGCAAAACCATCCGCAACTCCCTCAAGCCCATCCTCGCCTCTCTCCCGACCCTCCCGTCCTACATCCCCTACCTCGACGCCCGTCCCGAACAACTCTCCGTCGAAGAGTTCGTCGAACTGACCGCCTCGCTGACCGGCCGCTTAACATCTTGCTGATTGACCGCTGGCAGCCTGCTGACCGTCTCGCAACCGTTCTACTGCCGTCCCACTTTTTTCGCTGCAACGGACACAATTGATTATCAGTTGTTTATGTAAGTTGATCCCCCTGAAAAAGGAGGGGATCAACTTCTGTAAATCGCTGTAAATCAGCTGCGTCCGTTGCAGGCCACAGGAGGGGGTGCTGGATGTGGGTGTATTTGATTTGCTTTAGGCGGGTGCGGCGATTATCTTTGTACTGGAAATTGAGGACGAAGATGTGGCGATGGATGTGGATCCTGTTGGAGGTGTGGGTTGTGATGTTCTGGAATGTGGAGTGTCTGTTCGACCCTTTCGACGACCCCTTGAAAAACGATGATGAATTTACGGCCGGTGCCCTGCGGCACTGGACTTGGTCCCGTTTCGAGAAAAAGCGCGACGGGATCGTCCAGACAATCATGGCCGTTGCCGACCAGACCGGCGAACTGCCCGCTTTGGTCGGCCTGGCCGAAGTGGAGAACCGGATGGTAGTGTCGCAGTTGGTCAGAAAGACCCTGCTGGAAGAGTTAGGCTATGGGTATGTTCACCGTGAATCTCCCGACGAACGCGGCATCGATGTGGCCCTTCTCTATCGCAAAGATTGTTTCCGACCGCTGGCGGTTGACTCCCTGCGCATCCCCGGTATCGTCACCCGCGACATCCTCTACGTCAAGATGCGACAACGATTTGAGATTCCCGGTCAAACCGGAAATGACGCCATCGGTGACGTCCCACCGGTCATTCCTGTCGGCGACTCTTCCGTCATTCCCAGCTCCGACCGGGAATCTTTGCACGTGTTTGTGGTGCATTTTCCCTCGAAGCGGGGTGGGGCGAAAGCTTCGGACGGGCGAAGGCAGACGGCGCTTGGGGTGCTGGAGCGGGCGGTCGATTCGCTGCTGCGAATCGATCCCGCGAGCCGCATCCTCGTGATGGGCGACTTCAATGAAGCCGCCATCACCGTGGCCGGCCTCGCCGCCCCGCCCTCCGTCGTTGCAGCATCTACCCCTTCGCCGCTCGCCAACGCCCCGGGCACGATCAAGTATCACGGCCGGTGGGAGCAGATCGATCATTTCTTTGTATCACCAACGATGGAAGGTCAAATGCAGATCTTCGCGCCTCCGTTCCTCCTTGAGGACGACCCCGCTTATCTGGGCACCAAGCCCCGTCGCACCTACATCGGCCCTCGTTACCACGGCGGCCTCTCCGACCATCTGCCGATTATTTTCAAGACAGAGGGTGACTGATAGCGGCTGATGAGGGCGGAGCGGCGGGTGGTTTTCGGGCCGGACGGCATTTTTCTGCCGTCCGGAACGAAAACCAGAGCGAGCGGAGCCCGGCCGATAATCGGCACCAGCGGAACCCGGCCTACGACAGATACTGGAACAGCATGATCGTCAGGAGGGCGGCGGGGGCGACGAAGCGGACCAGGAAGGAGTAGGTGTCGATGAAGGCGGCAGGGATGTGGAGCTTGCCGCCGTTGGTCAGTTCGTCGTGGATGACCTTGCGGCCGAGTTTCCAGCCGACGAAGACCACGACCAGTAGGCCGCCGATGAGCATCAGCACGTTGGCGGTCAGATAGTCGAACAGGTCGAAGATCGTCTTGCCGAAGACCTTCCAGTTGCCCAGGACGCCCAGCGAGAGCGAGCACAGACAGCCCAGTGCCCAAATGACGGCGAAAACGAGGAGGACAGCCGACTTGCGCTTCATGTGGAATTCCTCCATGCAGAAGGCGACGACCACTTCCAGGACGGAGATCGACGAAGTCAGGGCGGCCAGCAGCAGGGCCAGGAAGAAGAAGATGGCGATGACGCCACCCAGCGGGAGGTTGCTGAAGATGTGCGGCAGCGTGATGAATACCAGGCCGGGGCCTTCGCCGGGGCTGATGCCGAAGGCGAAGACGGCAGGCATGATGGCGCAGCCGGCGATCAGGGCGAAAAGCGTGTCGGCAACAGCCGTTTCAATACCTAATCTTGTGATATTGGCTTTCTTGGACACATACGATCCGTAGGTGATGACCATGCCGCTGCCCAGCGAGAGGGAGAAGAAAGCCTGTCCCAGCGCTGCCAGGAAAGTATTGGTCGTTACAGCCGACCAATCGGGTTGGAAGAGGTAATCGATACCCGCCTGTGCGCCCGGAAGGGTCAGGGAGCGGATGGCGAGGCCGATCATGATGACGAAGAGCAGCGGCATCATAATCTTCGAAAACTTCTCAATGCCGTTCTTGATGCCCGAAATCACGATCAGGGCCGTGGCCAGCAAGAAGACCGTATGGCAGACCAGCGGTTTCCACGGTGAGACCGTGAAGGTGGAAAACATCTCAGAAAGGGCAGCTTCTCCGCCCCGGGTGAAGTCAAAGCAGACAGCCTTGATGAAATACTCTACGCCCCAGCCACCTACGACCGAGTAGAAAGACAGGAGCAGCGTGCAGCAGATCACGGCAATCGTGCCAGTTATCGTCCAGCGGCTACCGGGCGCAAGGTGCAGGAATGCACCGCGCGCGTTGGCCTGGCTGCGGCGGCCGATGATGAACTCCGACAGCAGGACGGGAATGCCCAGCAGACAGACGAAACCGAGGTAGATGATGATGAAGGCCGCACCGCCATTCTCTCCTACCAGATACGGAAAGCGCCAGAGGTTGCCCAGGCCCACGGCGGAACCGGCCAGGGCGACCAGTACACCGAACGAACTGCCGAACGCGTCGCGCTGGCCTTGGTGATGCGTGGAGCTACTTGCGTCTTTCATACAGCAGGAAGGTATAGTCGTAACCGGATGCGTCGTCGTGATAACGGATGCTGCGCAGGGTTTCCTGCCAGAGCGCCGGGTCGATTTCGGGGAAGAAGGCGTCGGCCGGCTCGATGACCGTATGGATGCGGGTCACATAGACCCGGTCGGCACGGGAGATCATCTGGCGGTACATCATGCCGCCGCCGATGATGAAGATTTCGCGGGCGCCGGCTGCGGCGGCGAGGGCATCGTCAGGCGAAGAGAAGAACTCGGCGCCGGAAGCCAGGTCGGCTTCGGTCGGCGGCTGGTCGGTGACCACCAGATTGCGGCGGCCGGGCAGGGGCTTGCCGCCAAACGAACGCCAGGTCGCCAGGCCCATGATGACGGGGTGGCCCATGGTGATGCGTTTGAAATACTGGAAATCTTCGCGGATATGCCAGGGAATCAGGCCGCGATAGCCGATGGCATTGTTTTCGGCGGCTGCGCCGATCAGGCTGATGTTGTCTCTCATACGGCAACGGGGGCTTTGATGGCCGGCCACGGGTCGTAACCGGTCAGGGTGAAATCTTCGTATACGAAATCGCAGAGGTTCTTCCTCTCGGGATTGAGCGTCATGGTCGGCAGGGGCCGCGGCTCGCGCGAGAGCTGCAGCGCCACCTGCTCGTGGTGGTTGGAATAGATGTGGACGTCGCCGAAGGTATGGACGAAATCGCCCGGCGTCAGCCCGCAGACCTGCGCCACCATCATTGTGAGCAGGGCATAGGAAGCGATGTTGAACGGCACGCCCAGGAAAACGTCGGCGCTGCGCTGGTAAAGCTGGCAGCTGAGCCGTCCGTCCGCCACATAGAACTGGAACAGCGAATGGCACGGCGGCAACGCCATCTTGTCGACCTCGGCCGGATTCCAGGCCGAGACGATGAGCCGCCGGCTGTCGGGATTCTTCTTGATCATCTCGATTACCTGCGACAGCTGGTCAATCTTGCGCCCGTCCGGGGCCGGCCACGACCGCCACTGGTGCCCATACACGGGCCCCAGCTCGCCATTCTCGTCGGCCCACTCGTCCCAGATCGACACGCCGTGGTCTTTCAGGTATTTGATATTCGTATCTCCGGCGATGAACCAGAGCAGTTCATAAATAATCGACTTGAGATGGACCTTCTTGGTCGTCAGCAGCGGAAACCCGTCGGCCAGGTTGAACCGCATCTGGTACCCGAACACGCTCGTCGTCCCGGTCCCCGTCCGGTCCCCCTTCACGGTGCCATTGGCCTCGATATACTTTAACAGATCTAAATACTGGCGCATAATAGGTCCAAATTTAGCAATTTTTACAATCATTTTTGAAATAACCACATTTCTTTTGCTTGTCAGTCTCGCAGCTATCGGTCAAAATCCTTCCGCTATAAAGCGGCATCAGCCGCTAGCGGAGGCCATTGTGTGAGCCGGTGTGATAGCAGGCCGTAGCGGCAGGGTTTGGGGCAGCGCCCCAGTAGACACAGATGGCCATGGGTTTTTGAAACAAAAGCTGACTCGACTTCAAGCAAAAGAAAAAGAGCGGCCCGTTTGAGTCGCTCTTAATCTTTGAACAAAGTCGTTGCTTACTTCGTTGCCTTCTCAGCCTTGGCGATCTTGCGACGGTTGAGGTCGTACATGATCGGGGTGCCGATGAAGATCGAAGCGTAGGTACCGACCATCACGCCGAGGGCGAGGGAGACGGCGAAGCCGCGGATGCTCTCGCCGCCGAAGATGGCGATGGCGATCAGCACGAGGAGGGTACTCACCGAGGTGTTGATGGTACGCGAGAGGGTCGCGTTGAGAGCCTCGTTGATGTTCTGCTCGAGCGGGCGCTTCGGGAACAGGGTGCGGTACTCACGGATACGGTCGAAGATCACCACGTTGTCGTTGATGGAGTAACCGATGATGGTCAGCACCGCTGCGATGAAGGTCTGGTCGACGTCGAGCGTGAACGGCAGGATGCCGCTGAAGATCGAGTAGAAGCCGATGACGATGATCGAGTTGTGGACCAGCGAGCTCACGCCGCCGATACCCCACGTCCAGTTCTTGAAGCGGAAAGCGATGTAGCCGAAGATTACAATCAGGGCGAGGACCACGGCGATGATGGCGTCGCGTTTCATCTCGCTGGCGATGGAAGCGTCCACGCGGTCACTGCTCACGATACCGTTCGGGTTCTCGAGCGTGGAGGTGAAGCCTTCGAGGGTCAGGTCGTTGGCGTAGAAGCCTTTGAGGGCGTTGTAGAGTTTGCTCTCGATGAGGCGGTCGGTCTCGGACGATTTGTCGCCCACCATGTACTTGGTGGTGATACGCATCTGGGAGGCACCACCGAACTGCTTGACCTCAGAGGACTCCTGGAACTCGTCGAAGAGAGCTGCACGGACCTGCTCCGGCGTGACCTGCTGGTCGAAACGCACGGTGTAGGTACGGCCGCCGCTGAAGTCCACACCAAGGGTGAAGCCCTTCGTGAACATGAACACGAGGCAGATCAGGCAGACGATACCGGAGATCAGGTAGGTCATCTTGCGCTTGCCGAGGAAGTCGATGTGCGTGTTCTTCAGGAAACGGCTCGACCAGTCGGAGGCGAAGGTGATGTCCTTGCCGCGTTTCAGGCGGGATTCGAAGATCAGGCGCGTGATGAAGATCGAGGTCAGCACGGAGGTGACGATACCGATGACCAGCACGGCGGCGAAGCCGCGGATGGTGCCGCTGCCGAAGAGGTAGAGGATGATACCGGTCAGGATCGTGGTGATCTGGCCGTCGAGGATGGCCGAGTAGGCGTTCTTGTAACCGTCGCTGATGGCCAGGCGGAGGGCCTTGCCGGCGTTGAGTTCTTCCTTGACGCGCTCGTAGATGATCACGTTGGCGTCGACGGCCATACCCATGGTCAACACGAGACCTGCGATACCCGAGAGGGTGAACACCGTACCGAACGAAGCCAGGGCGCCGAACAGGAAGAGCACGTTGCAGAGCAGTGCGATGTCGGCGGCCACACCGGCCTTGCGGTAGAAGATCACCATGTAGATCAGCACCAGGAGGAAGGCGATGATGAACGAGATCATACCGGCCTTGATGGAAGCGCTACCCAGGGACGGGCCGACCACCTGCTCCTGCACGATGCGGGCGGGGGTGGAGAGCTTACCGCTCTTGAGCACGTTGGCAAGGTCGTCGGCATCGGTCTGGGTGAAGTGACCCGAGATCGAGGAGTTGCCGCCGCTGATCTTGTTCTGGACGTTCGGATAGGAGTACACCTGACCGTCCATCACGATGGCGATCTGGCGTCCGACGTTCTCGCCGGTGATGTTCTCCCATTCGATGGCACCCTTGCTGTTCATCGACATGCTGACTTCCGGGGCACCGGTCATGTTGTTGTAGGCCACGCTGGCCGAAGAGATGTACTTGCCGTCGAGGGCCGGACCCTTGCCGACGTGGCTCTTGAGGGCCACCAGTTCAAAATAGGTGTCGGGGGTGACGCCTTCGCTCTCGAATGCCTTGAAGCTCCAGGCCGGGACGAAGTCGCCCGGGAAGAGGGAGCGGTTCTCAGCCAGCCAGGTGTTGATCTGGGCGGTGTCGCGGTAGTGGGCGATACCCAGCAGGGCGGAGTTGCCGCCGAGCATCTGGAGACGGCTGAAGAGCGGGTTGGCCTTCATCACGGCTTCCTGCGAAGCGGTGAGCTGGTCGTCGCCGGTCAGCTGGGCCTCGAGGCTGTTGTCCGTCTTGTCGGCGGGCTTTTCAGCCACGTTGTCCTCAGCGGTGCCCTTCGTGGATTCGAGGGCTTCGATCTGCTGGCGGACCGTTTCGTTGAGCTCCTGCAGATAGGGCTGGAGTTCCTGGGAGTTGTAGGTCTCCCAGAATTCGAGCGAAGCGGTACCCTGGAGGAGCTTGCGCACGCGCTCAGGCTCCTTCACGCCCGGAAGCTCGACCAGGATGCGGCCGGTACCGGCCACTTTCTGGATATTGGGCTGTGCCACACCGAACTGGTTGACACGGCGCTCGACGACCTGGTAGGAGTTGTCGATGGCGCTCTTGGCCTCTTCCTTGAGGAGGGAGATGATCTCCTCGTTGGTAGCCCGGGACTTGTTCTTCACATCGCCGCTGAGTTTGTCGAGGTCGATGTCGAAGGACAGGCGCTTGCCGGGAGCCACTTCTTCCCAAGCCTCGGCGAAGAGGGTGATGAAGTCCTCGTGGGTCTGGTCGGCACGCTCGGCGGCGAGGGCCATGGCCTTGTTGAATTCTTCCGTCGTCTTCTCACGGGCGCAGGAACGGACGAGCTCGGCCAGGTCGAGCTGCAGGACGATGTTCATACCGCCCTTCAGGTCAAGACCGAGATTGAGTTCCTTCTCCTTGACGTTCTTGTACGTGTAATTGAAATAAACCTTTTTGTTTGCGATCGAATCGAGGTACTGCTTGTTGGCAGCCGTGCTCACGGAGTCGAGATAGAACGCGCGGTTGAGCTCGGAAACCTCTGCAAACGAAGGACTCTGCTGCACCTCTTCCACAACCTGGCGGGCAGCCTTGGCGGCCTTTTTCTCCTGAATCGCGGTCGCAGCCGTGAAAGACAGCTGGAACACACAGGCAAGGCCGATGAGAATGGCCACGAATGTGATGGCACCTTTGCTTTGCATAAAGAGTTATTTTTGATTAAATTATCGTATTCGCTTTTACTCGAAAGTAGCCTGCAAAATTACACTTTTTTCTCAATATAAGAAGGTTTTGCCTAAATTTGTTGTTGAAAAATTTGTTCATACCGGATGAAACACTTCCTTCTGACCGCCGCGGCCCTCCTGTTTTCGGCCGCCGCGCTTCTGGCGCAGGACGAGCTTCCGGCCGTCCGAAAGGCCGTCGAGGCCGAAAACCGCAAGGTGCTCTCCGACCGGGCCGCACGCCCGGTCGTCGTAGCGCAGCAGCGCGTCCCGCGGAAAGATTTCCATCTCTGGCTCAGTCCCCTGAAAGAGGGCCGCTGGGGTACGGATGCCAACTGGTACCCGGCCCGCACGACGCGGCTGTACCTGTCGCGCCCTGCCGCCGACGGCAATTCCGACATCGTGTGGAGCGAACTGCTCGAAACGACGTGGAGCGCTCCCGCGCCGCTCTGCGAAGCCGCCGTCTCGCCCGGCAGCGAGATCTTCCCCATGCTTTCGCCCGATGGAAAGCGGATCTATTTCGCCTCGGACGGCCTTTTCGGCATGGGCGGTTACGATCTCTACGAAGCATCCTGGGACGAACGGAACAAGACCTGGGGCAAGGTGCGGAACCTGGGCCTTCCCTTCAATTCTCCGGGCGACGACCTGCTGTTCTGCGACACGCCGGATGGGCGCTACAGCCTCCTCGTGTCGAACCGTGCCTGCAGCAAGGACAGCGTGGTGATCTACGTGCTCCGGCAGGAGACACCGGTCTATGCGGCCGTCACGCCGGATGAGGCTGCGAAGTTGTCGACCCTTGCGGTCACGGAGCCCGAAAGCGGCTTCATCCTTTCGAAAGCTCTTCCCGGCCGCGTGCCCGCCCTCTCCTTCGAGGAACCGGAGGATACCTTCGATTATACCCTGCGCGTGGGAAAGGAGGGTGCTTTCGCCCCGGACAACAAGCTTCCTTCCGGTCTGGTCTACCAGATCCAGCTGTTCGTCTCGTCGAACAAAGTGAAAGTCAGTCAGCTCAAAGGGGTCAGCCCGGTGTATGTGCACGCCCAGCGCTCAGGCAAGAGCCTGTATGCGGCGGGGCTGTTCCGCAGCTATGCCGAAGCCGAGCAGGCACTGGGTGCAGTGCGGCGCGCCGGTTTCCCCTCGGCCTTTGTCATCGCCTTCGACGGCGGCGCGCCGCTGTCGCTTTCCAAGGCCCGGAAAAAAGAATCCTCGGTGAAGGTCATCACCGAGGAAGTCCATATCGTCAAGTAGCGGCGCGCTAAGCGTCCTTCAGCTTGTTCTCCAGCGCTTCGGCCGCCTCTTTCTGGCCGAAGTTGTTGTAGATCTTCACCAGGTAGAGATAGATCGTGGCGGCGTCGTCGGCGAGTTTCTTGCTGAGGATATCGTCGTCGCCCGGCCCGATCGGGGTCGAGTAGTAGATGAGCGACTGCAGGGTCTCTTCGGCCAGGCGGTCGCCGACGGCGAGGGCCTTCTCGGGCTTGCCGAGGCGGAAGTAGTCTTCGATGACGGTCATGAGCGACCACTCGTTGAGGCAGCGGAACAGCGATACGTTGTAAGGGAAGCTCTCGGCAGGCATGATGGCGATGCATTTGTCGAGCACCTCTTCGGCTTTCTCTTTCTCACCGCGCTCAAGCAGGGCGGTGGCCGTGGTGGCGAAGATGTCGCGCACCGGCACTACGGCAGTGAAGGTGAAGACGTTCTGGTAGTCCCAATGGACGTTCGTGTCAGCCAGCGATTCCAAGCGATAGGTGTGCATCAGCTTCTCGTAGAGGGCGTCTGCGTCGAGGGTGGCTTCCCGGTCGGAGTAGTCGTTGAGGAACGGGACGAGTTTGTAGACGAAGCCGTCGAACTGCAGCCAGGGCTCCAGACCGAGCTTGGTCTCGCCGCGCGAGACGAAATAGATGGGCCGCTTCCAGTCGTAGTTGGCCAGGATGTCGAGCATGATCAGGTCGAACTTCGAGATGTTGTTGCCGCTGATGTCCAGGATGAGGTAGTCCACCAGGCTGTCGCGTTTGCTCTCAGGCACGATGCCCGCGGCGATGGCGTTGTCTTTGTCGACGGGGACCAGCAGCTTATGGCCGGGCACAAAGTCCTGACCTTCCCGGGTGAAGCGCTCATCCTTGAACACGCCGATGGCTTCGGAGGCCAGCACGGGGTGGTCGACCACGTCGATTACGGGCGTATAGTCGTTGGTACCGTAGAGGTATTGCTTGCGCGGGATGGAGATGTTCACCGGGTCGGAATCGTAGAAGCGGCACTTCATCTGGTCGATGTACCAGTCCGTGCCCAGCAGCGAGGAGTTGACGATGCGCACGTCGGTGCGGATGCCTTCCACTTCCTGGGCGTACCAGAGCGGGAAGGTGTCGTTGTCGCCGTGGGTCACGAGCAGGGCGTTGGGGTCGCAGCTCATCAGGTGGTTGTAGGCCATGTCGCGGGCCGTGTAACGGCCGCTGCGGTCGTGGTCGTCCCAGTTCTGGCAGCCCATGAGCACGGGTACGACCAGGCCCAGGGCCACGGCCACTGCGGCGGCGGGCATTCCGTCCTGCTTCTTGGTGAGCTTCTCAAACCAGTGTTGCAGTGCCAGCACGCCCAGACCGATCCAGATCGTGAAGACGTAGAATGAGCCCGCATAGGCGTAGTCACGCTCGCGGACCTGGAAAGGTGTCTGGTTCAGATACACCACGATGGCCAGGCCGGTGAGCAGGAAGAGCAGGCCGGTGACCCAGCTGTTGCGCGGATCGTGCCGCAGCTGGAAGAAGAAGCCGATCAGGCCGAGGATCAGGGGCAGGAAGAAGTAGTGGTTCTTGCCGCGGTTGTGGGCCAGATAGTCGGGCGCATCGCTCTGGTCGCCGAGGCGGATCTGGTCGAGGAACGTGATGCCGCTTTCCCAGTTGCCGCGCGTCAGGTCGCCGGGAGTGTCGGCGTGCAGGTCGTTCTGGCGGCCGACGAAATTCCACAGGAAGTAGCGCACGTACATGTGGTTGACCTGGTAGTCGAAGAAGAACTTCAGGTTGTCACCCATCGTGGGCATCTGGAAGGTGGTGCTGCGGCCGTAGAGCGAGACGCGTTGGGTTTTGTATTTGGAGATGTAAGTCTTGTAGAACTCCTTGTAACGGTCGTCGAAGCCGTTCCACATACGCGGGAAGAGCATCTTGGTGCCGGCCGGATAGGTGGCGTCGATGTTGATGGCGTGGTAGTACTTGCCGTCGAGCGGGGTCCAGTAGGGTATCTCCTTGATTTCGTACGGTGAGTTGAAGGTCTGTCCGTAGATGATGGGGTTGGAGCCGTACTGCTCGCGGCCCAGGTAGCGGATCAGGGAATACGGGTTGTCGGGCTGGTATTCGTTCATCGGCGTGCCGGCGCTCGAGCGGATCAGGGTCACGGTGAAGAGCGAGTAGCCGATGATGATGGAGGTGACCATCAGGGTGATGGTGTGCGCCAGGGCCTTGTCTTTCTTGCGGAAGACGTACAGCAGCAGGAAGCAGGCGGCCAGGAACAGCACCATGAAGACGGCGGCGCCGATGTTGAACTTCGCCCCGAAGCCGTTGACGAAGATCCGGTCGACGACAGCGGCCATCCGCGGCAGATACGGGATGATGATAAAGAGGATGAGGGCCAGGATGACACCCGAGACGGCCAGCACGAGAAGGGCGCGCCAGAACGAGACGGGCTGCTGGTGCTTCTTGTAGTAGATCAGGAACACGATGGCCGGGATGGTCAGCAGGTTGAGCAGGTGCACGCCGATCGACAGACCCATCAGGAAACAGATCAGGACCAGCCAGCGGTTGGCATACGGCTGTCCTGCCTGCTCCTCCCACTTGAGGGCCGCCCAGAAGACGACGGCGGTGAAGAGCGAGGACATCGCATAGACCTCACCTTCCACGGCGGAGAACCAGAACGTGTCGGAGAAGCAATAGGCGAAGGCGCCCACGATGCCTGCCCCGAAGAGGGCGAAAGCGCTGGCCTTGGTCAGCGCGCGGCCCCGCTTTTCCTGGAGCCGGCATCCGAAGCAGACGATGGTCAGGTAGAGGAAGAAGATGGTCAGGCCGGAACAGAGGGCGCTCATCACATTGACCGCGACGGCCGCGTGCGCCGCTCCCGAGAAGAGCGTGAAGATGCGGGCGAACAGGTTGAAAACCATGTTGCCGGGGGCGTGGCCGACTTCCAGTTTATAAGAGGATGCGATGAACTCGCCGCAGTCCCAGAAGCTGGTGGTGGGCTCGATGGTCAGCAGGTAGACCGCCGATGCGAGCACGGCCACGCAGAGCGAGATGATGCGGTTGATCCGGGTGAACTGTTTCTTATCCATGTAGCGAGGTTTTTCGTGTAAACAACAAAGATAAAGGTTTTATCACTAACTTTGCGAAAAATTTGCAAGGACGATGCCGCAAGACTGGAAAGACCTGCTCAAGGACAAGTTCGCCGACGAACTTTCGACTTTACCTGCGGAACCGCAGCCGGAGGCCGCTGCGCCCCGGTTCCGGAAGCAGCGCTTCGTGGTGACGATCGACCGTCGCCGCCGCGCCGGCAAGCAGGTGACGCTGGTCTCCGGCTTCGTCGGGGAGGATGCCGGACTCGAGGCGCTGGGCAAGCAGCTCAAGACACGCCTGGGCGTCGGCGGCTCCGTATCCGATGGGGAGATCCTGCTGCAGGGCGACGTGCGCGACAAGGTCGTCGCACTGCTCGCCGATCTGGGGCATCAGGCCAAGAGGGGGAATTGACGTGAGAGTATTACCCGACCCTTATGTGCTGGCGTTTCTGCTGGCGGACGCCCTGGCCCTGCTTCTGTGCTACAACCGGCTGCTATCGGCCCTGAAGGGCTCCGCGGCCTGTTTCCACAGCCTGCACAGCACCCAGGAGATGCTGGGCAACAACTATGTCTGCGCTTCCGTGCGGATCATCTTCTTTCTCCTGCAGCCCTTCTACGCGCTGACCCTCTGCATGACGGGGCTCAGTTCGCTGGACTTTGCCTGGACCCTCGTGGCGCTTCTCGGCCTGGTGCTGCTGCGCAAGCTGGTCTTCCTGCTCGTGGGATGGCTTTCTTCCCGGATGGGCGCTTTTCGTGCTTTGGAGCGCACGGGCATGGCCCTTTCCGTGCTGGGCCTGCTCGCTTCGGTGCTGGCCGCCCTGGCGGTCTGGCTGGCGCCCGACGCGCCGCGCTGGCTGCTCTGGGGCTGGCTGGGCCTGATGGTCGCCGTATGCGCCTTCTTCTACGTTCGCCGGGGAAATTCCATCATTTTATCAACTGGATTTTCTGTTTTCTACTGGGTTTTGTATCTTTGCAGCCTTGAATTTTTACCGATTTGTGTGGTAGTTAACATCTTGATCAATGGAAATTAAACGTGTTCTCATCTCGCAGCCCGAACCTTCGGGTGCCTCTCCCTACACTGAACTGATTTCCAAGTGGGGTTTGACCATCGATTTTCGCCCGTTCTTCCGGGTGGAAGGCGTGTCCGTCCGTGATTTCGTCGCCCAGCGGGTGACCATCCTCGACTATACGGCTATCGTGTTTACGTCGCGTCTGGCCATCGATTCCTTCTTCCATATCTGCGAGCAGACGCGCGTGAGCGTGCCCGAGACCATGAAATATTTCTGCCAGAGCGAGGCCATCGCCGTCTATCTTCAGAAATACATCGTCTATCGCAAACGGAAGATTTTCTTCGGCACCGGCACCGTTGCCTCGATGGTCCAGGCCATCGGTACCAAGCACAAGGGCGAGCATTTCCTGATCGCCTGCACCGACAACCTCAAGCCCGAAGTCCACAAGCTCTTCACCAAGGAAAAGCTGAAGCACGGCAGCGCGGTCTTCGTCCGCACGGTCAGCAACGACCTGAGCGGCCTCAATCCGCACGACTACCAGGTCGTGGCCTTCTACAGCCCGTCCGACGTAAAGTCGCTGCAGGAAGCCTATCCGGACTTCGAGCAGAAAGACCTGGTCTTCGCCACCTTCGGTCCTTCCACTGCCAAGGCGATGGAAGAAGCCGGCCTGAAGGTCGACATCAAGGCGCCCACGCCGAACGCTCCCTCGATCGCCGAGGCGCTGAGCAACTATCTCGAATCGGGCCGCGAACAGGAATGAATGAGCGGCAGATCCTCCAGCTGCTGAAAACGGGACAAGTGTCGTTCCGGTATCCGTTGAAAGTCCACTTTCAGGCGGGCACGGGGGATTTCGGCGTATCGGTACCCAAACGCAATTTCAAGCGGGCCGTCTGGCGCAACCTGCTCAAACGCAGGGTGCGCGAAGCCTTCCGCCTCAACAAGACCCGTCTTGGTGACAAGACGTACGACGTTTTCATCTATTACGTGGGCAAGCAGGAAGAAGACTATGGACGCATCGAAAAAAGCCTCATGGAGATCCTGGACGATATGGCTTCCCGTTAAGCTGATCCGGCTCTACCAGATCTTCCTGTCACCCTACATGGGCCGGCAGTGCCGCTACACGCCCACCTGCTCCAACTACGCCCTCGAAGCCCTCCGCAAGCACGGCCTCCTCCGCGGCTCCTGGCTCGCCCTCAAACGCATCCTCCGCTGCGCCCCTTGGGGCGGCTCCGGCTACGATCCAGTGCCCTAGTTACTGGGGCTCTGCCCAGAATTAGCTGCTGTTTATAATCGTTGGATTTGCTTTTGCTGGAGGGCGAGACAACTTTTGAGTCAAAAACCCATGGCCGCCCGTGGCCATGTGAACGGGAGGGGCCCGCGCGAAGCGTGGGAGGGATGGAGCGAAGCGGAAGGTTTTTGAATCGAAAACTGCAAGCCTGGAGGCAAAAGCCTACCATCAGCGTTGGTTTTTGAAGAAGTCGGTCATGAGTTGGCTGCAGGCGGGGGAGAGGGGGCCGGCGGTGACTTGGGTGCGGGGGTGGAGGAGAGAGGGGGTGAAGAGGGTGTAGCCGCGTTTGGGGTCGGGGGCGCCGTAGACCAGGCGGCCGAGCTGGGCCCAGGCGAGGGCGGCGGCACACATCGGGCAGGGTTCCACCGTTACGTAGAGGGTGCAGTCGTTGAGGTATTTGCCGCCCAGATAGTCGGCCGCCATGCCGATGAGCTGCATCTCGGCGTGCGCCGTCACATCGGTCAGGCGTTCCGTGAGGTTGTGCGCCCGGGCGATCACCCGCCCTCCGCATACCACCACGCCGCCGATGGGCACCTCGTGCTCATCGAGCGCTTCGCGCGCCTGCCGCAGCGCTTCCTGCATATACCGTTCGTCGTCCATGCCCGACAAAGATACGCAAAATAATTCGCAAGGTACGGAATTTGTGTATCTTTGCGGTTCTATGCGGTATCGTATTCCCGTCATACTCACCCTCGCCGTCCTCTTGCTGCTTTCCATGCCGCAAGCCCTTGCCCAGTACTACAACACGGGCAGCGCGCCGACGACGGTCCGCTGGAACCAGCTCAAGAGCGAGCACTTCATCTTGATCTATCCCCGTGAGATCGACTCGCTGGCCCGGGAATACCTCTACAATTTCGAGCGCACGCGCGAAGCCACCCTCACCGGCCTCCACATCGACCCGCCCCGCATGCCCATCCTCCTGCAGCCCTACAACATGCAGAGCAACGGCAACGTAACCTGGGCGCCCCGCCGCGTCGAACTCTACACCACGCCGCCCGGCCGGCCCCTCTATCCCATCGACTGGGAGACCCAGCTGGTGGTCCACGAAGGCCGCCACGTAGGACAGTTCACCCACTACACCCGCGGCGCGCTGTTCGCCTTCCAGATCCTGGCCGGCGAACAAGGCTACGCCCTGGCCTTCCCCTCTACCACCCAGGCGGAAGGCGACGCCGTACAGCACGAGACCGACGCCACCGGTGCCGGCCGCGGCCGCGACCCTGAATTCGTGAAATACTACCGGGCCGCCTTCCTGAACGGTGATACCCGCAATTACGACCACTGGCGCTATGGCTCCTACCGCTACTACACGCCCAACAAATATGTCTTCGGCTATTTGATCAACAGCACGATGCGCGACCATTCGGGCAACTATTTCACCACCGGCGACCTCCTCGGAGAGAAGGTCCACAGCTGGTGGCGCTTGTTCAGCCAGTCGCGCCGCAGCTACATCAAGGCCTCGGGCCAGACCGTCCGCAAGAACTGGTACGAAGCCGTCGACCACTACACGGAGATCTGGCGCGAAGACTATGAGGCCCGCGCGCCTTATTCCCCGGCGGAGCCCGTGCTCCTGGTGCGCGGCAAGCGCTACACCGAATTCAATAATCCGCTGCCTTTCAGAGGCGGGGTCTACGCCACCATGACGGGCATGCCCTTCGAGCGCCGGCTGGTCCGCATCGATTCCCTGGGCCAATATCACTATGTGCGGCCTTTCTCCGCGTCCACCAGCGGCCTGGTAAAAGACGGCGACACCTTCGTCTTTTCGGAGATCGTGCCCGACCCGCGCTGGGAACAGCGCTCCTGGTCGGTGATCCGCCGCTACGACACCCGTACCGGCCAGATGACGACCCTCACCCGCCGCACGCGCTTCGTGAACCCTTCCGTGGCCCCTGACGGCAAAATCCTGGCTGCGGACTACCGCGTCACGGGCGGCTCCGACGCCGTGGTGCTCTCCCCGCAGGGCGTGCTGCTCGAGCGGATCCCCGCACCGGAAAACGGCCAGATCGTCGACTTTGTCCAGCTGGGCGACGCCCGCTACGCCACGGTCATCACCCAGGAAGGCGAAGGCATCTGGCGCCACGACGGCAGCATCTGGACCCGCGTCCTCGCACCGCACAAAAGTGCCATCCGCGACCTGCGCTGCGACGGCGACAGCCTGCTCTACTTCGTGACCGACCTCGACGGCCTGAGCAACGTCTACGGCTTCAACCCCACTACCGGCGCCCTCGAGCGCTGGGTCAACGCCCCCCACGGCACCGACAAACCCTGGCTCGACACCGCCACCGGCCAGCTGTACTACGCCAACTACGACCACCTGGGCTACCGGCCGATGCAGCTGTCGACGAAAAAATTCGATGCGAAAGCGGCTTCGTTCGACGAGCCCTATCACTTTGTCATCGCCGACCGGACGGCCGCGCAGATGGAAGAGCATGTGAAGCCCCGCAGCGAAGAAGAAGACGCGCTCCTGCGCCGCCAGATCGACTCCCTGGAAAGCAAGCCCTACAGCAAGCTGCTCCACGGCTTCCGCTTCCACTCCTGGGCCCCGTTCTACGCCAATGTCGACCGCATCATGAACGACCTGAGCGGTTTCGACTTCACCAACCTGGAGACGCTCTTCCAGTACATAGCACCGGGTGTGACGCTCCTCTCCCAGAATACGCAGGGAACCCTGGTCACCACCCTGGGCTACTCTTACTTCAAGCGCCACCACGCCGGCCACGCCTATGTCAAATACCGCGGCCTGTATCCCGTGATCGAAGCGGCCGTCGATTTCAACGAACGCAACCGGACCCTGCAGGACATCCGCCACAACCCTGACGGCAGCACGCAGATCCAGATCGTCGACCTGCAGCAACCCGCCGTCACCCTCAACGTACAGATGTCCATCCCGCTGCTCTTCTCGCCAGGCGGCTGGAACACGACCTTTACACCGCGGGTGGGCTACAACCTGACCAACGACGCCAT
>JAEEGK010005222.1_pt1 | contig 31417 bp, 23 predicted proteins | sample 8958771 | NCBI WGS metagenome assembly JAEEGK01 (sample SAMN16246547, study PRJNA631951) | gut metagenome | biome: gut microbiome; feature: rumen; material: SC-attached | host: Bos | place: Iran: Karaj | collected 2018-10
CGAAAAGCTCCCTCTCCCGCTTTATTATCGTGGTCTTTCCCGAGCCGTCCGGCCCGACGAAAGCGGCAAGCATACCGGGCTTTCGCCTGCCTTCCGCAGCCTTTTGGAATATGCGGCGAATGCTTCCGGTCATGTATTTGAGCGGGTGCTTTTTGAAAACACAGCCTTTAAGCCCGCCGCCGAGCCTGTTTGCGCCTTCGAAATCGCCCGCGGCTATCAGGCTGTTCAGCTCCTCCGCCTTTTTGCCGAGGGGCGCAAGCACTTTAAGGAACTTATCGCGCCCCGATGAGGCAAGGCTTTTGAGCCTGTTGTGATATTTTTCCTTAATGCGCCCGCCGCCCATGTATTCCTTGACGGAAGTGACCGCCGCTTCCGCGCCGGCTGAGGCGACGCGTACGCCGTTATGGACGGACGTATCGGACAATACCTCGGCTCCGTCCGCCCATTCGACTCCCCTTATTGAGAGCCTTGTCCAGAAATCGAGCTGGAGAGCGACCGCGTTTTCCCCGTCAAGGCAATAGCACGCAAGCGTGAAAAACCCGTCGAACGCGCATTTTTCGATGCAGTTCCAGCCGAGGGAGCGGATAACGCCGATAAGCGTTTCCTTAATATCGGCGCGGTCCTCGATGAAGATATCGATATCGCGTCCCGGCTTTTCAGGCAGCCCCTGCCATCCGCGAAGCACGCAGTAAGGAACGCCCTTCTCTTCAAGCGCCGCGAAAAAGCCCGCTGTGAAATTTGCGACCGTGCTCCGTTCCGTCATAGATCATCGCCTTTGCCGAAAAGCAGCCTTTGGGCTGTATCGGCGGTCTCGTCCAAGTCGTCATACTTAGGCAGCATGAGTGTTGCCGTTTCGGCGCCCGCAAGCGCCGCCGCGGCGGTTTGGCGTATCGCGTCCTCAAGCCCGCTCTCCGCATAGCGCGAGCGGGAGAACACTTCCTTCGACCATGCCATATTCTCAAACTCTTCAAGCATTATGCCGCCTGCGATACGCGCAGTTTCATCCGCGCTCATCGGTTCGAGCGCGGGACCTGACTCCCTTTCGAGAAGGTACACGCCCGATATGCGGTTCGCCCCGATCTCGGCGGAGCCGGAATAGATCCTTTCGAACGGGAGCACGCGGTACGGCTTTTTGCCGAGCAGGCGTGAAACGCCGCGATTCAGGGAATCGGCCGCCGTGCGCTTATTGAACGAATCGTATTTCCTGATGCTGATCCTCGCCCTGTGCGGGAGCGGGAAGACCGTTCCTTCGCCGATCACGCAGAAGTCCTCCGCGACAGTGCCGAAGCCGCGTTTTGCAAGCAGCCCCGCTATGGTGCTTTTGCCCGAGCCTCCCTCGCCTAAAAGGAGCTTCGCGCCGTCCCCCGACTTGACGGCGGAGGCGTGGAACAGCGTCATTCCGTTTTCAAGGAGCTTTATCTCCAATGCGGCGAGGAACACGTTGTGCAGAAAATCGGTCAGCGAAGCCTGCCATTTGGGCATGAACGCGGGGTTGATAAGCTGAAAAGCGTCGCGCTTTCGGGGCTTGTAAGGCAGGAAAAGGGTGAATCCGCCGAGCGATGGTGTCATTTTAAGTCCGCATTCCCGGCAGGACGCCCTGAGTCTTATCGCGTCCTCCGGCGCTTTGCCGCTTTCGATGCGGACGGCGATATCCGCCCGTCCCTCGTCGGCGCATTCTATAAGCCCGTATTCCTCACGCAAAAAGCCGTAAAGCGCCTCCGCTTCCGCTTCGAATCGGATATTCAGCTTTCCGACCTTGATCATCATGCGATCGAAACAGCCCTTTCGCTCAATAGTCAAGCTCTGCGTCATACGCGGAGTAGGGCAGGCTCAATATGAACCACAGATAGTAGATGCCGACGAACTCGCTCTTGAAGCCGGCGATGAACACCGGCACCAGCGCGAGAAGGTATATCTGCCCGAAAATGCCGTAGCTCTCCGCCCGTTCCCTTACGCATTTAAGGCATTTTGCGAAGAAGCTCACCATAAGCGCCGCTCCGACGAGCCCATAGCCCGAGAGTATCGCCGGGAAGAACAGCTGCCCGTTCGCGATCGTCGGCAGAGTGCCGCTCAGGAGCGCCTTGACGGGTTTGTCGAGCGCGCGGTAATTCGAGGCGATACCGCCTACGAGGGATTTGAAATAATAGCCCTGCAGCCCGTTGCCGCAGCCGATTATCGGGAATTTGAGGAATATCGCCCAGTTGCCGATGATCGGTATCATTCGCGAGGCGGTGGACTGGTTCTGCATATCGAGCACCTTCGTGCGGAGAAGATACGAGAAATTGAAGCCCAGCACCGAGTCCACGTACTCAAGGTTGTTGAGCATGAATATGCCCGCGCCCATCAGGAGCACCGCTATGAGACGTACGCCGAAATTCCTCGTCCTGCCGAAGAGGATAAAGAGTATCGCCGTGCCGAGCGACGCGAAGGTCAAGAGGTAAGCCGTGGTGCTCTTTGTGAAAATGATGACCGGTATCCACGCGACGAACTCCGCGGCGATCGCCGTCGGCGAATCGGACCTTGTTATGAGCCTTGCGGAATGCACCGGGATGACCACGATGCCTATGAACATAGCCGCCCAGGAGGGCTCCCAGAACGTGAGCGCTATCTGCCGGCGGAAGGTATTGAACGCGAAAAACTTCGCAAGAGTCTTATAAACGTCGGTTATTATCGGTATCCCCGCGAGCGCCGCGATCTGCAAATACCCGACGACGAGCGTTATCCTCGTGGACAAAAGCAGGCACTTGAAAACCGAGTCCCTGCCGATATAGCCGAACGCCGCCTTAGTGTACATCATAATGAGCCCGTACTGCACGAAATCGAGCAGCATCTTGAGCACGGCGACGTAGGGAGAATTGCCGTTGAACCTGCCGAAGGTGGAGTTGACGTAGAGCGCCATCACGAAGGATATCGCGGCGAACACCGCTACCATCTTCCAGAAGGCGTTTATCAGCGCGCCGGGACCGCGGCGTCCGTCCCCGAAAAGCATCCTCGGCGCAGACAGGCAGAGCAGCAGCCCGAGCGCATGAAATATAAGGCTGAAGTATTCAGCCTGCGCCCCCATAACGCTTTTGATCGGGGTGAGTATCGTAAGCATGCGGAAAGGCAGACAAACAATAAACGCCTTTGCTATGCCCTGCTCTAACGATAAACCGCCTTTCAACTGATCGACCTCTTATTGCTCCTTATCGGGCGCGCCGCCCGAGAGTACCTCCAAATGTGCGCGGCACATGGCTTCGATGGTGTGACTCTTTGCCGCGTCATATGCTTTTTTACCGAACACAGCCCTTTTTTCGGGATCCGAAGCAAGCAGGGCTATCGCTTTTGCCATTGCTTCCGGATCCTCCGAAGGGACGATCAAGCCGTTTTCGCCGGGAGTTATCAGTTCCCTCGCGGCGTTCGACATATCGGTGGAAATAACGGGAACGCCATGCGCCATCGCCTCGTTCACGACGAGTCCCCATACGTCCCCCCTCGTGGGGAATACGAAGATATCCGCGGCGCTGTAATATGCGTCGAGCTCCCTGCCGCGTTTGAATTCGATGAAGTGAAGATCATTAAGCCCGTTATCTTCCTTCGCCTTGACGAATTCCTCCGGCGGTTCGCCGCCGACGATGTAAAACCCGATACCGCGGTCCGAAAGCGCCGCCGCCTTCAAAAGCACGTCGCTTCCCTTCACGCGGCAGTATCTTCCGACGTTCAGAACGACGGTCTCCTCCTTTATGCCGAGGAGCTCCCGCGCCTCTTTTTTATCGGGGTGCGGCGCCGTCATGTCGCTTTCCTTTAAGGATGAGAACGGGTAGCGGAATATCGCGTTTTCATCCGCGCCGTATTTCATGAAATACCTGTCGCACTCCTTAGAGGTGCTGAAAAACCCCTTCGCGCCCTTTACCGCAAACTTTTTGAGCGCGCGCTTTATAAAATTCTCGCTCCTTACGAACGCGCCGTCCGCCTCGATATAATAGCGGCGTCTTCGCATCCGCATGATAAGCACGGCAAGCAGCGTCGTGGGAGAGGCGAGGTTCGAAACGATCACCTCGTCAAACGAGAGGTCTCTGACGAATTTGCCTCTGCCGGGGCAGAACGCGCTGTCGACCGCGGTCGAAACGCCCTTCAGTATCACGCCCCGGAAGCCGTCGAACGAGAATCGCTTCCACGATTCGTCGCGCTCGTCCGACGCTCTTTTTTCAAAGGTGACGGTCAGATCGCAGCTTTTGCCGAGCTCGTTGAAGAAATCGACCCTGTACGGGGAAGGTATGTTTGTCAGAAAAAGCAGCTTCATACGCCTTCACCGCTCCCGAAATAGACCTTGCAGTACCCCGCCGCCATAGCTTCCTTCGTGAAGAGGCGCGTCTCGATCGAAGCGGGGAGCCGCTTTATGCTTTCGGCAAGGGCGTTCACGTCCCCCGCGGGGACTACGTCGCCCGCCGTCCTGCCCGCCGCTTCGCCGCTGCCGCCAGTATCGTACGTCACGACCGGCGTGCCGCAGGCGAGCGCCTCCAGATTGGTGGTTGGGAAATTATCGTCATAGGTGGGGTTTACGAAAACGTGCGCCATGCTGTAAAGCTGCGCGAGTGAGCGGGCGGAATCCGTCCTATCAAGACCTGTCACTCCGTCGGGAAGCGACCCGATCTGCTTTTTCGTGAGCCCCACGAGCACTATCGCGTATTCCTCGGGATCTAAGAGAGCCCTGAGCTTAATGAGATCGCCGAGCCCCTTATACGCGCTCCACACCGAGGCGACGCCGAGAACGACCTTCCTGTTCCCCAATTTGAGCTTTTCGCGCATATCGCCCTCATCGGGATGGAACACGGCGGTATCGATCCCGTTCGGTATGACGAAGCAAGGGCAGTCCTTCAGGAACGATCTTGCGGCAAGTCCCGCAAGCCATTTCGACGGAACGACGAGCGTAAGCCCGGGAACCGAAGTGAAAAGCGATTTTTTTAGCTCCCAGTTCCTGTGCGAGCGGTCGACGAGGCTTTTGGGATATCCGGAGATATCGGGACAGGCGCCGCAGCCGGTCTCCCATTTTTCGCACTTCGCCGAGATGCAGTAGGCGTTGTGCCCGGTGAACGCCCAACAGTCGTGCAGCGTCCAGATCACCCTTTTCCCGCACGATGCAAGATAATCGAACAGGACATTTACGTTTATGTAATAGCCGTGGATATTGTGAAGGTGGATGATATCGGGATCGAACTCCTTCACCCATTTAATAAACCGCTCCGTCGCGGCGCGGCTGCCGAAGCCCGAAGCGTCCGTAAGGCGTGCTTTAAGCGCGTGAAGCTTTACGCCGATATCGGAGCCGATCCTTACCGCGAACCTTTCGCAGCCCTTCGGCACGGCGTTTCGTCCATATGCTATTTTGACCTCGTGCCCGCTTTTTTCAAGCGCCTCCGCAAGATCGGTGCAGATCCTGCCCGTGGAGCCGCTGCCGCAGGTCACGTTGATCATCAGTATCCTCATTGGCTTTTCCCGACGAGACCCGCAAGCTCGCTCTCGAGCTTTTCGATGAAGCGGGACTCCTCAAAGTTTTCTTCGTAGTATTTGCGGGAATTCCTTCCCATCTCCGCCTTTCGCGGACTTTTCACGAACCGCATGATATTCCCGGCAAGCTCGTCCGCGTCCTCCGCCCTTCCGACAAAGCCGCAGTCAGCCGCACGGATAACGTCGGCAGCTTCGCCGTCGATCGCGCCTATTATCGGTCTGCCCGAAGCCATATAGGACTGCATCTTTCCCGGGAGAGTGCGCGAGAGGAACGGGGCCGCATTAAGGGTTATCAGCATCGCGTCCGCCATGGAATAATACTTCGGCATTTCCTCAAGCGGACGTCTGCCGGCGAATTCGACGCTGCCGAGTTTTTTGGCATTCGCCTCGCGCTCGATCCTTTCAAGCTCGGAGCCGCCGCCGACAATGATAAAGCGGACCGGCTCGGCTTTCAGCTTTTCAGCCGCCGCAAGCACGGTGTCTATGCTCTGCACGGCGCCGATATTCCCCGCGAAAACGAGTGTCACGGTCTCCCCCTCCGCCTTAGGCGCGACGTCCGAGAATATCTCCTCCGCATACTGAGGAAGGTACGTGACGCGCTCGCTGCTTATGCCGAACTCCTCCGTCATGTAATTCCTGAAGAAGCGGCTCGTCACAAAGAGCTTATCCACGCTCCGGTAGATGCGTTTCGACGATCTCCTGTAATGAGCGAAAATCGGCGACGAACGCTTTACGCCGCCCGCGATAAGGCTTTCCGGCCACAAGTCGAGGCAGTAGAGCGCCGCGGGGACCGAGTGTTTTTTCTTATACGTCAGCGCGGGATCCGCCATTATTACGGGACTGAGCTGATAAATGAAGACGATATCGAAATCGGATCCGTCCTGCGCCCTGCATTTGCCCGAGTTGATATACGCCTTCGCCTTGCGGACGAACGAATAATAATTCACCGCGCGGCGGAATGCGCCCTTCTTCCTGGGCGCGATCGGACAGCGGTGCACGCGCACGCCGTTAAGGAGCTCGTCCGCCTTTGAATGCCCTTCATAGCCCGGGTATATCTCGCCCTCGGGATAGTTCGGCTCCCCGGTCACGACCGCGACCTCATGCCCGCGCGCGGCGAGCTTTTCGCATATCACGTTGATCCTGAACGGTTCCGGATAGTAGTACTGACAAACAACGAGGATCTTCATCCTTTACGCTTCCTTATCCTTGTTTTCGGCTTCCTGCCGATGGAGCTCGCCCGTGCCGCCCTCGACCACGCCGTCGCCCCTTGCGACGGAAAAAACGGTGCCGAGCACACAGCGGCAGTCAAAGAAAAACGCCTTGAAGCCGCCCTTGCCGAGCTTCGACGCATAGACGCCGTCGAGCTTCGCCTTTACGGGTATCTCCAGCTCGTCGCGTCCGTTTATCTGCGCCCAGCCGGTAAGCCCGGGGCGCATATCGTTCGCGCCGTATTTATCCCTTTCCGATATCAAGTCGTATTGATTCCACAGCGCGGGGCGCGGGCCGACTATGCTCATATCGCCCTTCAGAATATTGATAAGCTGCGGCAGCTCGTCAAGGGACGTCCTTCTCAAAAACCTGCCGACCTTCGTGATGTACTTCTCCGGATCGGCGAGCAGATGCGTGGGCACGTCATGCGGAGTCGACGTCTTCATGCTGCGGAATTTGTACAGCTTGAAATGGCTCTTTCCCCTGCCGACGCGCTTCTGCGAAAATATGACGGGACCGGGATCGTCTATCTCCATGGCGATGATGATAATGAGAAACAGCCATGAGGCGCAAACAATGCCCATGATAGAAAGAACTATGTCCAAAAGCCGTTTGAAAAACCGCTTGTACAACCCCGAAGTCCTCCGACAGAATTCGGCTTACGCCGTCTTTTTCTCCTCTTTGTCCTCGTGCTTGAAATTGGGCACGATATCCTTTATGCAGTCGACTATCGCGCTGCTGTTGAGATCCGCGAGCTTATTGAGCTCCTTGAGCTTTAGCAGGAACGATTCGCCGTCGATGGGATCGGGATGCGCCTTGAATATCCTGCCGTGAGCGGTCTTCTCCATGGCGTTCTTCTCGTCCTCGGTAAGCAGCTCCTCGTACATCTTTTCACCGGGACGAAGACCCGTTATCTCGATAGGCATCGTCACGTTCGGTTCAAAGCCGTGGAAGCGTATTACCTTCTCCGCAAGCTCATAGATCTTGACGGGCTCGCCCATATCGAGCACGTATATCGCGCCGGTCTCGCCCAGCGCGCCCGCCTGCAAAACGAGCTGCGCCGCCTCGGGTATGGTCATGAAATACCTTGTGATATCCTTATCCGTCACGAGCACGGGACCGCCCGATTTTATCTGGCTCTCAATAAGCGGGATGACGCTCCCGTGGGAGCCGAGCACGTTGCCGAAGCGCACCGTCATGCAGCGCATAAGGCTGTTTTTCGCAAACTGCTGTACCAAAAGCTCCGTAATGCGCTTTGTCGCCCCCATCACGTTGGTGGGGTTGACCGCCTTATCGGTGGAGAGCTGTACGAAGCGCTTTACACCGTGGGCTTCCGCCGCGCGGAGCACGTTCAGCGTGCCGAACACGTTGTTTTTGACCGCCTCTGCGGGGGCGTCCTCCATAAGAGGAACGTGCTTATGCGCCGCGGTATGGAGCACGATATCGGGCTCGAACTCGTCCATAACGGCGTCGAGCCTTGCCTTATCGCGCACCGAGCCTATCCTGACGACGACGTCCAGCCAGGCGTGGCGGCGCTTGAGCTCACAATAAAGCTCATAGGCGTTATTCTCGTAAATATCGAAAATGATCAGCTTCTTGGGGTAGAATACCGCGACCTGGCGGCAGATCTCCGAGCCTATCGAGCCGCCGCCTCCGGTAACGAGCACCGTCTTGTGCTGTATGTAGTCCTCGATACTGCGCTCGTCAAGGTCGACCTCCGGACGGAAGAGGATATCCTTAATATTGATCTCTCGGATATCGTTCATCGTGGGCATATCGTTCAGCTCGCGAAGCGGAGTGACAAGGCGAACGTGGCATTGGGTATCCCGGCAGATCGTAACGATCTCCGCCTGGCGCTTCGCCGAACTGGACGGTATGGCGATTATGATCTCCTTTACGCGCTTTTTCCTGACGATGGCGGGGATATCCTGAGTCGTGCCCATGACCTTTACGCCGTCGATGCGAAGCCCGACCTTCGACGGGTTATCGTCCGCAAAGGCAACGGTATAGCAATCGTCCGCGCCGTACCCGTTGGAGATCTGGGAATGAACGTACGCGCCGAAATACCCCGCGCCGACTATCAGCGTGGGCTTTTTGCCGCGCTGGCTGGAGGGGAGCCCCTCCCTGATCATGCGCCTCAATATCCTGTAACCGAACCTTGAAAGGAATACCATGGCGATGATGAACATTCCCGCAAGGCAGATGCCCATCCTGCTCCTGTTATGGAAGCCGGGATTGAACGTCGCCGGCAGGAAGCTAAGCAGGTAATTGAGCAGTATGGATACCGCCGTGCCGACTCCCGCCGAGGCGATGATCATCATCCCCTCGTTGAGACCGGATACGCTCCAAATGCTGCTGTAAAGCCTGAAAAGAGCGAACGAAAGAATGTACACCGCAACGAATACCGCGACCTGGGTTATCGTGAAATACGCCCTTAACGTGCCGTCGGCGTCAACGACGGTGAATGGGAATATGAAACCTCCCTCAAGCGCTCTTGCGCTGTGAAGCACCCACGCGGCGATGATAAACGCGGCGAAGCAGCATACAGCATCTATTATGATCAGGAAAGCGACTCTCGGGAATCTCTCCCTGAGCAATTTCTTTTCCTTCATTTCAACACCGTCCCTCCGGATGAATTGTATAATAATCCATCTTTTATTATACATTAAACATACTCACATTGCAACACGGAAAAACCGGCACGGCGCAGTTTGTAAAACATTGGAAGCCTCAGTTCCATCCTGGCTGATCCGCTCAGGGAAATAAAAAACCGGGGATGGATCCATCCTCGGTATAGTTCGGTGTTTGCAGGTCGAAGGCATTTGAAGCGCAGATCGCCTGTTCAGACAGGCAAAATCATTCGCCCATATAGACGTTGCCCAGATCCGCGCCGAGATCGCAGGTGTAAAGGAAGCGTATCTCGTCCCCCTCCTCCGGCTTATAATTCGAACAGCCGTAATTCGGGAATACGCCGTTCACGGAGTATTCCCAGCCGCTCGCATAGCCGCAGTCGAACTCGTAAAGATTGTTGATCCCCTTGACGTATGCGCTGTGGAACGCGGGCGTGAACGTGGAATCGATATGTATGTTCCTCGCTCTCAGCTCCCTCAAAAGGATATCGTAGACCGAATCGCCGTCGTCAAAGCCGACCGTGACCGTATCGAGTATCACGCCGTCCTCCGGAACGAGCTCTGCCTTGTCGGGATCGAGGTCGTCCATGTTGTTAAGGATCGTTTTGCAGTCGATGTACAGCGTGCAGTGGTTGGGATAAGAGTCCTTCACCGCGGGCTTCGCACAGCCGATAAACGCGAGCAGGACGAGCGCCGCCGTCAAAAGCAGGATCGATTTTTTAGCCATGCTTCTTCCTCCATAATACTAACGCGCAGACCGCGATCGCAGCGGCTGCCGCCGCAGGTATTATCCAATAGAGCTTTTTCGGGGGCGTGTTTCCTCCGTCCCCCGGCGCGTCGGTCGCAGCCGGAGCCTCCGTCTGAACGGGCGGCTCGGTCTCCGCCGGTTCTGTTTCCGGAGGTTCGGTCTCCGCCGGTTCTGTACCGGGCTCTTCCGTCGGCGCTTCTGTCGGCGTTTCCGTCGGCGCCTCCGTCGGATCAGGAGTCGGCGTCGGCGCGGGAGTGTCCGTCGGCTTTGGAGTCGGCGCAGGCGTGGGCGTCGGCGTCGGAGTGGGTTCAGGCGTCGCGGTCGGCGCGGGCGTCGCCTCCGAGATCATGCTGACGTCCGACATATCATAAAGGTCCCGCTGTCCCGATTTGAATCGTGAATAAGCGCAGAGCGAATACGCCGCCTGTTCGGACGCCATTGCGTTCGTACTGCCGCCCTGAGAATGTGCAAAGCCTGTCCCGGTGTAATAATTCAGCAGCGCGTCGAGCGCGGAGCCTTCCGCCTTTACGAAGCGCGGATCGGACGCGGCGTCTATCCCGACGGTCGAAAGCGCCGTAATGACCTGCGCGCTCGATTCGCTCGTTTGAGCGCCCATTGTGGAGAATCCGCCGTTATCGAGCTGCATTTCGGAGAGCTTGCCGACGCCCCTCGCAACCGCTTCGTTCGCCTTGGAATAGGGCGCGAGCGCGGTTATCACCGCCGCCGTAACGTCCGGATCGGCGACTGTGCCGAGCGACCAGCCTCCGCCGGGTCTTTCGACCGAAAGCAGAAAATCGACGAGCGCGTTCTTTGCGGAGGACTCGCCGTACTCCTTCCTTGCGCCGAGAGCGAGAAGCGCGTATGCAGCGCCCGTGGGACCCTGGCGTTTTACGAAGTTAAGATCGGTCAGCGGCTCGACCAGGTCGTACCCGGCGACGCTGCGCGCGTTCCTTCCGATCGAGGAGAGCGCAATGACCAGGCGGGAATTCTCCGTCGCCTTATTGGGATCGAGCGTGCCGGAGCCCGCCGCCCTGACGACGCTCTCTATGGATGCGTAATAATTCTCGCAGTAGCTGCCCGTCGGTCTGACTCTGCCGCTCCTTGCAAGCGCGAAAACGCGCCACTCTCCGCCGACAGAGCCGAAAGCGGGGACCGTGCCGGAGATATAATTGAGCACAGCGGAATATGGCGTCTGCCAATCAGCGGAAGCAAACGCCGAAAACGGCACTGCCGCCAGCAAAAGAATGGCAAGCAGTGCCGAAATAAGCCTGTATCGGAGCTTTCTCATTGAATACCCATAGAGGCGCGGAGAACGACAAGGGCGTCCTCCATAGTGACTTCGCCGTCGCTGTTAACGTCGGCAAGCGCAAGCGCATCCTCATCGAGCTGAGAGATGCCCATGGTGTGACGCATTATGAGGAGCGCGTCGTCAGCGCCGACTTCGCCGTCCATATTGACGTCGCCGGGCTCGAACTCACCGGAGCCGTAGAGCGCCGCGATCAATGCGGCAAGCGCCTCGTCAAGCGCTTCCTGGGAAGCGGTGGGATCGTAGAAGAGCGTGATGAAGGCTGTAATCTCATCTATGGCGTTATCGAACATTTCATCGGTGATGCTTTCGTCAACACCGATCTGCGCGATCGCAGTTGCGGCCGCGTCGCGGCTGACGCCCTCCATGGGGTTATCGAACGCGGGGAACATGCCCCAACCGTCGTTGATGCCGTAATCCATTCCCCAACCGTAAACGGTGAAGATCCAGGTGTAGGAATTGCCGATGGTGACGGTATGCTCGTCCGCGCCGTCGCTCGGGGAAACGTTGTTGTCAAGATACATCCAACCGGAGAAGGTGCTGTACTCCGTCTGGGAGAGTATGCCGTCGTCGGTATAGTTACCGGTCCACTCGCCGTAGGCGAAGCCGAGGTTCTCCTCCGCCCAAGCGGGATAAACGTCGATCATTTCATGCATTATGTATTCGGGGACAGCGGGCACGGTATCGTAGCACTCGACGCCGGAAAGATAGAAGCCCGATTCAACGGTGCCGCCATGGGTGTACTCCATATCGAGGGCTTCAAAAGCGCGCTCGGTAACAACGGCGACGGAATCCCCCTCGTTTACGGGAACAAGTATGGGATCCACAAGATAGTCCCAACCCATCATGATGGCGGATACGCTGAAGGTGACCCAGCCGTCATATCCTTCGGGTACTTCGGGATAGTCGGGCGCGCCGAACGCGGGAATGCATACGGCAAGCAATGCGGTCATGAGGACCGCGGCAATGATACGTTTGCAGAGTTTCATTTCAACAATACCTCCGTGTCAATTATTAGGGCTCTGCCGCCCCGCCGCTTTGCGGCATATGAGTAAAAACGCTTTCGGGCAGGTCTTCCGGCTCACGGCGTCATGCCTACTCGCCCCGCCTTCCCATGAATGCACACAGTGACGTAATTGGGGCTTTCGTAACCGATAACGGCAGCGGAGACTGCTGCGGATTCGCACCGCATTCCCTTATTCCCGGAACGCTTTTTTACCAAAGTTCAATATAGCATTTTATCGCGCGCTTGTCAATAGCCGACAGCGGCCGTCATGGCATTGTGACCGAACCTTATCAGTATTGCAAGACCGACCGCCATGCCTATCACTATGACGCAGGAAAAGTACCATTTCCCGCCCTTGTTGAAGCCGTAGAAATCCTTCCAGCCTCCCCTGTCCTCCTTCACTATAACGACCATCACAAAATAGAGGATCGCGTAATAGACGACGGGTATCATTGCAAACAGCAGGCTGTACCAATCGAGCGTATTTGTGCACTCGAACACGATGAACGTGAGGGCGGCGACAAGCGGCGTGATAAGATGCATATAAAGGCTGCCTCCCTCAAGCAGGAGCTTGAGCCCCACCGCCGGTGTGAGCAGTGTCATCACGACGGTGAACGTGAGCATAACGGCGGTCGCGCCGGTGAATTTGAACACGCTCATCCAATACGGGACCGCGGCGTGCCCGGTCACGAGCGATTCAATGTTGAAGTACAGCATAAGCAGCGCGGTCAGCGCGGCGATAAGATTCGACTGTACCGTGAAGTATTTAAGGCATTCGAAGCGCTTTACCTTCATATTGGCGCTGCCGCCCTGCGGGCGTGTGAAATCCGCCATCGCTATAACGGTAAACACGATCACCGCAAGGTTCATCACCGCGGAAACAAGATTGAACACCATTTCCCTGCCCATGGCTTTCCTCCGGAGCTTTTTCTTGATTATAGCATAACCCGGCGCAGTGATTCAAGTCGAAAAGAAAACGGTCGGGGAATATTCCCCGACCGCTGCTTATGCAATTATCAGAATTCCTTTGCGATCGTCCAGAACTCGTTGCCGTAAATATCGGTGAGGCAATAGCACACGCGGCACTTTACGCTGTCGTCGAGTTTTACGTTCGAGACCTTGATATCTCCGCTTACGACGAGCGTGTCGCCCGCAAGGTAGCTTGCGTCGTACTCCTCGCCATAGGTGTAGTAATCGCATACGAAGTCGATCTTATCGCCGTCCTTGATCTTGATGAGACCGCGTCCGAGGGTATCCGTTTCGCCGTTGGTATAGATGTAACGGGCGCCGGCAACGTAGCCGTTCTTGGTCTCGGGCGTGGAATCGTCGAACACAACGATGAGGTAGACGAGCTCGCCGTTGAGCTGGGCGGGCACTCTGCCGGTGATGACGCGGTTTCCGCTGTCCGTAACGTCGCTGATCATGTAGTAGGGAACGATCTGCCCGTTGAGCGCGACCCACGTGCGGTCATACTCGATCACAAGATCGCCGTCGCCGTCGCGGCGGAACACGTTGTCCATACCGAGATCGATATAACCCTCGCCGTCGTCATAGAAGACGTTGATCTGGATGTTCTCGATCATATCCCACTTCTCCTTGGAGAGATGGAGCACGGAAACGCCGTTCTTTTCGGTGAGCATCATATCGTCCGCGTAGATGGCGTGCGCGTCGTAATAATCGAGATTGCCCATGACCCTGCCGGAATCGAACCAGCCGGTGTCCCCTCCGCCGAGGATGGAACCGATAAGGCTGCCCGCGTCAGAGGAACCGCCGCCGCCGAGGAAGCTGCCGAGAAGCCCCGTCAGCATATCGGAGGAGGAGGTGCTGCTGGTGTTGCCGGATGTGTTTCCGAAGAGCGAACCCATCGGCGAGGAAGTTGTGCCGGTGGCGATCTGTCCGCCAGCGGCAAGGCTTGCGAAGCTCTTTACGCAGTCGGTATAACCCTTGTCCATGCCGATCGCGTTATAGATCGAAACCGCGGAATTGACGCTCTTGAAGCTGGTGTACGGGAAGTAGATGGACATGCCGTAGGCGTTCGCCATCGACCTTGAGGTGCGGTTGTATTTGATGCAGTCCTTGAGCGCTTTGACAAGGGCGTCCGCCTCGCTGCTGCCGATGCCGCTCGCAAGACCGATAAGGTCGACGTGGTCGATACGGGCGGATGCGCCGAACTCCCTTGCGTCGCTCCTTGCGTTGGCGACGACCTCATACTGCTTGCCGTCGAGCATATCGTTGACGCTGCCGGCAAACGCGCTGAACGCGGCGGGCACGGTGCCGTGGAACTCAGCAAGGTCGACGATGGAAAGCGTGGTCGAATCGCCCGCATTGTTCTTCTTGCAGACGTTTGTGAAATCGTCGATTATCTGCTTGCCGATATTGACGGTGGGCATGGAGGGATCCTTTGAAAGCTCGGTGAGCCAGTTGGTGTAATACCAGCCGCAGCCGGGCTCGGTCTCCTCGGAGCCGATGAGGTAATCGGCATACTGCTCGGTAACGAGCGAGGTCTCCATAGTCGCCATAAGGCATGCGTCAAAGCCGATGAAATCGAACTTCGCGCCGCTTGCCTTGAGCGCGCTGTTGATCTTGTCAAGCGTCATCGAGGAGCCGCCGACAAGCTGATCGTAGCCGTAGCCGGAGAGCGAACCGCCGCCGTGATCCCAGAATATGAGCATATTGCGGTTTGCGGGATAATTCGCGGTGCAGTACTTGATGAAATCGGTAAGGGTCTTGGGATCGGTCATGCTGAGCCTGCCGACGTTGTCGTCAAGGCGCTCGAGTCCGCCCGCCCTTACGCGGTAGCGCTGCAGAGTGCTGCCGGAGATGACGGAGTTCTTCCAGGTCTTCGTGCCGCCGGTCTCAACGATAATATTGACGTTATCGTCGTTGAGCGTGGCATGGAGCATCTCGTTAAGGTCGTTGGTCGCCATGCCGTACTTCGACTCAAGATCGGTGCCGCACATATAGACCATGATCGTGACCTTGTCCTGCCCGCCGCCCTTGATCACCGTGTACTTATCCCTCGCCTCGCTCGCGACGAAGGTGTTGACGGTCTGATTCGAGGTGCTGGCGACCGGCGCGGCGGTGACTGTGGCGTCATTAACGTCATAATCGTCATAGCCCTGCGCTATGTTGAGCGCGGACAAACCGCCCATATCGGACATGCCGCTGAACATATCAAGAAGCGAGCAGCTCTTTCCGCCGATACAGGTCGTGAGAATGACAATACCCACTATCGCGATAAGCGCGATGATGAGTATCTTGCCTATGCCCGTTTTCTTAACGGGAGCGTTGCCGTGGGAAGCGTTGGCGCTGTTGCCGGAGCTTGACGCGGTCTGTCCTATCAGCGCGCCCAAAAGATCGAGCCCGTTCCCGCGCTTGCCTTCATACCTTGAGTCGCTCTTGGGGACCTTGGCGCCTCCGTCCTTGCGTCCGGAATAACCGTCCTGACGTCCTACGGGACCGCCGGTCTCGACCTTTTCGCGTCTCTTGATCGTACCTTTGCCTTCGGTGACATTGGTTTCTCTGCCGCCGGAATTGGGTTTGTTGTTCTCCATACAATTCATCTCCTGATTGGGATTATAATATGATTATAGCATATATAGCCTGAATTTTTAAGCCCATTTTATAAAATGACACATTTTTCAGCCGATCGGCTTGACGGATCCGACCGATCCCTCGTCAAGTATGATCGCTCCGGTATGCGCGTTGTCCGTACGGACAGCCTTCGGCTCCGCCTTTGTGATGAAGCAGAAGTAGGTCTGACCGTCGGTATGCTGCATAACGTACTGAGCAGCGTCATTTTCGGACGCGGAGGTGATCAGCCTGTATGAATCGATAACGGCGGATATAAGATCGCCTTTCATCGATACTGCGCAGCCGGAAATAAGCGCATCATACTTGCCTCCGTCCGAGTAATCGAAATGAGGATGCCTCAAAAGCGTTTCCCCGTTCACGTCGATCGTATAGTACATCGGGGATTCGTTGAGAGAAAACGCCTTGAACTCGCAGAAAGCCGTCGAGGCTTTTATGTCGAGCGTGCACGCCTTGACCGCGATGCCCTGCTCCTGCGTGTGAACGATAAAGCTGCCTCCGTTTACACCGCTCATCGCCTTGGTCATTCCCTCGTCCGTGGTGAAATAGCCGTTGGTATTGCCCGTCTTTTCGATCTCGGCGGCGGTGTACTCGAGCTCGTACGCCTCCTTCAGGTAAGCAAGGTTTATGACCGGGGCGTTTATCTCCAGCTCTTCCGCGAATTTCTTGTACTCGTCCGATACGGTGAACCTGACGATATGCTCATAGGGATCGACCGCCTCGAAGCTGAAATTGGAAAGGTCGCCCACGCATTGAGAGATCGCCTTTATGCGCGCCGCCTCGTTCTCGTTGAGGAGAGGATCGAAATCCTCCTGCGATTCGAGAATGGATATCCCCTGCCATTCGGAATAAAGCGCGCCGGCGAACATGTTGAACCTTCCGTTCATCGTGAGCGCATACGCGGAGTTCAGGATATCGTAAAGCTCCGCGTCGACTTTGACGTCCTCCCCCGGGTGCTGATTGAGGTACGCAAGGTTGGTGTAGCCCTCGTAGGTATTGACAGGATCAAGCAGCTTATAGAGCCTTGAAAGCGTGTTGCTGTACGTTGAACGGACTATGTTCATCGCTTCGCGGATCTCGTTGCTGGAACCGTCGAAATAACAGGTCAGCTCGATACCGTTGGCATAGAGGAGCGCATCCTCCACCCTGTTGGCGTCGATCGTATAGAAACCGGGATCCTTATGGATATAGGCCTTCATGGCGATCGAGAAGGCGATGACCGCAACGGTAATCGCCACGCCGAGCAGTATAGCCCGAATGATTATCTTGCGCTTGCTTTCCTGTTCGGTAAGCGGCTCCTTAAGCTTCTTCTGTTTCTTCTGCTTTTTCTGTTTTTTCTGTTCGGATTTCACTTTTTGTTAAGTCCTTTGCTTGAAAAAATGCAGCCGGCCGCTCCTGCGGCCGGCTGCGGGCAAATAGCTTATTCTTCTTCGCCGAAGCGGATCTTCTTATACTTCTCGATCTCAGTCGGACTGCCGAATACGAAGTGGCCGTTGCCGATATCGACGAGCTCGGGCTTCTCCTGAGAATAATCATGGATGCTCGTATCATAGATGAAGAGCTTCTTTTCCTTCTCAAGGATGGGATCGGGCACGGGGATAGCGGACATAAGGGACTTCGTGTAGGGATGGAGCGGATAATGGAAGAGCTCTTCCGTCTCCGCGATCTCCATGATGCGGCCCTTGTAGATAACAACAATACGGTCGCTTATGAAGCGAACGATCGAAAGATCGTGAGCGATGAAGAGATAGGTAAGACCCCTCTCCTTCTTAAAGCGCTCAAGAAGATTCAATACCTGCGCGCGGATGGAAACGTCCAACGCGGAGATCGGCTCGTCTGCGATGATGAACTCGGGCTCCATGACTATGGAGCGGGCAAGACCAACGCGCTGGCGCTGACCGCCGGAGAACTCATGCGGATAACGGGTAAGATGCTCGGGAAGCAGACCGACTTCCTCGGTGATCTTCTCGATCTTTGCCATCCTCTCCTTCTCATTCTTATAAAGATGGAAGTTGTAAAGACCTTCGGAGATGATGTATTCGATCGTAGCACGCTCGTTAAGGGAAGCGGCGGGATCCTGGAATATCATCTGGATCTTGCGGATGACTTCGCGGTCGGCCTTCCTGGAAAGCTTACCGGATATCCTCTTGCCCTTGTAATAGATGACGCCGTTGGAGCAGGGATTGATTCGGATAATGGCACGACCGATGGTCGTTTTACCGGAACCGGACTCGCCTACGAGGGAGAGCGTTTCGCCCTTGTAGATATCAAAGCTAACGTCATTGACGGCCTTGAAGCCCTTCTTGCCCCTGCCGAAGACAACATCAAGATGCTGTATTGAAAGCAATACTTCTTTTTCGTTCTGGTTCATGTGCTGTCTCCTTATGCCTTATATTCCACGTAGGTCCGCTTCATCTTCTCATGCAGATCCTGGATATTCTCGGGAGTCTCCATCTTGGGAGCCCTGGGATCAAGTAGCCAAGTCTTGGCATAATGGGTATCGGTGATCTTGAACATGGGGGGTTCCTTCTCAAGATCGATAGCCATTGCATACTTGTTCCTGGGAGCGAACGCGTCGCCCTTGATCTTGTTATAGAGGGAAGGCGGCGTGCCGGGAATGGAGAACAGATCCGTACCCTTCTCGCAGAGCTGCGGGAGCGATGACAGAAGCGCCCAAGTGTAGGGATGGCGGGGATCGTAGAATATCTCTTCTACGGTACCGAGCTCAACGATCTGACCGGCATACAGAACGGCAACGCGCTCCGCAACGTTGGCAACAACGCCAAGGTCATGGGTGATGTAAACCGTGGTGTAACCGAGCTCATGCTGCAGATCCTTGATGAGCCTGATGATCTGCGCCTGAATGGTAACGTCAAGAGCAGTGGTAGGCTCGTCGCAGATGAGGATCTTGGGCTGGCAGGAGAGCGCGATCGCTATAACGATCCTCTGGCGCATACCGCCGGAATACTCAAAGGGATAATCGTTGAAACGTTCTTCCGGATTGGGGATACCGACCTTCGCCATGATGTCGATCGTACGACGCTTTGCCTCCGCCTTGGAGCACTTCTGGTGCTTCAGGATGACCATCATGATCTGCTTGCCGATCGTGATGACCGGGTTCAGCGAGGTCATAGGATCCTGGAATACCGTCGCGATACGGCGGCCGCGGATCCTCTGCCAGTCTTTGGCATACTTGACCTTTGCGCAGTCGATGATAGCGTAACCGTGGAGCGTATTGGTCTTTTCGTCAAAAGAGCGATACTCAACGCGGAATACCGCGGCGTCAAACACCTTGTTGAGCACTTCGGGATCGTTGAGATCCTCGCCGGTGCTCATGGCGACCTTGAACGCCTTGTTGAGCTTATTCTTATGCTTGAGCCTGTCGATCGAGGGGTAACGCGCCGTGGAGAGCAGGAGCTCCTTCGCGATGCGCTTATTCCTCTCGATGACCTCATTGGAGAGACCGTAAGGATTGTTGGGATTATCGGGAGTGGCGATCTTCTTCTTGCGGTCGGCCTCGAGCTTTGCGAGCTCACGCTGATCTTCTTCCTTGCGCTTTGTATCGGCGTTGTAAGCGACCTTGCGGGAGTCGATAAGCTTCTTCTCCTGTGCGGTAAGAGCATCCTTCTCCTTGGAGAGCTTTTCGATCTCGGCGTCCAGCGCTTCGATCTCCTTAGCATCATCCCTGTTGCGCCTGTCAAGAGTCTGGATATAGTTCCTCTTGTCGACAATGGTGTCGTGGAGCATCTTCTCCTTGGCGGCGAAGTCTGCTTCCTCATCCTGACTCAGGGACTGAGCTGCATGGATCTCGTTCTTTTTCTGAACGATAGCGTTGAATTCCTTGGCGCCCCTTTCAAGAACGGAGTTCTTGTTGAGCATATTCTCGAACGACCTGAGAGCGGAAAGATTACCGGAGGTAAGCTTGACGGAAGTCTGGGAGACCTCGTCGTCGGAGAATATGATGGTACCGTTGGAAATGAAACCGTTGGTCTCGAGCATACCGGCAAAGGTCTTCGTAAGAACGGATTTACCGGAGCCGGACTCGCCGACTATCGCGAGGGACTCATTCTCGTAAATATCGAGGGAGACGCGGCGGATAGCGGTAAGGATACGTCCGCGAACATTGAACTTGACTTCAACATCCTTAAGGGAAAGAAGGACTTTTCTGTTTTCGTTGTTTTCCATGATCCTGTCCTCCTTATTACATATGAGTCTTGGGGTCCGTAGCGTCGGCAAGGCTCTGGCCCATCAGGTAAAGGATGATGGTCAGGAGGGAAGCGAATGCAACGGGCGGCCAGAAAGACCAAGGATAAGTCATGAAGTTCGTCTGCGCGACGGAGATCATACGACCGAGAGTGGGGATCGCGGCGCTCATACCGAGACCGATGAAGCTCATGTACGTATCGAGGCTTATATAGGAAGGAACCTCGGTAGCAAGGAGCGTAACGATAACGGAGGTGAGGAACGGAAGGATGTTCTTGGAGATGATCCTGTTGATCGGAGTACCGAGGCACTTGGAAGCCAGCGAGTACTCACGGTCACGAATGATCATAACCTGCGTCCTGAAGAAGAACGCAACGCCGAGCCACTGTGTAACTGTCATCGCGAACACCATCTGCCAGAAGCCCGCGCCGAGTATGTAGACCAGAACGGCGACGAGGAGGATGTAAGGTACGTTCGAGATGATATTGAATATAGGAATCAGTATCGCATCAAGTCGTTTGGAGAAGCCCCATACAGCACCTACGACAATACCGAGCACCATGTTGACGGTTGCACACATGAGTGCGAGGAAGAGGGAAGTCCTCGCGCCGGCGAACATATTGTAAACGATCGAGTTGCCGGAAGGACCGGTACCGAGCACCCACTTGATGGCGGGGCCGTTCTTGTACAGGGGGCTTTCGATCTCCTTACCGTCCTTTATGATCGTGGGGTTCTTCCACGAATCGAGCGCCCTCTTGGGGCTCATATTAAAGGAAACGGATTTGGTAACGTTCTCGAAAGGATCGTACTTCGCGATCATCGGTACGAAGATCGAAGAAGTGATCATGACGAAAAGCATGAAGAGGAGCAGGATGTTGCCCTTATGCTTGAAGAACACGCGGAAAACGGACTTCCAATAGGAGTACCTGGGCGCGATGATCTTCTCGGATGCAACAGCGTCGTTTCCGACGACGTTGAACATCGAAGCATCGATCTCGGGAGCATTCACATTGACATTATTCTCATTCATCACTTTCTACCTCCTCCGCTGTCAGTGGAAAGGGAAATACGCGGGTCATAAGCGGCAAGCAGCAAGTCGCCGAGTATGAGGCCGGTGATGCTGATCGCGGTGATTAGACCGGTCATCGCGACGATAACGGCGTTATCATGCTTATTGATAGCTTCGATAAGCAGACCGCCGACGCCGGGGATGGCGTAGACACGCTCGGTCATAAGAGCGCCGGTCAAGCAGAACAGGATGGCCGAGGGAATGCCCTGAACGAGGAATATGATCGCGTTCCTGGAGATGTGAGTGTTGTAGATCTCTCTCTCCGACATACCTTCTGCCCTTGCGAACTTAACATAATCGGAGTTTACCTGGTCGATCATGAATCGCCTGGTCCACTTCATAAGGTTGCCGATGGAGCCCAGAGAAAGCGAAATGGTAGGCATTATGTATGCAAGGATGAGCGGGCTTGCGTTCGCATACTTGTAAGGCAGCTTGAATCCCTTCTGGCCGATGGCCGCTACAAGGAAGATGTAAGCAAGCGAAGGAACGGCTGCAACGAATACGATGTAAGCATTACCGAGCTTATCGATGAGCTTTTCCTTGAACCTGGAGAGCAGGATACCAAGGGATACGCCCAGACCGTAAGAAAGGAATACGGAGATAAGACCGATGATGAAGGAGTTCTCCAAACGGGAGAAGTGCTTATTATGGTAGGAGTAGACGGTGTAGTTATCGGGGAACATCTCTTTATCGAGGGGATTAACAACACCGGAAAGATTGTACTGCAGCGAATGGAAATCGATCGCAGTGCTTACCTTCGGACCGCCTGCCGCCAGATTAACGGGATATATCTGCATTTTCTCGTTCAGGTCGCCCGTGGGGGTGGTGATGACCGTGGTGATCTCCTGTCCCCTGTAAGTGGTGTAGGACGTACCGAAGTTGAAATGCACGAAATTCTGATGAATGAATGGGAACCTTCCGTCGAAATACAATAGGTATTTATGCTGAGTACCCGATCCGACTATTGCGAACAAGCCGGAATAGGGATCCTTCTCAAAGCGGATATAACGCTCTGTAAGGTTCTCGTCCTTTACCATATTCTTATGTTCGAACGAAATAAGATGCGAGAAGTACTCCCAAAGACGATAGAAAACGCTCTTTTCATGAACGGCAAAGAGGTATCCCTTGCCGCCGGGCTTGAGCTTTCCGTTGCTGAACTTAATAGGTTCAAGATAGATTATTTTGCGATTGGAGTATTTAGCCTTAAACTCCTGAACGCTGGCATTGGTTTCGGCCTTTTCAACGTTCTGAATGGCCGCGACGTCCTCCTTGAAGTCATCGTGGTTGGCGTAATCATCGCCATACAATGCAGTATACTTTTCTCTCAGAAAGCTGCCGTATTCGACGTAATCGAGATAGCTGTATTTCTGCCACATGGTGTACTCGTACATCGTACGGTCGTTGTTGCTCTTCTTGGTCCAAACGTCATCCTGCTGGAAAATAACGTTCCTTTTGATGCCGGTGTAAACAAGAATCATAACGACGGCGATAACTACAACAAGCGAGAAGATGGAGAACAGTATACGCTTTAACAAATATTTACTCATAGTTTTATCCGTATGAGTACGGGCTAAGCCGTAATCTCCCTCTCATTTAGGATTTTTGGGATTTTTGTGATCCCGCGGGGGCATGCCCCGCAACAGTCGCCGGAAAGAAATTGGTTGAAAATGTGATTTTTCGGGCGATACTCCCGCTGTGGAAATAACGGCCCATCATGTAAAAATGCTTTGAAATAAAGCTTTTTTGGAAAAAGTGTTAAATGCTTTGATTAAAATTTGCATATAGGGGGTTGCCCCCCTATATGCATTCGGATCGATTTGATCTGAAGGTTTTTGATCTGTTAATTGAACAGAGCGATGACCTTCGTCATGTAGCCGGCACCATTACCAAGGAAGGTATCCAGGTAGGTGGAAGGATCGCCGTAGTCGGGACCCCAACCGGAACCGAAGAACATATCGTAGTCGGCATGCTCGCCATCGGGAGCACGGTAGCCGGCTGCATAGTAATCGTCAATGGTGGTAGCCTCGATGAGGTCTACGACAACGTTCTCAGAACCAAGGCAAGCCTCGATAACGGACTTGTAAGCCTGGCTCTCATTGGTGATAATCTCGGAACCGGAGAAGTAAACTACCTCGATGTGTACGGGCCAGTTAACAGCTTCACCGAGTTCGGCCTTAGCCTGCTCAAGAGCGGCCTTAGCTGCGTCGGGACGATACCAACCGTTTACACCGTCATGAATATCGATGGGCATACCGAGCTGCTCTACATAGTACTGTACCATCTCACCGTAGAAGGTACCGGCGGGGAAGGTGTGACCATCCTCATCGGTGCAGTCATTCTCGAGCTTTACGAACTCGGGATGGGTGTACATGTTACGCAGGCAGGTCAGAGCGAGGTCATTGCCGCGACGGACCGCGTTGAAGGTCTCCTTATCGAAGGCATACTGCAAAGCAAGACGGAAGTTCTGGTTCAGCATAGCGAGCTGAGTGTCGATCTTCTGATCGTCATCCTTGAGGGAGGCGCAGCCGCCGTTCTCAAGAGCGAAGGTACGACGGTTCACAGCAAGACCACCGAAGTAAGTGGTGGAGGTGGTGTCGGTGATGTAGGAGTACTTGTCGAAGTTACCGTCAGCCTTAGCAAGGTCGAGCAGAGCGGAGCTCAGACTGATGCCGGGATATATGTTGTTGCAGGTATCCTCATACAGAGCGGGGAGGTTGGAACCCTCGTCGAATACCCACTTGATGGAGTTAAGGTTTACCTTATCAACGTTGTAGTAGTTCTCGTTCTTGACGAGGAGGATCTCAGAAGCGGACTGGAGCTTCCTGATAAGGAACGGACCGCAGTAAACCTGAGAAGCAACGTCGTCAGCCTTACCGTAGGTGTAAGCGTTACCAGCAATGGCCTCCTGATATGCATCCTTACCGAAGACGCCGCCACGAGCCTGATAGAAGCTGTCGCAGATGGGAAGGAAGATGGAGTAGGTCAGCATGGTCATGAAGTAAGAGGTGGGGTTGCAGAGGGTTACTTCGAGGGTGTAATCGTCAACAGCCTTGTAGGCGACATCATCGAAGGAACCACCGTCAAGATACTCGGTTACGCCGACGATAACGCCGTCAACGAGCCAGTCAAGACCGCAGTCGGTATCCAGCATGTGATGGAAGCCGGACTCGAAGTCCTTAGCGGTGAGCTCAGCATACTCCTTGCCCTCAGAGGTGTACCACTTAACGCCCTTGCGGATGTGGAAGGTGTAGGTGAGACCGTCATCGGAGATGTCCCAGCTCTCAGCCAGAGCGGGATTCATGGTGCCGAGGTTGTCGTACTGGACAAGACCGTCAACAGTGTTAACAGTGATCTCGGTATCGGACTGCATGGAGGTGTTCAGCCAGTCAAGAGTCGCGGGAGCGGTGGAGAAGGTCAGGGTGTAATCACGATTGATGGTGTGGCCCTTACCCTCGAGGTAAGCGATGGGATCGTAGGTGCCTTCGCCGGCAACCGCCTTCTCCCAAAGGCCCTTCATCTCTTCACGCTCTTCCTTGGTGAGGAACTCCTTATCGCCGGAGATGACAAGACCGAAGAAACGGTCGTCATCGTTGCCCCACTGGACGTAAGGAACGGTCCTGTAGGCGATACGGGTGATAGCGTAAGCACCGCCCTGGGTGGTGGTGGGGATCATAACGCCGGAGTTGAGGAGATAAGCCTCAGCCTGAGCCTGCATCATGAAACGCTGATCAATGGTGTTCTCAAGAGCCTTGGAAGCCTGGAGCAGCTCGTTGTACTTGCTGAGGACTTTCTCATAAACTTCCTCGTCATCAAGACCCTCAAAGGCCTCAGGGCGAACAACGGGTTCCGGGGTGGCCGTGGGTTCGGGTTCGTCGGTCTGAACGGGTTCGTCAGACTGAGCGGGTTCGGCGGACTGAGCGGGCTGATCGGGCTCGACGGGCTTGGGCTGGCAAGCTACGAGGGCGAGAGCCATCAGAACAACCAGAAGCATAGCAAGAAACTTCTTCATTTTTTATCCTCCTAAATTATTTATTGTATAGGGACATATCTGCCCCCACACAATATTGGATAATTCATTATAACCTACACTAAACGAAAATGCAATAGTTTTTTTGGCTTTCGACGCAAAATTTTGAACAAAGTATGAACAAGCCGCTGCAGACCGTTAAAAAACACGCCTTTCTGCGCGTCGGATCGCTCGTTTAGAGATAGTTTTTTCCTATTATATTGTCTTTGCCGACGCAAAAAAAAGGCGGCGTCCGCCGCTGCCGATCGGCTGCCGGACGCCGCTTCAAAAAACCGTCTTTCGGAATCTATTATAAACCGCGCCTTACCTGCCCCTGCCGCGCGCGGGCTCGGGATAGATCTCTTTTAGTATGTTCCAGCATTCGGAGAAGCGCTGGAAATGGACTATCTCGCGTTCCCTGAGGAACCGGAGCGGCGCAAGATACTGTTCATTATCGGTAAGATCCATTACGTGCTCGTAAGTCGCGCGCGCCTTCTGCTCCGCCGCCATATCCTCCGCGATATCCGCAATGGGGTCGCCGGTGGACTGGATATAGCTCGCCGTGAAGGGCACGCCGTTGGGATCGGAGGGGTACACCGCCCTGCCGTGCATCGCGTAATGACCGATAAGTCCCGCCCTTTCAAGCTCCTGCAGGGACGCATTTTCCATTGATTGGAGAATCATTGTGCCAATCATCTCCCAATGGGCGATTTCTTCCGTGCCTATGTCATTCAGCGTCGCTCTAATACGATCGTCCGGGGCGGTGAAGCGCTGCGTCAGATAGCGCATACCGGCGGAAAGCTCGGAGTCCGGTCCGCCGTACTGAGCCATCAGCGCCTTTGCCACGGTGAGATCCGGATTCGAGATCCTGACGGGGAATTCAAGCTTTTTCTGATAGATCCACATATTCTCAGTACCTCCTCTTTCAATTCTTTTCCCACGGCCAGTCGGAGCATACCCAGCAGCCGACGTTGGTCGGCGAATTGCCGAAGCCCATCAAGGGACCGTATTCCGCTTCATATTGGGTGATCAGCTCGCGAAGGAGCGTCGAGTAGCTGTAATAATCGTTCCTGGCGGCGGTATCGCCGGGATGGGTGTCGAGATAGAGATTAAGCTCGACGCAGACGAACTCGACCTCGCTGATCCTGTTCATAAGCTCACAGCGATCCATACTGACCTCCTCAATACTCGCTCACGAGCTCGGGGAACATCGTCCCCTTGCCGAGCGCGGCGTTGGGGCAAAGCCCCGAGGTGTAGTTCTGATCCACGGCGATGAGCTTCGGCAGCCTTACGACGGAAGGCTCGTAGCCGCAGATGGAAAGACCGACTGACACGTCGCCTGCGGACACGGTGGTAAGATCGCATCCGCCGACGCCGTCAAGACGGCATGAATTGCAAATATACATCGTTTTGACCTCCTTTAAGGATTTATACATACTATGTCGAAACGTCCCGCGCTGTGAACGTGCGCGCTGAATAACCGGCGTTTCGTAAGCGAATAATAAAACAAAAAAGGAGGCTTGAAGAATGACCAAAAACAAGGACGAAGGATTCGTCCTTCCGGACGCCGGAGCTATCGTGAGCGGCAGCTCCCACCCCGTCGAAAAGGAGATCCGGCGAAAGGAATGTCCCCCGCGGGACGGAGCCGCCGCGGGGCTTCCCGAGAGGTGAAGCCGCATTCTCCGATCGGACAAAATATACTTTATAATAAAGGAAAATTTGTCTTGTTTTCGACCCCCTGTATGGTTATAATGATGAGTGGATAATAACCATAATGGCTGTCTATGGGCTGTTGTGGTGAAAACTCTTATTATTATTCAGGAGGATAATCTTCTATGGCAAAGACTGTTACCATTGACGGTAATACCGCTGCCGCGCACGTCGCGTATGCATTTTCCGATGTAGCCGCGATCTACCCCATCACCCCCTCCAGCCCCATGGCTGAGGTCGCGGATGAGTGGGCGGCAAATGGGCGAGTTAACCTGTTCGGCCAGAAGGTCCGCATCGCCGAGATGCAGTCCGAGGGCGGCGCCGCGGGCGCTGTTCACGGCTCCCTTGCAGCCGGTGCTCTCACCACCACCTTCACGGCCTCCCAGGGTCTGCTCCTCATGATCCCCAACATGTACAAGATCAGCGGTGAGCAGCTTCCCGGCGTGTTCCACGTTTCCGCCCGCGCCCTTGCCGCGCACTCCCTCTCCATCTTCGGCGATCACAGCGACGTGATGGCCTGCCGTCAGACCGGTTTCGCCATGCTGGCTTCCGCTTCCGTTCAGGAAGTCATGGATCTGGCTCTCGTCACCCATCTTGCGACCATTCGCTCCTCCATCCCCTTCATCCACTTCTTCGACGGTTTCCGCACCTCTCACGAGGTCCAGAAGATCGAGCAGATCGATTATGAGGATATGCGTCCCCTCTGCGATTTCGAGGCTGTCAAGCGTTTCCGTGAGCGTGCCCTCAACCCCGAGCATCCTCATCTTGCCGGCACCGCGCAGAACCCCGATATCTACTTCCAGGGTCGTGAGGCTGCCAACAACATGTATAAGGAGATCCCCGGCATCGTTGAGTATTACATGGAGAAGGTCGGCGAGCTGACCGGCCGCCATTATCACCTCTTCGATTACGTCGGCGCGCCCGATGCGGAGCGCGTGCTCGTCATCATGGGCAGCGGCGCCGATGCGGCTGAGGAAGCTGTCAATTACATGAACAAGAAGGGCGAGAAGGTCGGCCTCCTGAAGGTCCGTCTTTACAGGCCTTTCGCCGCGGACAAGTTCGTTGCCGCCATCCCCGCGAGCGCGAAGCGCATCGCCGTCCTCGACAGGACGAAGGAGCCCGGCTCCCTCGGCGAGCCTCTCTATGAGGACGTCATCACCGCTCTGACCGAAATGGGCCGCACCGGCGTCGAAGTCGTCGGCGGCAGGTACGGTCTGGGCTCCAAGGAGTTCACTCCCTCCATGGTCAAGGCCGTTTACGACAATCTCGCTCAGGCTGAGCCCAAGAACCACTTCACCGTGGGCATCGTCGACGACGTATCCTTCACCAGCCTTCCCGTTAACGAGAAGATCGACGCCGCGCCCGAAGGCACCATCCGCTGCCTGTTCTACGGCCTCGGCTCCGACGGTACCGTTGGCGCGAACAAGAACTCCATCAAGATCATCGGCGACCATACCGATATGTACGCTCAGGGCTACTTCGCATACGACTCCAAGAAGTCCGGCGGTCTGACCATCAGCCATCTGCGCTTCGGCAAGACCCCCATCCAGAGCCCCTATCTTATCGACACCGCCGAGTTCGTTGCCTGCCATAATCCCAGCTACGTAACGAAGTACGACATGCTTGCTCCTCTGAAGGAGGGCGGCGTATTCCTCCTCAACTCCGCCTGGACCGTTGAGGACATGGAGCGCGAGCTTCCCGCCAAGATGAAGCAGGACATCGCCAAGAAGCATATCCGCTTCTATAACATCGACGCTATCGATCTCGCCCGCAAGGTCGGCATGGGCAACCGCATCAACACCATCATGCAGTCCGCCTTCTTCAAGCTTGCCGAGGTCATCCCCGTTGACGAGGCGATCGGCTACATGAAGGCCGCCGCCAAGAAGAGCTACATGAAGAAGGGCGAGGACGTCGTTCAGAAGAACTACAACGCCATCGACATCGGCATCACCGGTCTTACCGAGGTCAACTACCCCGAGGCTTGGGCGAACGCCACCGAGGGCGCCGTCGCGATGCACGTATCCGACGATCCCTATTTCACCGAGTTCATCAAGCCCTGCCTGGATCAGAAGGGCGACGAGCTGCCCGTATCGAAGCTGGCTCCCGACGGATTCGTTCCCACCGGCACCACCAAGTACGAGAAGCGCGGCATCGCCGTTGAGGTCCCCACCTGGATCCCCGAGAACTGCATCCAGTGCAACCAGTGCTCGCTCGTCTGCCCGCACGCCTGCATCCGTCCGTTCCTCGCTGAGGACGGCACCGAGGTCCCCTTCGAGATGAAGGCCGCCACCGGTATGCCCGGCAAGAAGTTCCGCATCCAGATCAGCCCCTATGACTGCACCGGCTGCGGCAACTGCGTAGACGTCTGCCCCGCCAAGACGAAGGCTCTCAAGATGACCGCCCTCGCCGACTGCGTCGAAGAAGAGCACAAGAATTGGGAAGCCGCTCTTAAGCTTCCCGAGGTCGAGCTCCCCGCCAACATCAAGAAGAACACCGTTAAGGGCAGCCAGTTCCTGCAGCCCCTCTTCGAGTTCTCCGGCGCCTGCGCGGGCTGCGGCGAGACTCCTTACATCAAGCTCATCACCCAGCTCTTCGGCGACAGGATGATCATTGCGAACGCCACGGGCTGCTCCTCCATCTACGGCGGCAGCGCTCCCACCGTTCCCTACACCGTAAACGCCAAGGGTCACGGCCCCGCTTGGGCGAACTCCCTCTTCGAGGATAACGCCGAGTTCGGCTTCGGTATGAACCTGGCTACCAGCCACCGCAGGAATAAGCTTGCCGACCTCGTTCGCAAGCTTGCCGACTGCGAGGATGAGACCGTCAAGAACATCTGCGGCGAGTGGCTCGACAACATGAACGACGCCGAGGGCAGCCGCAAGGCTTCCGAGGCTCTCCTGAAGCTTGTCGAAGGCTGCAAGGACTGCGGCTGTGACTGCGACGATATATGCAAGGAGATCTACGATCTGCGCGACCTGATGGTCAAGAAGAGCCAGTGGATCTTCGGCGGCGACGGTTGGGCATACGATATCGGTTACGGCGGACTCGATCACGTTCTCGCTCAGGATGAGGACGTCAACGTGCTCGTCATCGATACCGAGGTCTACTCCAACACCGGCGGACAGTCCTCCAAGGCGACTCCTACCGGCTCCGTTGCGAAGTTCGCAGCCGCCGGTAAGCGCACCAAGAAGAAGGATCTGGGCCTCATGGCAATGAGCTACGGCTACGTTTACGTCGCCAAGGTCTGCATGGGCGCCAACCCCGCTCAGCTCGTCAAGGCGATCGCCGAGGCCGAGGCCTATCACGGTCCCTCCCTCATCATCGCTTACGCACCCTGCATCAACCACACCATCAAGGCCGGCATGGGCAAGGCTCAGGCCGAGGCCAAGAAGGCGGTCGAGGCCGGTTACTGGCCCCTGTACAGGTATAACCCCGATCTCGCCGAGGAGGGCAAGAACCCCTTCATCCTTGACAGCAAGCCCGCTACCGGCTCCTATCAGGACTTCCTCATGGGCGAGGGCCGTTACACCGCTCTGAAGCAGCAGTTCCCCGAGCTTGCGGCTGAACTGTTTGCAAGGAGCGAGCAGGAGGCTAAGGCCAAGTACGATTACTACAAGAAGCTCTCCGAGATATAATTCCGGAAGCGGCTGTAATATGAGTTAACAAAAGGGCTCGCACGGGTTTTCCGTGCGGGCCCGATTTTTTGAAGCAGAAAGGAGCAGGCATGAATTATTTATCGGCGATAGTCGACGCATTCACGGAGGAGGCTTTCTCCGGCAATCCCGCGGGGGTGGTGTTTTTGGGCGCTGATCCCTTTCCCGAGGAGGAGAGGTGCATTAAGCTTGCGGCCGAGCTGCGATTTTCGGAAACGGCTTTTATCAGGCAGCTGACGCAGACGGAATACGCGGTGCGCTATTTCACGCCCGTGTGCGAGGCTGCGCTGTGCGGCCACGCGACGGTGGCGTCGTTCTCGTTCCTGCGGGAGAAGAAGCTCTGCGGGCTTGGGGATATGCTCGTTCACACGAAGTCCGGCGATATCCGCGTGACGGTGGAGCGGGAATGCGTGTTCCTTGATATGGCGGAGGCCAAAACGCTTTTTGCGCTTGACGGGGATACCTGTGCGGCGCTTTATTCGGCCTACGGTCTGCCGCAGAGAAGCGAGGTCCGCGGGATGGCGCCGAAGGCGGTTTCCGTAGGGCTTGCGGATATAATGCTTCCCGTCGATTCGGCTGAGGAGCTTGCTTCCGCCCGGCAGGATGAAGCCGCCGTTTCCGAAATAAGCCGCAGGCTCGAAGTCACCGGAGTGCATATGTTCTGCCTTGACGGAGGAGAATTTGCCGCGAGATGCCGTAATTTCGCCCCGCTTTACGGAATACCGGAGGAGTGCGCGACGGGAACCTCGAACGGCGCGCTGTTCCATTATCTTTACGAATACGGTCTTATCGGCCCCTCCCA
>JAEEGK010005223.1_pt1 | contig 31416 bp, 25 predicted proteins | sample 8958771 | NCBI WGS metagenome assembly JAEEGK01 (sample SAMN16246547, study PRJNA631951) | gut metagenome | biome: gut microbiome; feature: rumen; material: SC-attached | host: Bos | place: Iran: Karaj | collected 2018-10
GATGGCTCAAAACATATCTTCACCCCCGAGAATGTCATGGATACCGAACGTGTGATTGGTGCTGATATCATGATGGCGTTCGATGAGTGTCCTCCAGGTCAGAGCGACTACAAATATGCAGAGAACAGCCTTCGTCTCACGCAGAGATGGCTGGAGCGTTGTGTGAAGCGTTTTAATGAGACCGAGCCACTGTACGGCTACAAACAGACCTTGTTCCCGATCGTACAGGGCTGCACATATAAGGATCTGCGACAGGATGCCGCCAAACATGTTTGCGACGTGCTGAGCCGTTTGAATGATGGTGGCGGTGCCTCTATTGGAGGTTTGGCTGTAGGCGAGCCCACAGAGGTGATGTATGAGATGGTCGAGGTGGTGAATGAGATCTTGCCCAAAGATCGTCCACGTTATCTGATGGGGGTCGGTACACCTCAGAATATTCTGGAAGGCATTGAACGCGGTGTTGACATGTTCGACTGTGTGATGCCCACACGTAATGGACGTAATGCCATGCTCTTCACTTATGAGGGCACCATGAATATGCGTAACAAGAAATGGGAGAACGATTTCTCACCCATCGATCCCGACGGTTGTGAGATAGACCGCATCCATTCAAAAGCCTATCTGCACCATCTGTTCAAAGCACAGGAACTCTTAGCGATGCAGATTGCCTCGATACATAACTTGGCATTCTACCTCCGACTGGTGGGCGATGCGCGGCAACATATCATTGCTGGGGATTTTGTACAATGGAAACGCTCTGTGATTGATCAATTAGGAAGAAGACGATGAGACGACTCGACCGGTATATCATAGCCAAGTTCATTGGTACATATATTTTCTCAATCATCCTGATCATCTCGATCTCGATCGTATTTGATGTCAATGAGAACCTGTCAAAGTTTACGACCTACAATGCGCCACTCAAGGCCATTGTGTTTGACTATTATGCCAACTTCGTACCCTACTTTGCCAATCTGTTCTCACCGTTGTTCGTTTTCATTGCAGTAATCTTCTTTACCTCCAAACTGGCAGGCAATTCCGAAATCATTGCGATGTTGGCCGCCGGTGTCAGCTTCAAGCGACTGCTGCGACCATATATGATGTCTGCTGCCCTCATCGCAGCCGTCAACTTCTATCTTGGTGGCTATGTGATCCCGAAGGGTAACCAGGTCAAGATGGAGTTTGAGTCGAAGTATAAGAACAAAAAGAAGAACCTCTCTGCCAGCAATGTGCAACTGATGGTATCACCAGGTGTGATTGCCTATATACAACAGTACGATGACGTGACACGTACCGGTTATGGTTTCTCGTTGGATAAGTTTGAAAACAAGAAACTGGTGAGTCACATGACTGCATCGGTCATCCGCTATGATTCAATCAGTGACGCACGCTATCATTGGAAGGCACAGAATTACAAGATCCGTACCCTGAAGGGGCTGCGAGAGGAGATCCAGAGCGGTGCAGTTATCGATACCCTGATACAGATGGAGCCTATGGATCTCGTCTTCTCTAAGGGACAACAGGAAACATTGACCATTACCGAGCTACGCGACTATATCGGCAAACAGATGGAACGCGGCTCTGTCAATGTGGTCCAGTATGAGGTGGAGTTTCATAAACGTATAGCCACCTCGTTTGCTTCGTTTATCCTCACCTTGATAGGTGTCTCTCTCTCCAGTCGTAAGCGAAAAGGCGGTATGGGACTTTATCTGGGTATCGGTCTGGGACTCTCCTTTGGCTATATCCTGCTGCAAACGATCAGTGCCACCTTCGCTATCAATGCCGACACACCAGCTTTAGTGGCTGCGTGGGTTCCAAACGTATTATATTTATTCATTGCATATTTCTGCTATAGACAAGCACCTAATTAAATGAAATTTGAAGAAACATATCTGAATGACAATATCCTCGATGCACTCTATGACATGCATTTCGAGGAGATGACACCCATACAGGAGCGTTGTATACCTGAGATTCTTGATGGCTACGATGTGTTGGGTGTGGCCCAGACGGGCACAGGCAAGACAGCAGCCTACCTGCTGCCTATCTTGTCAGAACTTGATGATGGCAACTATCCTAAGGATGCCATCAACGCCATCATTATGTCACCTACGCGTGAGTTGGCACAACAGATTGACCAGGCCATGCAAGGGTTTGGCTACTACCTCGACGATGTGAGCAGTGTCGCTGTCTATGGTGGCAACGACGGAAACCGCTACGACCAGGAACTGCGCTCCATGCGTATGGGCGCTGATGTGCTCATTGCTACGCCAGGACGACTGCTCAGTCACCTGAAGGTGGGCAACCTGGATCTGTCGCGTTGCTCATTCTTTGTGCTCGACGAGGCTGATCGCATGCTTGACATGGGATTCATCGACGACATCATGAAACTGGTCAAAGAACTGCCCGACAACTGTCAGCGCATCATGTTCTCTGCCACGATGCCTAAGAAGATCCGTGAGTTGGCTGTCCAACTGCTCCACGACCCTGTTGAGGTGAAGATTGCCGTCTCAAAACCTGCTGAGAAGATTCACCAAATGGCGTATGTGTGCTACGAGCCACAGAAACTCAAGATCATACACCACATCTTTAAGAGTGGCGACCTGCAGCGTGTCATCATCTTCTCTGGCAAGAAAGAGCGTGTCAAGGAGGTCACCCGTAAGCTCAAGTCGATGCATATCAACTGCGACCAGATGCATTCTGACCTGTCACAGGCAGAACGCGACGAGGCGATGTTCCGTTTCAAAGCAGGCAAAACAGATGTGTTGGTGGCAACCGACATCGTGGCACGTGGCATTGATATCGACGATATCCGGTTGGTGATCAATTACGATGTGCCAGCAGATGTAGAGGACTATGTGCATCGCATTGGCCGTACGGCTCGTGCTGATCGTGATGGTGAGGCCATCACCTTTGTGAGTGATGCTGATATCTACCGCTTCCAGTCCATTGAGCACTTCCTGGGTAAGGAGGTCGAGAAGGTACCCCTGCCTGAGGGACTTGGTGAGGCGCCTGCCTACACCAAGCGTGAGAAGAAACCTACCAGCCGTCGCAATGGCCGTTGGCATTCAAAAGGTCACGGCAAGTCGAAAGGTAAACCTAACGGCAAGTCAAGTGGTAAACCCAAGAACAAATCATAAAAACGCTAAGTGCCATGTTAGTTCATCCTATAGCAAAGATTAATCTCGGATTGAATGTCGTAGAAAAACGTCCTGATGGTTATCACAATCTCGAGACCGTCTTCTTCCCAGTGCCCATCACTGATGCCCTCGAGGTGCAGGAGATGGATCCAGCCTTCCCGTCTGCTGTTGATTGTGACCTGAAGGTGACTAACATCGTCATTGATGGCGACGAACAACGTAATCTGGTGGTTCGGGCTTATCAATTATTAAAAGCTGACTTCCCACAGATACCACGCGTGCATGCGCATCTATATAAAGGTATCCCTACACAGGCTGGCATGGGGGGAGGTTCGAGTGATTGTGGCTTCATGATCACGCTGCTCAACCAGATGTTTGGGTTGGGACTGAGCTGTGAACAGATGATCAGCTATGCTGCCCGCTTAGGTGCTGACTGCGCTTTCTTCATTCTCAACGAGCCTTGTTATGCGGAGGGAATAGGAGATATTCTAAAGCCTATAAACCTCTCTTTGTCAGGCTGGTATCTGTCGTTGGTTCGACCAGATATTCCGGTGTCAACCCGTGAGGCTTTTGCCTTGATCAAACCCCATCATCCTGCGGTTTGTTGTCGTGACGTGGTCCAGCGCCCGGTGGAAGAGTGGCGTGATCTTCTGACCAATGATTTTGAAGAAAGCGTGTTTGCGGTGCACCCCGAACTGGGCGCTGTCAAGGAACGGTTGTATGCCTTGGGGGCCACCTATGCTGCGATGTCAGGGTCTGGGTCAACACTCTTCGCTTTGTCTCGTCAGCCATTGCCGCTCGACGAGTTTTCACAAAATGGAACATTCAAAACAACTATATCAATATAATTAAGCATTATGAAACAAACAATCCTTGTTACCGGTGGAACCGGTTTTATTGGCAGTCACACTACCGTTGAACTGCAGGAAGCAGGCTACGAAGTAGTTATCATCGACAACCTATCGAACTCTAATGCCAATGTGGTTGACGGTATTGAAAAGATCACAGGTATCCGTCCTGCTTTTGAGCAGGTTGACTGCTGCAACATGGAAGCACTTGAGGGCGTCTTCAAGAAATATCCGAAGATTGAGGGTATCATCCATTTCGCAGCCTCAAAGGCCGTTGGTGAGAGCGTAGAGAAACCCCTACTCTACTATCGTAATAATCTCACTTCACTCATCAATCTGCTGGAGCTCATGCCAAAGTACAATGTAAAAGGTATCATCTTCTCTTCAAGTTGCACTGTCTATGGACAGCCTGCTCCAGAGCACCTGCCGGTCACAGAGAACGCTCCTATTCAGAAGGCCATGAGCCCTTATGGCAACACCAAGCAAGTGAACGAGGAGATCATCCAGGATTATATCCACTCTGGTGCACCTATCAAGAGCATCATCCTGCGTTATTTCAACCCCATCGGTGCCCACCCATCAGCACTCATTGGTGAGTTGCCTAACGGTGTGCCCATGAACCTCATTCCATTTGTTACACAGACTGCCATGGGTATCCGTGAGCAACTTAAAATCTTTGGTAACGACTATAACACGCCCGATAAGACCTGTATCCGTGACTATATCTATGTAGTTGATCTGGCCAAGGCACATGTGAAGGCTATGGAGCGTGTGCTCGACAAGCCTGAGTGCGAGGCTGTTGAGGTGTTCAACATCGGTACCGGTAAGGGTCTGTCAACACTCGAGGTTGTAGAGGGCTTCGAGAAGGCTACCGGAGTGAAGGTTAACTGGACCTACGCGCCACGTCGTGAGGGCGATATCGAGCAAGTTTGGGGTAATGTGGATAAGGCCAATAAGGTATTAGGATGGAAGGCTGAAACGCCAACGGATGAGATCCTGCGTACCGCATGGCGCTGGCAACAGAAACTCCGCGAAGAAGGAATTCAGTAATCCATAAAAAAGAGTGACTGCAACGGTCACTCTTTTTTAGTGGTTTAAATAACACTTTTCTACCATGAAAACCATGTGTTCCTCTGCGTTTTAACAAAAATTAATTAATCAGTGAGGGGGAAACAGATTAAAAGTATTAATTTTGCAACATAATACTATAAATATGAGAATAAGACAATTCTTCGTGACCATTGCTTTAAGCACCTTTTGCACACACCATGTATGTGCACAGACGCAGATGGTATATACACCTACATGGACGGCTCAGGCACAATTCGCAGGATTTTATGTGGCTGATGCCATGGGCTTTTATAAGGATGAGGGCTTGAACGTGATTATCAAACATCCGTCTGCCTCAAGTACAGGAGTAAACAAACTAAAACACGGTGAAAGCCATATCGTGTCACTCCAACTGGCATCTGCTTTGCAGATGATTGACGATGGTGACGAACTGGTTAACGTGATGCAATATTTCCAGCAGAGCGGGCAGATGATTATATCTCACGAGCCACTGAGAAGTTTGAAGAGTCTGGATGGTAAACGTGTGGGCTGCTTCCGGTCTGGTGTGTCGAATCTGCCCATTGCACTGGCTCGCAGACAGAAGGTGAACATAGAGTGGATTCCCTTTATGTCACATACCAACCTTTTCATCTCCGGTGCTATCGACGCCACACTGGCCATGAGTTACAATGAGTTGTACCAACTGATTATGTCAGGTCAGCGTCTGAAGAAGGAGCAGTTGATGTATATGCGTAATATAGGTTGCAATGTTCCTGAAGATGGCCTTTATGTGACCAGACAATTTTATAAGACGCACAAAACAGAGGTTGATAAGTTTGTGAGGGCATCCAAGAAAGGATGGGAATACGTGCTCACGCACCCGAAGGAGACGATGGATATTGTGCTGTTCTATATGCGACAGTCGGGCATCACAGCCAATGAAGCAGCACAGAAATGGATGTTGAATGAGTGTCTGCGCCTGCTGATAAACCCTAAGACGGGTAAGCGTTCATATAAGTTGGCGCCCGAGGGTCTGAACCTCGCCAATAGCATACTGCTGCAAGGCGGAGAACTGAAGAAACCTGTCACTTACAAACAAATTACAGAGCCATGAAACATATCGAATTCTTTAAGCCCTTCCATACATTGTATGCCAGAATCACCATGCTGATCATGCTCACGGTGTTGGTGGTATTTGTGATTATCACCTATCTGGTAACCTACTTCGGTGCCAAGGGGGTGCTACTCGGTTCAACAGAGAATGCCAAGAGCCGCATGGAGATCACAAACCAGCGCATCAACACCGTCATGCAGGCGGTAGAGGTGGCCGTATATAATACCATACCCGAGGTGGAGATGTCGTTGAAGAACCCTGACGACATGTATCGTATCGTGCGTCGTCTGCTGGAGATCAATCCCTATATCGTGGGCTCTACCGTTGCTTTCGAACCCTACTACTATCAGGAGAAGGGCGAGCAGTACTCTCCTTATGCCTATCGCGGTATTGGCGGTGTGATCTATACCAAGCAGTTGGGAACGGCTGACTACGAGTACCACTATATGGACTGGTATCTGATTCCGAAGTTGTTGAAGAAGAACTACTGGAGTGAGCCTTATTATGACCGTGGTGGCGGTGAGCAGATGATGACCACCTATTCTCACCCACTCTATGACAAGAATGGACACATCTATGCCATTCTAACTGCTGACATATCGCTTGAATGGGTGTCTGACCTACTGAGAAAAAGTGATGTGGACTTTAATCAGAAAGCGTTGGAAGTAGATGTGGATAATGAGAAAGAACTACAGGCAGAGATAGAGAACGACAGTTCGTTCTTCTATGACTATGCCTACAGCTATATCATCGGTAAGGGTGGCACCTATATCTCCCACCCGTTGCGTGATCGCATATTGAATGATACCTACTTCACCTACTCGATGAAATCCACCGACAGTATCGATAATCAGATTGGTTACGAGATGATTGACGGCAAGAGCGGTATGAAGACCATCGACCGTGACGGCACCAAGTTTGTGGTCAGCTATAGTCCGATCATCCGCACTGGCTGGTCGATGGCCACGGTCATACCCTATAAGCTGATCACCAACCGTTCTGCAAAGTACTCGATGATTATCATTGGTGTCATGCTGTTTGGCTTGCTGGTGTTATTTATCATTTGTCGGAGCATCCTGAAGCGCGCCACACGCCCCTTGGCGCTGTTTGCCCGCTCTGCGGATAATATTGCCAAGGGTAACCTGAACGCATCGCTGCCACAGATACGCACACGTGATGAGATGAAGCACCTGCACGACTCGTTTGCGATGATGCAGACCTCACTGAACAAACAGATCGAGGAACTAAAAAGGGTAAATGAACAGAAAGGGCGTATTGAAGGAGAGCTGAAGGTGGCAAGCGACATCCAAATGTCGATGCTGCCAAAGATATATCCACCCTATCCTGACCGTAAGGACATCGATATCTACGGTAGTCTAACGCCAGCAAAGGCTGTAGGAGGCGATCTGTTCGATTTCTATATACGCGATAACAAGCTGTTCTTTGTCATTGGTGACGTGTCGGGAAAGGGCGTGCCAGCCTCGTTGGTGATGGCCGTCTCACGCACATTGTTCCGCATTGTCTCATCGCATCTCGAAGAGCCCTGTCTGATTATGGAACAGATGAACGAGGCGCTGTCTGACCAAAACGATTCAAACATGTTTGTAACGCTGTTCATTGGTTCACTCGACTTACAGACCGGACACATGAAATACTGTAATGGTGGTCATGATGCGCCGCTGCTGATGAATCTGAAGAATCAGGAGTGTCAACTGCTGGCTTGTCACTCTAACCTGCCGGTTGGTGTGATGCCTGGCTTTAAATTCGAATCTCAGGAGACCAATATCGATGCGGATACGTTGATTTTCCTCTATACCGATGGACTGACTGAAGCAGAGAACAGTCAGCATCAGCTGTTTACCGAAGCCCGCATATTCAATGAAGCAAAGCAGATCTTGAACGAGAGTCAAGTTTCTGCGAAGCAAGTCATTGAAAAGATGTCAGCGGCAGTAAGCGGCTTCGTTGGCGATGCCGAGCAGAGTGATGACCTTACGATGTTGGCTATTAAAAGGAAATAGGGCTAACCTTCTTTTCTTTCTTTACGCTCCTTGATGTGCCGCATGAAGGAATAGGCATACGACAGGATGATGTACGATATCAGTCCTGTGAGGATGCCGTCGGATATGCTGCCCGTTATAGGCATCAGTAGGATGGTGAGGAAAGCCGGCATAGCCTCGAGATTGAAAGTGAGTTTGATATGTCGTACAACCCCAAAAAGGTAGAAACCTGCTACTACCATCGCTGGTGATGTGGCAGCTGCTGGTATCGCCAGGAACAAGGGCGCAAAAAACAAACTAAGAGCGAAACAGAAGGCAGTGACAAGGGCTGACACGCCAGTGCGACCGCCTTCAGCAAAGCCTGTTGAACTCTCTACATAGGTGGTCACTGTGCTGCATCCTAAGCAGGCGCCCGACATGGTGGCAAGGGCATCACTCAGCATGATACTACGCATATGAGGGATACGGCCATTCTTTCGGATGATACCCGAGCTGGCCATCACACCTACCACGGTACCAAGTGTGTCAAAGACATCGAAGAACAGCATCGTCATGACAACCACCCAGAAATCAGGCTGTAGCATGACATCAAAAGAGAACTGACAGAACAGCGGTGTTGGTGATGGTGGCAGCGACACCACATGATCTGGGATAAGGGTGACACCAAAGGGGATACCAACCACGGTCACAATGACAATACCTAACAGCAAACCGCCCTTGATGCGCATGACGGTAAACAATCCCGTAAGTAACAAACCAAGCAGGAACAGTAACGACGATGGAGAGATCAGGGTCTCCATATGATTGAAGATGGTACCCTCTGCCAATATGCCACTGTTCTTAAAACCAATCATGGCCACAAAGAAACCGATACCGGCAGCAAAAGCGTACTTCAAAGGCGTAGGCACCATTTCGAAGATGACCTGGCGCATATTACTCACACAGAGAAGCACGAAAAGCAATCCCTCAATGAGTACCGCTGTGAGTGCGAACTGCCATGAATAGCCCAAGGCAATGCAAACCGTCTCAACAAAAAAGGTGTTGAGGGTGAGTCCAGGCGCTAGTCCAAACGGACGCTTGGCGATAAATGCCATCAATAAGGTACCAACGATGGCTGATAGCGCGGTGGCAGTGAAGAGCGACTCAACAGGGAATCCCATATCACCTAGCGGTTCAAAGATGACAGGCATAAGTGCCAGGATATAAACCATGGTGATAAAGGTGGTGATACCCGAAATGATCTCGGTGCGCAGGCTGTCTCTCTGTTTTGAGAAACCTAACAATGAAAAAAACTTGTCTTTCATGCTTGTGGTTGTATGCTGATAGGGATAATTAAATCAAACTTTGATCCGCCAGTATAAGAGGTGTCGAGGGTGAGTGTGCCCTGCAGGTATTCTGCCAGCATGCGAGCTATCCACAGTCCAAGACCGGTACCCTGTGTAAACGCATCCAGTTTGGTGAAACGTTCAAAGATAAAGTCACGCTTATCCTCGGGAATGCCCGGACCGGTATCACTCACAGCAAAATGCAATTGATCACCTTCACGTTTCAAACTCAGTGTGATGAGACCCTGTTGCGTGAATTTGGCTGCATTATCGAGCAGTTTCTGGAGTATAATACTGATCTGTGTGGGATGTGTCATGATGGTCTCATCATCTGGGAGGTCACAGACCACATCGATTGTGACATCCTTCGACAACTGATGGGCTATGGTATCTGCTGCCGTGGCTACAATTGTGATAGGTAACGTTGGCTCTGCGGGCGCCAGTTCCTTGCTGCCTTCCATATTCGAGATGAGGATCAGGTCATCGAGGATATTGGTGAGCATACGGGTGTTCTCCTGTATGCGCTCACTGAAATCATGACGTTCACTCTCTGGCAGTGTCATACCAGGCATTGTGAGTACCTGGGTGAATCCGCTGATGGCGTTAAGTGGGGTTCGTATCTCATGCGTCATGCTCTGCAGGAAGGCTGTCTTGGCTTTAGAGGCTGCCTCGGCACGGTCACGTTCAACGGCCAACTGCTTGTTCTGAGCCACCACCACATTACGCTCACGCTCCAACTGGCGGTTCTTGACCTCGAGGGTGTGGCGCCAGCGGTTACTCGTTGTGAGGAACACCAGCATAGCGATGATGCCCAGCACCATGGCAACACCACCTGTTGTGAAACGGGAACGTTGTTGCAACTGTTGGTTCTGACGCTGCATCTCATGGACATCGTACTGTCTGTTCAGCTGTTGTATCTGCTCACGTATATCTTGGTTCTCTATCAGATGTAGCAGACTGTCGTGCTTCACCTTCGCATGGTAGGCATCCTGATAGCGTCCTTGGGCCGCATAGATCAAATGGCGTAACTCTTCAACATTGGTATAGCTCGTCAGAGGTACCTGTATGCCAGCCTGCTCAAGACTGTCAATCACATGTTGTTCCTGGTCCAAACAGGTCATCGCCTGTTGATAGTCACCCTTTGCATATAGTATTTCTACGCGATCGTTGATAATCTGCATAAAAGAGATAGCTTGCCCGTCATAGGACCTGTAGTATTCCGCTGAGTCATTAGCGGCTAATGCTTCATCATACCGCTCCTCATCCAACAACGTGGTAGAAAGCATATCGAAATATTTTGCGTAGGCATTGGCATACTCTATGGAACGATAATGATCATCCAGGTTCTTTTTCCATACGGTCAGGATACTATCCGTAGATCCGTCCTTCATGTTTCCATTGCGCATAGTTTCGACATAACGGAAATAGAGGTCATTCAATGCGAAATAACCGCCTATATTCGTATCAAACACCCGGATGGCCTCTTTCAGCCAGCGGGCTGATTCACTATAGTTATGTTGCAACGAAAAAATAAGGCCCATCACCGCATACGACTGCGATAAACCGAAATCACAGTTGCGTTTCTTTGCATCCTGTCGCATGTCTTGTGCTAACGTCATGGCACGTTCATACTCACCAAGGAAGGCCATATCCTCCCCCATCAGGTGCCAGGCCATATAATACAAGCGCCAATAATGATGCTTTTTGCTGAGTTCCATCACCTCGGGAGCAACCTGTTCGAGTGAGTCATGCTGATCAGTATTATAATAATTCTGTATGACCAAAAAGCGTTCAAAAATATGATCATAAAGGGGACCTTTTTCTTCAGGCGAACGTAAACGATGTTCAGAATTGCAGCTGACTAATACGGTCAAAATCAGTAACAAAGGTACGATTCTGAAGGTAACTTTTAGGTTGGCTTTAAAGATAGTTTTCATTGTCCATTCTTTGTTTACGGGCACAAAGATACGAAATTCCCGATGAAATAACAAATGAAATGGGATTTTTTTTATATTTCACGCAATAATAAGGTGATTTCTTGGTTAGTCCGATTTTTATTATTAATTTTGCAGGCAAAATTGAGAAATCATAGAGAAAAATGGCAAAAGAATTAAAAGAACTGACAAAAAGAGCCGATAACTACAGCCAGTGGTTTAACGACCTGGTAGTGAAGGCTGATCTGGCTGAGCAGAGTGCCGTACGTGGATGTATGGTGATTAAGCCCTATGGCTATGCCATCTGGGAAAAGATGCAACAGCAGCTTGACAAGATGTTTAAGGAAACTGGTGCTCAGAACGCATACTTCCCCTTGCTGATTCCAAAGTCATTCCTTTCAAAGGAGGCTGAGCATGTTGAGGGATTTGCTAAGGAGTGTGCAGTAGTGACACACTACCGTCTGCGTGCCAAAGAGGATAAGAGTGGTGTTGAGGTTGATCCAACAGCTAAGCTGGAGGAGGAACTGATTGTTCGTCCCACATCAGAGACCATCATCTGGAACACCTATAAGAACTGGATCCACTCATGGCGCGATCTGCCACTGATGTGTAACCAGTGGTGTAACGTGATGCGCTGGGAGATGCGTACCCGTCCATTCCTGCGCACCAGTGAGTTCCTATGGCAGGAGGGCCACACCGCACATGCCACACGTGAGGAGGCTGAGGCTGAGGCACAGAAGATGCTGAAGGTATATGCCAAGTTCGCTGAGGAGTGGATGGCTGTACCAGTCGTACAGGGTGTGAAGAGTGAGACAGAGCGTTTCGCAGGTGCACTCGATACCTATACTATCGAGGCAATGATGCAGGACGGTAAGGCTCTGCAGAGCGGTACCAGCCACTTCCTGGGTCAGAACTTCGCCAAGGCTTTCGAGGTCACCTATCTTAATAAGGAGAACAAGCCAGAGTATGTATGGGCTACCTCATGGGGTGTTTCTACTCGTCTGATTGGTGCGCTCATCATGACACATAGCGATGACAACGGTCTGGTACTGCCTCCAAAATTGGCACCCATCCAGGTGGTTATCATTCCTATCGCCAGCAAGCCTGAGCAGATGGAACTCGTGAACAAGGAGGTGACACCTATCATCGAACAGCTGCGCCAGAAGGGTATCAGCGTGAAGTTTGATGATGCTGACAACAAGCGTCCTGGCTTTAAGTTCGCTGACTACGAGCTGAAGGGTGTACCCGTCCGTCTGGTATTGGGAGCACGCGACCTGGAGAACGGTACCATCGAGGTGATGCGTCGTGACACCCTCGAGAAGGAGACCCGTAGCATCGACGGTATCGTTGAATACGTAGAGCAGCTGTTGGAGGATATTCAGAAGAATATCTTCGAGAAGGCCAAGGCTTATCGTGATGCCCATATCTACGAGTGCGAGAACTATGAGGAGTTCAAGGAGAAGGTGAAGGATGGTGGATTCTTCTTGTGCCACTGGGACGGTACTGCTGAGACAGAGGCCAAGATCAAGGAGGAGACACAGGCCACCATTCGCTGTGTACCTTTTGGCGTAGAGCAGACACCTGGTGTTGACATGGTGACAGGTAAACCTGCCAAGTGTCGTGTCATCATTGCCCGCAGCTATTAAGCGATAGCAAAGATACAAATAAAAGAGGAACCTTCTCAGGTTCCTCTTTTTTTAACCATAAACTAGTGCTTTAAAAATTAATAATCAAGCATTACCTTATGGAGGTCGAAATATCACTTATCTCGCGATAAACGATCTTCTACTTAACCTTAATAATCTAATACCATGAAAAACACGGTGCAAAGATATAGCTTTTATTTATAATGTGGTCAAATAGAAGATGAAAACCGCCCTATTTTAACGTTTGTTTAATAATTCATCATCGCGCTTTAATATATTTTGCAATTCTAAACGCCTTATTCTCTGCTGCATATCGTCACTTAAAACAGGCTTGTATAACGGTTTCCAGTCGTAGGTATAGTAATGAATGCTCGTTTGTCCATACACAGAGTCAACCATGAAGGTTTTAAGCATCACCACCACACTGTCCATGAGCAGGAGGTCTACATGCAGGCGATCGTTCATACGTATAGACAAACTATCATCTGTCAGCGACAACATCTCACTGGTACCACCAAACTGATTTTTCACTTCTGCCTTCATCCCAGAGTCAAGGAAGTCGATAAAATCCAAACGGTTGTTCTTCGACAGGTAAGGCATCAGCGAGTCGGGCATGGCCTTAAACACATCACGAATCTGTCTGTCAGCAGCTGACGCCTGTGTACAAGTGGCTGCCAGCAATAAGGCTACAATATATTTCTTCATCCACGAGAGGGTCTTAAATCTTTCACACGTACAGCTTTGCCTTCGCTCTGAGGCAGTGAGCCTTTCTTTACAAGACGAACCTGAGGTGTCAGCAGGATCTCATCCTTCAGTGCACGCTGTATATCCTTCATCATGCGCTGCATCTCGGGATAGATATCTGTCTCCAGACCATCAAGTTCTACTTCTACAGTCATCACGTCGTTATCATCAATAGTCTCCAACGTGATGAGATAATTGCTTCCCAGACCAGGATACTGTACCAGGATCTTCTCAACCTGCATGGGGAACACATTCACGCCTTTGATGATAAACATATCATCGGTACGACCCTTGATACGGTCAATACGACGATGGGTACGTCCACACTGGCAGGGCTCTGCGATGATACGGGTCAGGTCGCGGGTACGGTAACGCAGGATAGGCATCATCGTACGATCCAGCGTGGTGAGCACCATCTCACCCATCTCACCATCGGGTACTGGTTCCAGGGTGTCGGGGTCCACAATCTCTACGATATAGTTGTCTTCCCAGAGGTGCATACCCTCTTGGTACTTACATTCGAAGGCGACACCAGGTCCGTTCATCTCCGTCATACCGAATGAGTTATAGGCTTTCACGCCCAGCATACGTTCTATACGACGACGTTGCTCCTCAGTATGCGGCTCAGCACCGATGCAGAGGGTACGCAGCTTCGTGCTTGCGGGGTCTACACCCTCCTCCTTGAAAACTTCTGCCAGACGGATGGCATACGAAGGGATTGCATGCAGACAGGTGGTGCCAAAGTCCTTGATGAACTTAATCTGGCGTTTCGAGTTACCTGCAGCTGCTGGTACTGTCATAGCGCCTAACCACTCTGCGCCATACTGAAACCCCAGACCGCCAGTAAACATGCCATAACCTGACGAGTTCTGGAACACATCACTCTTGCGACAGCCAACCATATACAGGTTGCGGGCAATCATGTTGGCCCATGAGCAGATGTCATGCTCTGAATAGACCACCACACAGGGATTACCGGTCGTACCACTGGTGGAATGAATGCGCACGGCATCATCCAGATTACCGCCAACAAGTCCGAAGGGATAGTTGTCACGCAGATCCTGCTTTGTGGTAAAAGGAATCTTTCGTAAGTCATCTAAGCTGTTGATAGAATCAGCTGTGATGCCATAGTCACCTAAACGCTTCTTATAGAAAGGCGACTGCAGGCAGACTTTGATGGTTTCCTTTAGTTTTTTTACTTGCAACTCCTGGAGTTGCGCTCTTGGCATGGTCTCAAGTTCAGGCTGCCAGTATTCACCATCAGGGTGAATGGTAGCCATAATCTTCTCGTCAGTCATAACTTATAGTTTATTGGGTTATTATTGCTTTATTTCTTGGCTAGCTGCATCATCATCACGGCAGTCAAACCGGCCGTCTCCGTACGTAACCGACTATCACCCAGGCTGACAGACACCCAGCCTGCGGCCACAGCCCGTTTCACTTCATCGATGGAGAAATCGCCTTCCGGACCTATCAACACCGTCACATCATCCGTATCTGAGGGCTTACGCAACTCATCGAAGAGTTCGGTACGTGGTATTTCATCATAGCAATGAGCAATATACTTACGGCCCTGACAGGGTTGCTGCATGAAGGTAGAGAAAGAAACCATCTCGTTAACCTGTGGCTTCCAGGCTTTGTGACTTTGTTTGACGGCAGAAGTCACAATCTTGTCAAGACGTACCAGCTTGACAAGACGACGCTCTGAGAACTTACAGTTCAGAAACGATACTTCGTCAAGGCCTATCTCAGTGGCTTTCTCAATCATCCATTCCATGCGGTCCATCATCTTTGTCGGGGCGATACCCAGATGCAGATGCCCCTTCCACTGACGGGGCTGTGGCAGTTTCTCCAGGATCTCGTAATAGCAATGGTGGGTGGCAGCTACTGTCACCCGGGCACGGAAATAGTTACCCTCGCCATCCATCAGGAACATCTCATCCCCACCCTTCAGGCGGAGCACACGCATGGCATGCATTGCTTCGTCAGTGGGAAGCTCAGTCTGATTTTCTGCATCAGGCACGAAAAAATATCTTGACTCCTTCATATCTCACTATGTCATTATTTCTTTTCAGGATGGAACACAAGGGCAAACGAGATGCCTACGAGTAACGAGAAACCTGCAAAGATGAACCAACAGGCGGTCCAGTTACCCTGGAGGAAGCCGTTCTCCCAATAGCAGTACTTGTTAACGATCTCACCAGCAGCCAGCGTGCCTACCGTGGCACCAACACCATTGGTCATCATCATGAACAAACCCTGAGCAGAGGCTTTGATGCTCGGTTCACACTCCTGATCGACAAAGATACCGCCCGACACATTAAAGAAGTCGAAAGCCACGCCATATACGATACAAGAGAGGATGAACATCAGAACACCAGGCATGGCGGGATTGCCAATGCCAAAGAATCCGAAACGGAACACCCATGCGAACATCGACATCAGCATCACGATCTTGATACCATAACGCTTCAGGAAGAAGGGGATCATCAGGATACAGAGGGCCTCACTGACCTGAGAGATACTGGTCAACAAGGTGGCATTATTAGCAGCAAATGAGGATGCTATCGCTGCATCTGCACTACCCTTGAAACTGGTGATGAACGGACCGGCATAGCCGTTGGTCACCTGCAGACACATGCCTAACAGGGCTGAGAAGATAAAGAACCACGCCATCTGCTTTGACTTGAACAACTTGAAGGCATTCAGGCCTAGGCTCTCTACCAGCGACACTTTCTCTTTTTTCACAATCTTGCACTGTGGCAATGTGGAGCAATACAGGAAGAGGATGATACTCAGGATACCTGATACAAAGAACTGCATATAGGTATACTGGAACTTATGATCGTTTTCCTGCAGTGTCAGTGCAAAATGACCGTCCTGCCATACTGCACAGTTCACAAACCACATGGTGACAATGAAACCTACGGTGCCCAGAACACGAATAGGCGGAAAGTCCTTCACCGTGTCATGACCATTGTTCTTCAGGATGGTGAAAGCAGCGGTGTTCGACAGGGCGATGGTAGGCATAAAGAAAGCCACGCTAAGGGTGTATAGGGTGATGAACAGGGCTTTGTCGGGCAACTCCTGACCGAAGCCGGCCTGCATACCCAGCCACCAGCAGCCCAGCATGAAACCACCTGCAGCCAGATGACATAAGCCCAACAGGCGCTGTGGCTGAACATATTTATCTGCTACTATACCCATCAGCGTGGGCATGAATATGCTGACAATTCCCTGGATGGCATAAAACCAGGAGATCTTGTCGCCAAGTCCGGCTACGCCCAGATAGTTTCCCATACAAGTAAGATAAGCTCCCCATACAGCAAACTCCAGGAAGTTCATGAGTGATAAACGGAATTTCATATTCATAATTGTTCTTCTTGATAATCGGTTTATTATTTCTTTTCTAAGTGTGATGCGCGTACGTCACCGACATTCAGCTGACGGGGGGCGATACGGCGCAGGGGACGACGGGTGGTGTCCACCTTCATGGAGTCGGGCTTCAATATCACCCCACTGTTAGCAGGTAGCTGCGTGGACGCAGGTACCGCCAGATCCTGATGATGGAAACGTATCAGTTGGATATTATTGATGAACAGCAAACACAGATTATTTGTCCGGTCTGTAGTAGGACGCATACCGCACATCACAAAACCCTTGATCTCCTTGACACGCTCTTTGCAAGCAGGAATATTCAGCATCGAATTGCCCGAGGTGGTGATGGTGGTGTACTGACGGGTCGTACTATCGTTCTCATAGGTGATAGCCACGTAGGCTGTCGCCTGTGTGTTACCATTCTGCATGAGCCAGGTGGTACTCATGCTCATCAGGAAGCTGTCGCCTGCATGGATGGTGGAGTCGGCATACTGGCGGAAAGAATAGAGATGGTATGGACGATCGTTGAGCAGCATCAGCGAGCGCTGTCCTGTCCAGATATCTGTCGTGTCACCATTCATCGAGCCACCAGTGATGTTCTGTAACTCGTTGATGGCACCACCATATTTCTCTGCCTCCTCGTTCAGACGGTTCTGAACATGCTTATATATCTCCTGGAAACGGTCTGCACGGGTATAGTAATACACAAGCGAGGAGTCAAACTCTGCCTGCGTCACACCATGCTCCTTCAGCACCATCTCAAAAGTGAGCCTACGATTGTAGTCCTCGTTGCCTGACTGCTGCGAGGCGATGCCCTGTGCCAGATGGTAGTCGTAAATCAGGTCTTCCATATCGTCGGGTTGGATATACTGCGACGGCACCTGCGGCTTACAACTGGCAAACAGCACCACTGTTGCTACTGCAAATATAATATGTTTTGCCTTATAATTCAACTTGATTTGTCTTAAAATACCACTTGATTATCCTTCTGACTCAACGTTTGTTATCTCTTTCTTGATAGATATGCCACTAATCTCTTTGCGATAGAACAACAAGAGGAGCACTACACTGACACTGATACTGGCATCAGCAAAGTTGAACACCGGACTGAAGAACACAAAATGCTCTCCACCCACGAACGGCATCCACAAAGGCCATTCTGTCTCTATCAAAGGGAAGTAGAACATATCCACAACCTTGCCCATCAGGAATGGCGCGTAGCCATGGCCAAAATCAACAAAGTAGGACAGATAATAAGGCGATGACTCGTTGAAAATCAGTCCATAGAACATGCAGTCAATCAGATTGCCTGCTGCCCCGGCAAGCACCATCGACAAACAGACGATATAGCCTGTTCGCGCATTTTTCTTCACCTGCTGATAGATATAGCAAACCAACACACAGATGGCAAACACACGAAACAGCGATAGCACCAGTTTGCTGCCCAGTTGCATACCAAAAGCCATACCCATATTCTCGATAAAGGTGATATAGAACCAATCGGTAATATGGATGCTCTCATGGAGCGTCATCGACGTTTTAACCCAGATTTTGATGATCTGGTCTATAAGGAGAATGGCGACTATGGTTAATGTCGCCAGTCTCCCTTTGGTTATAAACTTTTCTAAATTCACTTCTTCTGATTCAGCTTAGACTCTACACTGAGTGTTGCATGAGGAACGGCACGCAGACGCTCTTTGGGAATCAGTTTACCTGTGATACGGTCAATACCATAGGTCTTGTTTTCAATACGGATCAGCGCGGCCTTCAAACCCTGGATAAACTTCTGCTGACGAGCAGCCATGGAGATCAGCTCTTCCTTAGACTGGGTTGCACTACCCTCCTCCAATGCCTTGTAGGTGGGTGATGTGTCGTCCACATCATTACTATCCTCATTGGTCAGAACACGCATCATCTGATCGTAATCACGCTTGGCCAAAGCCATCTTCTCATTGATAATCTGACGGAACTCCTCGAGCTCTTCATCAGTATAGCGAGTCTTTTCTGCCATAATACAAAATGTTTAGTTATTGATTATTTAATTTATTAATGTTTTGTTACGGTAATATTTAACTTGAAGTCGTCGAACTCAACCTCCTGACCCTCATTGGCTTCCAACTTAATGTCGTCTGCCAGCACCTGGGTCTTGATATAGTCGGCAAAGCTTGTGACGGCCTTCTCTACTTCTGCATTTGGAGCCAGGATCACGCTGATACGATCGGTAATCTCAAAGCCGCTCTCCTTACGGATGTTTTGGATGCGGTTGATGAGTTCACGGGCCATACCCTCGTTTTTCAGATCCTCGGTGAGTTCTACCTCGAGGGCTACGGTGAGGTTACCCTCGTTAGCCACGAGCCAGCCTGGGATATCCTCGCTGATAATCTCCACGTCAACAGCCTCTACAGTGATGGCCTGACCGTCGATCGTAATACCGATGGTACCCTGCTTCTCAAGCTCGGCAATCTGCTCCTGACTCAGGGCGTCCATAGCAGCTGCAACGCTCTTCATGAGCTTGCCAAACTTCTTACCCATGGTACGGAAGTTGCACTTCACCTTCTTAACGAGTACACCTGCACCCTCCACGAAACGAAGCTCTTTGACATTCACCTCGTTCATGATCAGATCCTTCACAGCCTCGATATGCTTCTTCTGTGTCTCGTCAACAGCAGGAATCATGATGGCCTGCAGTGGCTGACGAACCTTGATGTTCACCTTACGACGCAGCGCCAGAACCATTGAGGTGATCTTCTGGGCCATCTGCATGCGGGCTTCGAGGTCCTTGTCGATCTGTGCCTCGTTGGCAACAGGGAACTGATCCAGATGAACAGAGTCAAGCTCACCACCCAGATCCTTATACAGCTGGTCTGCATAGAATGGAGCGAATGGTGCCAACAGCTTGGCAACAGTCATCAAACAGGTATAGAGTGTCTGGTAGGCAGAGAGCTTATCCTCACTCATCTCCTTACCCCAGAAACGTTTGCGGTTCAAACGAACGAACCAGTTACTCAGGTCGTCATTGACAAAGGCGTCAATGAGACGTCCGGCACGTGTGGGATCGTAACCATCCAACTCGGTCTCTACACCCTTGATGAGGGTATTCAGACAAGAGAGGATCCAGCGATCGATCTCAGGACGCTTCTCGAACGCTACCTGTGCGGCTGTTGGGTCAAAGCCATCCACATTCGCATAGAGCGCAAAGAAGCTGTAGGTGTTATAAAGGGTTCCGAAGAACTTACGACGCACCTCGTCAACACCCTCTGGGTCAAACTTCAAGTTATCCCAAGGCTCTGAGTTGGTCATCATATACAGACGTACAGCATCGCTACCATACTTGTCAATCATGTCAAACGGGTTCACCACATTACCTACATGCTTTGACATCTTGTTACCTTTGGCATCGAGTACCAGACCTGAAGAGATCACATTCTTGAATGCGACAGAGTCAAAGATCATGGTAGCGATAGCATGCAGTGTGAAGAACCAACCACGGGTCTGGTCAACACCCTCGTTGATGAAGTCACAAGGGAAGGCAATACCCTTGTCAATCAGATCCTTGTTCTCGAATGGATAGTGGATCTGCGCATATGGCATAGAACCAGAGTCGAACCAAACGTCGATCAGGTCGGTCTCACGCTTCATGGGCTTACCGCTCTCTGAAACGAGCACGATATGATCTACGTAAGGACGGTGCAGGTCAATCTTGTCGTAGTTCTCCTTCGACATGTCACCAGGAACGAAACCATTATCCTTCAATGGATTCGAGGTCATGAAGCCAGCCTTGACGGCCTTCTCAATCTCGTTATAGAGTTCTTCAACCGAGCCAATGCAGATCTCCTTGCCATCCTCATCACGCCAGATAGGCAGTGGGGTTCCCCAAAAACGGCTACGCGACAGGTTCCAGTCGTTCAGGTTCTCAAGCCAGTTGCCAAAACGACCTGTACCAGTGCTCTCTGGCTGCCAGTTGATGGTCTTGTTGAGTTCGAACATACGGTCCTTCTTGGCTGTAGAACGGATGAACCATGAGTCGAGCGGATAGTAAAGCACAGGCTTGTCTGTACGCCAGCAGTGAGGATAATTGTGCACGTGCTTCTCAATCTTCAGCGCTGTGCCCTCCTGCTTCATCTCCATACAGATCACGATGTTCAGGTCCTCAGCCTTAGCGGCGCCCTGCTCATCATACTTGCCATCCTTATTGAACTCAGGTGCATAGGCGTTCTTCACATAGTCGCCGGCATGGTGACTGTAACCAGCCACATCCACGCACTTCTCCACAAAGTTCGCATCGAGCTCGTCCATCACATAGTACTTACCCTGAAGGTCTACCATAGGACGAGTCTCACCTTTTTTATTAATAAGGAACAGACTTGGGATATGGGCATCCTTTGCCACCTTGGCGTCATCAGCACCAAAGGTAGGAGCAATATGAACGATACCGGCACCATCCTCAGTGGTTACATAATCACCAGGGATCACACGGAATGCCTCGCTCTCCATCTCAACAAACTGATCCTTGCCGTTCTCGCCAGCAAACACCTTCTCAGGATGAGCGGCGGCATATGCCTTCACATAGTCAGCTGCATTCTGGTCGAGCTTAGCCGAGGGCTTAACCCAAGGCATCAGCTGCTGGTACTTCATGCCAACCAGTTCCTCACCAGTATAACGACCAACAATGCGATAAGGCACAAACTTCTCGCCCTTGTTGTACTCAGGCATCTCATCGCCATCGGTGATGTTACCCTCTGGTGAGAGGTAGGCATTCAGACGGCTCTCTGCCAGGATGATGGTGATCTTCTCACCATTATAGGCATTATAAGTCTCCACAGCCACATAGTCAATCTTCGGACCGACACACAGTGCTGTGTTCGAAGGCAAGGTCCAAGGTGTGGTGGTCCATGCTACGAAATAGGGCTCACCCCAGTTGGTCCACTCTGCCTTTGGATCGAGCACCTTGAAGAGAGCGGTCACCGTGGTGTCCTTCACATCACGATAGCAGCCAGGCTGGTTCAGCTCGTGTGAACTCAGTCCGGTACCGGCACCGGGAGAATAAGGCTGGATGGTGTAACCCTTGTAGAGCAGCCCCTTCTGATAGAACTGTTTCAAAAGCCACCACAGTGTCTCAATATACTTGTTATCATATGTGATATAGGGATTGTCCAGGTCAACGAAGTATCCCATCTTCTCTGTGAGGTCGCGCCATTCCTGTGTGAACATCATCACATTCTCGCGGCACTTCTTGTTGTAATCCTCGGTAGAGATATATTTCTTTGATGCCTTATTGTCGATATCAGCCTTGGTGATACCCAACTCCTTCTCAACGCCCAACTCAACGGGCAGACCGTGGGTATCCCAACCGGCCTTACGCTTCACCTGGAAGCCTTTCATCGTCTTATAGCGGTTGAAGGTATCCTTGATGGTGCGAGCCAACACATGGTGAATACCGGGGTGTCCGTTAGCAGAGGGAGGACCCTCGAAGAAAACAAACTGAGGGCATCCTTCACGCTCTTCTACAGAGCGCCAGAAGACATTCTTCTCACGCCACATGTCCAGGATATCATTATTCACCTGGGTCAGATTCAAGCCATTATGTTCTGCAAACTTCTTTGCCATATTCTACTGTCTTTAGCTTATACTTTTTTAACCTTATTTATTTAGCGTGCAAAGGTAGTAAATTTATCCGACCTGACAAAAGAAATAATTAATTTTAAGATTTAACTCGCAAAAAATGCCCTAAAAATTTAAATTTAGAAAGATTTTGTGTATATTTGCCACATAATTCCAATAAAAACAACTTAAAACAATTCAAATTAACGTATGATTACTATTTCAATGATTCTACAACTCCTCATCGTACTAGGTGCGTTGTGGGTTGGTTCTCGCTATGGCAGCCTCGCCTTAGGTGCCATCTCTGGCATAGGCTTAGCCATCTTGGTGCTCGGATTTGGTCTAACCCCTGGCACCCCGCCAACAGATGTGATTTATATCATCATTGCCGCTGTGACCTGTGCAGGTATCATGCAGGCATCGGGTGGCATGGACTGGCTCATCCAGATTGCAGAGCGTCTACTGCGCAAGCACCCCGACCATATCACATTCTTCGCACCATTGTGCACCTTCTTCCTGACGGTATTGGTGGGAACAGGTCATGTGGTCTACACGCTGATGCCTATCATCTGTGACATCTCATTGAAGAAAGGTATCCGTCCAGAGCGCCCTTGCGGTGTGGCATCGATAGCCTCACAGGTGGGTATCACCTGCTCGCCCATCGCGGCTGCCGTCGTGGCTTTCGTCAGCATTTCCAATGCTCATCACTTCGACATCACCATCCCGGGTGTCCTGATGATCTCAATTCCTGCTTGTCTCTGTGGTCTGATGCTTGCTGCAGCTGCATCCTATCATCGTGGACTCGACCTCGATAAGGATCCTGAGTTCCAGAGAAAGATAGCAGATCCCGTTCAGCGCAAGTACATCTATGGCAGTAGTGCAACGACCCTCGACAAGGAGATCCCGCAGTCAGCCAAGAATGCGGTGTTCATCTTCCTGGGGGCACTGGTCATCATTGTCTTCTTCGCTATCTTCCAGAATGCCCTACCCGCCCACGACACGCTCCGCGCAGTCAAGGGTGCTGAGGGACTCCATATCGATGAAAATATGACCATGACGGCTGATCAGTTAGTTAAGGCCAAGGTACACGTAACAGGTATAACCGAGTGGTTCAGCAAGCCATTAGCGATGAATGTCGTCATTCAGATTATCATGATCTCTGCTGCGGCTCTGATGATCATCTTCTGCAAAGCGCAACCTAAAAAGGCGGTTGCAGGTCCTGTATGGCAGTCAGGCATGGTAGCTGTTGTCGCCATCTATGGCATCGCCTGGTTGGCTGACACCTACTTCTCTAACTACATGTCTGAGATACAGACCATGCTGACGGATATCGTCAAAGAATATCCATGGAGCATTGCCTTCGTCTTCTTCATGGTTTCCGTGCTCATCAACTCACAGGGTGCAGTGGTGGTGGCCATGTTACCCCTGGCCTACAAGCTGGGCATTCCCGGACCGGTGCTGTTGGGTGTGTTGCCTGCCGTCTATGGCTACTTCTTTATACCTAACTATCCATCGGATATCGCCACCGTTAACTTCGATCGCTCAGGTACAACGGTCATTGGAAAATATCTGTTGAACCACTCGTTCATGATGCCTGGACTAGTTAGCGTAATCACTTCTACCATTGTAGCTTACCTGCTTACGATGATCCTTTACTAAAAGTAAAAATACCACAAAAAGAATAACCCCCGCCAATCAGCGGGGGTTATTCATATGATGTGCGCGGTGCGCTTACAGATTCAGACTCTTCTTCAGGGCTTCGATCTTCTCTTCAGCAGCCTTGCAGCAGCGCTCGTAGTCGGCAGCATCCTTGAAGCTGGCATCCTTCACCTCGGTATAGAACTTGATCTTTGGCTCAGTACCAGAAGGACGTACAGATACTTTTGTTCCATCCTCACAGAACCACTGCAGCACGTTACTGGTGTCAGGCATATTCAACTTCTCAACTGAACCGTCAGCCTTCTTGGCCTCGAGGGTCTGGTAGTCCTTCCACAGGCATACCTTGCTACCACCCAGCTCCTGTGGTGGGTTAGCACGGAAGTCAGCCATCATCTGCTTGATCTCATCAGCACCGGTCTTTCCTGGACGTACCACATTAATGGTGACCTCCTTCGAGAAGCCGTACTCCTTGTAGATATTCATCAGCAGATCATAGAGAGTCATGCCATTGTCACGTGCCCAGGCAGCGATCTCGCAGATCAGACAGATAGAGGCTGGAGAGTCCTTGTCGCGTACCTTGTCGAATGGCAGGAAGCCAAAGCTCTCCTCACCACCACCAATATATTTCTTGACGCCCTCAGAGATACGGATCTCATTGGCAATCCACTTAAAGCCGGTATAGCAGTCGCGGTACTCTACGCCGTTCTTCTTGGCAATCTCAGCAATCACCTCTGTGGTCACGATGGTCTTCACCAGGAACTCATTACCCTTCAGCTGACCCAGCTTCTTCTTGTTGGCAATGATGTACCATGAGAACATCATACAGGTCTGGTTACCATTGAGGATCTCCCACTCGCCCTTGGCATTGCGGCAAACGATGGCCAGACGGTCTGCATCAGGGTCTGAGGCGATAACCAGATCCGCATTCAGACGCGTTCCCAGTTTCATACCCAGGGTCATAGCCTCTGCATTCTCAGGGTTAGGACTAACCACGGTGGGGAAATTACCATCGATCACCATCTGCTCGGGAACCACATGGATATTCTGGAAACCCCATGAGCGCAGTGCCTCAGGAATGATCACACGACCGGTTCCGTGCATAGGACTATAAACGATGTTCAGGTCTTTCTGACGCAGGATGACATCCTGGTCAACCATAGCCTCCTTCACGGCCTGCAGGTAATCCCAGTCCATCTCACCGCCAATGATGTCGATCAGTTCCTTGTTGCCCTCGAACTTCACGTCCTCAATCTTCACCTTGTTCACCTCGTCGATGATACCCTTGTCATGGGGTGCCAGCACCTGAGCACCATCATCCCAGTAGGCCTTGTAGCCATTGTACTCGCGGGGGTTGTGAGAAGCGGTGACGTTAACACCGGCCTGACAACCCAGCTGACGGATGGCAAATGAGATCTCAGGGGTTGGTCTCAGACTCTCAAAGAGATACACTTTGATGCCGTTGGCAGAGAAGATGTCTGCCACAGTCTCTGCAAACATACGACCGTTGTTACGGCAGTCGTGACCTACCACTACTGAACTCTGCTTACCAGGGAACGCCTTCAGGATATAGTTGGCAAATCCCTGTGTAGCCATGCCTACAATATACTTATTCATACGGTTGGTTCCTGCACCCATAATGCCACGCAGACCACCTGTACCGAATTCCAGATTCTGATAGAAAGCATCGATGAGCGCTGTCTTATCGCTAGCGTCCAGCATCGCCTGCACTTCCTTACGTGTCTCCTCGTCAAAGGCTGGAGAAAGCCATTCTTTAGCTCGTGCCTCGCACTGAGCAATCAGTTGAGCATTGTCTGACATAGTCTTACTGTTTTAACTTTAGATGTTCATAATTTCTATTCTACAAAGATACGCAAAAATACAGAAGAATAGGCGAAAAGCAGATGCTATTTAATTTATCTTAACTTTTCGCCTATGCGTTATCTTCGTTGGGTTATTTACTTTTTAAAAGTCGGTCTATCTCATCAAACTGCTTACCCATATTCAGGTTGAAATAGATGCGATAGAGGGCGGGTGCCCATTTGTCCACCTCATCAGGGGCTTTGGCGCGATAGGGCTCCATATATGAACGGGCCTGCTCATAGATCTTGCGCAACTTGGTTTTGTTCTTGCGGGGATCCATGGACTGTGCGACATTCAGACAGGCGATACCGGCATTGAAATAGGCATCAGCCATGTCCGGCTTCAACTGGATCAGTTCGTCGCACACCTTCAGACACGCCTCGTAACGGTGCAGGTTCAATAGCACAGTACTCTTGGCATAAAGGAACAGGTAGTTGAGCGAGTCGGTCTTCAGCGCTTCGTTTACCACGCTGTCAGCCATCGCATAGTTACCACGACTGTTATACACATCCATCAAGCGGGGGAAGAAATAGTTCGACTTCGGATACAGGCGGAAGCCCTGCCACAGGGTAGCCATATGCATCGAGTCGTCCTCCAGCCAGTTCCAGGCCTCTGCCATATACTGCAGGGTGTACTCCATCTTACCCTCGTCGCGTTGAGCGGTGGGTGCATGACGGAGCGTCAGCACGGGGTCGTGCAAACGGTAGCCGCAATAGGTTGCCCAGTAGGCCACCTCCCCCATCTTCGGGTCTTTATACATCAGGTCGTAACCGGTAAACAGGGGTTGACGGTCACAGTCCAGATAGGTCTCGAAAAAGCTGTAGGCTTTCTTGAAGTCGCCTTTCTTCAGATGATGTGCGCCACCATAATAGATGTTAGGACGATAGGTCTGCATCTTAACAGCATTATCTTTGCGGTATTCCGGGTTCACCTTGCCTTTCTTGTCAGGACGGGCGTCAACAGAGTCCAGTCGCTCAGCGACAACAAACATACGCTGCGTCAGGTCAAAGAACCGGGTGGTGTCCACCTGCTGCTTCAGATACATCTTCTCATTGATAGCCAGATACTGCTTCTCTACAGCCTGTAACCAGATATCATAGATACGGGTATTTCCAAGATTTGCCGAGTCCTTCAACAGGTCGGTCATCAGCTTCTCTGCTTGTTCGAAGTTTTTCCCACTTTTTAAAATCGTCTTGGCATCTCCTATCTGCTTGCGCTGTGCACTCATCGGTGTATGCAACAAGAACAGACCGAGCGCTAATATCGTATATTTTTTCATTCAGTTTACACTTTAGTTTTCATTAGCGTGTGCAAAGGTATAAAAAAAATCCCTAAAATATTTGGAAACACCGTATTTTTTAATTATTTTTGCAACGCAGTCCTCTATTAACACTTTTATTAAAAAATGAGAAAGAAATATTTACTATGGGGCTATGCTGTCATTGCCATCTGCAGCATCGTCATCTTGATAGCAATTACCCTGACCTCACTGGCTGGCATGAAAGGTGCGCGCGACCATATGTCAAAAGCGGAGAATCGCAAGGCCATCTATGATACGGCAGTCAAGGTGATGCGCGACACCGGTTTGAAACTCCCCGATTTCCGTGTACAGGAACAGAAAGCAGGCCATTTTGAGAAGAAGGGATCGCTCTTCCAGGATACACTCATTATCTATTTCTACAAGGGCTTCCCTGAAGAGGCATGCCGCTCGTTTGAGGCACGTGCCAAGGTCATTTCGGAGACCAAGGACACTGCCAAGAGCGTCATCATCCAGGACGACAACTATTACTACCAGGATCGGTGTGTCAAAGGCTTCCGCTCTTCCATCCGACTGCATGTTAACCGGCAGACCCGCATCGGTGAGATTATCTATGGCAACTGGGCAGAGAAATAACCCTCAGGCCACCAAACGAAAACGGTCCCATACCTTGTTGACAGGTATGGGACCGTTCTTTATAGGTAAAACCGAATGGATTACTTCTTCTCTTCTGCCTTGGCGTCATCAGCCTTCTTGCTGTCAGCAGCAGGCTTTGCTGATGGCTTGTAGCGCTTGTTCAGACCATTGATCACATCCTGTGTGATATCAAACTTCTTGTTACCCATCAAGATATTGTCACCAGCCTTAGAAAGGATCAGGTCGTACTTCTTATCCTGGTTGTAAGCCTTCAGGAAGTTCTGCAGAGAGTCACGCAGAGCCTCGTTGAACTTAGCGGTCTCCTGAGCCAGCTCACCTTCGAGACGAGCCTGAAGCTCCTGAAGGTCACGCTGCTGACGCTCGATAGCGGCCTGCTGACTGGCAGCCTGCTCACGACTCTGGAAGCCATTGTTGTTCAATTTCTGCTGGAAGTTTGCCATGGCAGCCTGTAAGGCAGAGCCTTTCTGGTTCAAGGTGTTACGGGCATTGTTGCTCTTCTTCTGAAGGGTCACACTGTAGTCCTTGGCAAAATCATACTGAGTCATCAGCGAGTCCACCTCAACATATGCAAGTTTCATGCCCTCGCTGCTGGTAGTAGCTGGCTGATCGTCCATCTTAGGACTCTGGTTGTTGCACGATACCATCATTGCAGCGATGGCCAGTGCTGGTAAAATGTACTTTTTCATTTTGATTTTTAATTATTATACTTATATTATTTTCCTATTATATTATTGTTTCTCGTCGACGGCATACACGCTCTTCCGACGCATCTCACGATCCTGGTCAAGCACACAATGGATACCTCTATCCTTCATGGCCTGTGAGTCATGGATATGCTGAGAAGAGAACTCGCCATTGTGCTTGAGAAGCACCTTTACGAGCAAAAATGCCATGCCTATAGCAATTATTAACGCGCTTATGAGTAGAGTTTCAATCATTTTTTATACCTTTGCGGCTGCAAAGTTAAGCATTTTATAGCGAAATCAAACAAAAAAAGCATTAATAATGAATAAAAACGATTTAAAACCTGCAGTTGTGTTCGCAGAATTTGCGAAGATTAACGAAATTCCACGTCCATCGAAGCGAGAAGAGAAGATGATTGCGTACCTCCAGCAGTGGGGTGCGAGTCACCAGTTGGAGACCAAAGTCGACGAAACTGGCAACGTCATCATCCGCAAACCCGCCACCAAGGGTATGGAGAACTGTAAGACCGTCATCCTCCAGAGTCACATGGATATGGTATGCGACAAACTGGTGGATGTAGAGTTCGATTTTGACAAGGATGCCATCAAGACCTATATCGATGGTGAGTGGCTCACAGCAGAGGGTACCACCCTGGGTGCTGATGATGGTATTGGCTGCGCCATCGAGTTGGCCATCCTGGCCAGCGAGGATATCGAGCATGGGCCTATCGAGTGCGTGTTCACACGCGATGAAGAGACAGGTCTCTCTGGAGCTGAGGGCATGAAGGCCGGCTTTATGACTGGCGACTACCTCATCAACCTCGACTCAGAGGATGAGGGTGAGATCTTCGTCTCATGTGCCGGTGGCCGTAACACCACCGCCAAGTTCACGTTCCAGCGTCAGCAGCCTGCTGAGGGCAGCTTCTTCATGAAAGCCCAGCTGAAAGGTCTCGTAGGTGGTCACTCTGGCGACGATATCAACAAGAAACGTGCCAATGCCATCAAGATCCTGGGTCGTTTCCTCTATCAGGAGATGAACCGTTATGAGGGTATCCAGCTGGCACAGTTCCATAGTGGCAAGCTGCATAATGCCATCCCACGCGATGGTCAGTTTGTCATCGCAGTGCCTAACGCCATCAAAGAGAATGTCAAGGCCGACTGGAACATTTTCGCCGCAGAGGTGGAGGATGAGTTCCATGTTACCGACACCCAGATGGTATGGAGCATGGAGAGCACCGACGCAGAGACCGTCATCGAGCCAGCTGTTGCCAAGCGCTTTGTGTGGGCCATCCAGGCTGTCGACAACGGCATCTATGCCATCTGTCAGGACGAGGCACTGGGCGGCATGGTTGAGACTTCTTCCAACATCGCCAGCATCCACTCTTCCGAGAACAGCATCGAGATCCTGAGCAGTCAGCGTTCTAATGTCATGTCTAACCTCGACAATATGTGTGCCACCATCCGTGCCACTTTCGAACTCGCTGGTGCAGAGGCTGTCTCTGGCGACGGCTATCCCGCTTGGAAGATGAAGGCCAACTCCGAGTTGCAGAAGATCGTGCATGAGAGCTACGTGAAACTGTTTGGCAAGGAGCCTGTGGTACGTGGCATCCATGCTGGTTTGGAGTGTGGTCTGTTCTCAGAGCGCTATCCACAGCTCGACATGGTCAGCTTTGGCCCTACCCTGCGTTTCGTCCATACCCCCGACGAGCGCCTGCTCATCCCAACCGTACAGATGGTATGGGATCATCTGCTCGATATTCTTAAAAATATTCCTCAGAAATAAGGCATATGCGCGCGTACATTATTAATATGTCGCTCTGCTTGGTTGTACTGCTTCTCGCCTCGTGCGGCAAGCAGTACACAGCTGAGCAGACCGTGAAGGATTTTGTGGCACAAAACCTCAAAGAGGGTGTGGAAACCCAGCGTCTCGATTTCGGTGATCTGGGCACCACACGACATCTGAAAGACAGTCTCGTGGCACAATTGCGAAAAAACGGCTCTTCCCTCTATAAAAAGGACATCACGTATGGTCAGATACCCGCTGGAGAGGTGTACTATCTGAGAATGACATACTTACATCAGGGCGACACCTTACAGAACACATTCTATATGGATCCGGAGCTGAAAGAAGTCATTGCTTTCAAATAACTTTTTTCGAAAAAAGTCGCATAAAAATTTGGAGGATTGAAAAAATAGTCGTACCTTTGCACCCGCAATCGAGGAAACGCCCCGAGGTTTCAAACTCAAAGGGTCCTTTGGAAGGATGGGTGAGTGGCTGAAACCAGCAGTTTGCTAAACTGCCGTACGGGTTCCCGTACCGGGGGTTCGAATCCCCCTCCTTCCGCTGACCGAAGGGTGTGTTTCTGAACATTGCACCGCAGGATGGTCGATTCATCTAATGGTTAGGATACAAGATTCTCAATCTTGGCATAGGGGTTCGATTCCCCTATCGACTACGAAAGAATGCGGGAAAAAGATGGTCGATTCATCTAATGGTTAGGATACAAGATTCTCAATCTTGG
>JAEEGK010005225.1_pt1 | contig 31412 bp, 22 predicted proteins | sample 8958771 | NCBI WGS metagenome assembly JAEEGK01 (sample SAMN16246547, study PRJNA631951) | gut metagenome | biome: gut microbiome; feature: rumen; material: SC-attached | host: Bos | place: Iran: Karaj | collected 2018-10
CTACTTTAGATTATGCCCTTATTGCTGATAGTGGACTAGAAGTATTAGCAAATGGGAAATTATTTATAAATGGTAATCTTTTAGCAGGTATTGATGAAAATGGGGTAGGAATAAAGCTTAATGGAGGATCTGAAATAACGGAAGACTTTGGTGATAGCGAGAACCCTAATGTTAAAAGTGGAAGAATTGCCACTGCTGGTGATATTATTATGGCGAGTGTATCTGGGAAAACTACTAAATTAGTTTCTGGGAGCAATCCAATATATTATAGGAATTTGTATTTAGGCGAACCGAGTGAAACACCAAGTTCTGCTGGAACAATAAGCGTACAATTTAATGGAGATGTGTTAGCAAAAGATGATTTAGAAATCAACTCGAATTCTACTGTTAGAGTTAATCAAAATGAAAACGCTAGTTATTTTGGGTTTAATGATAAAAACGATGAGGGTGCGGATTCAAGTAGTGCAATAGTAATAAATGCTTCAAATATTAGTGGGTTAAATATTAATCTAGGTAATTTATATTTGGCAGGTAGAGCTTTTATAGATGGCGTTAAAAGTACCAATAGGATTGATACAAATGGTGACCCTATTATTTATAAAACTGGCGAGAGTGTATCAGTAAAGGGAAATTATATTGCGTATCAAACTCCGCTTGTTGACACTACAGATAATAAATATGATGTTGAGAAAATGAGATTTTCGCCTTATTTTATGAAAGGTAGTAAAGAGGGAATTGAAGGCGATACAAATTTGGCATTAAGTTTAGTTGATAATTTTGCTACAGGTAGTATGTCATATAAGGATTTTGATAGCCAAGAGAAGTGGCAATATTTTAGACAATATTTCTTAAAAAATGAAAGTACAATAAGGAAGCCTACTCTTAAAGTAGCAATCGTAAAATATTTGGAGGGCATAGGATTTAATAATGGTAATTTAGTGAATCGTACAGTTACTACACAAGAACAGACAAATATGATTAATAAAGGTGCAAGATTTGAAGAATTTACATCATATTATGGATATGTACCAGTTGCTGAAGAGACTGGGGAAATAAGTGATAAAGCTAAAGATGATATTAAAGATTGGCTTAAGTTTGGAACGAGTACGAAAGAAATAAGAGATGGCGAGTTTTATACATATATTTCAAAGCTTAATGCTGGAAATAAAGTTTTAGATTTTAAAAATTCTACTAGAAATGGCATAGTAATTCACGATGGAGATCTAACTATTAAAGGAGATGCCAATACTATATTTACAGGAGTGATTATAGTAACTGGCAAATTGACAATAGATGGTCAAATGACTGTTATAGCAGATAAAGATTTGACAGCTCAAGTAATAATAAACAATTATTTGGGTGCTGATGGATATGGTAGTTCGCTTGGAGAAGGAACGTTATTTAATACTTTTGCTTACGATGATTCTGGAACAACGTATTCTATTATAAACTTTTATGATTCAAATAGTAATATGGTTAATATTAATGAACTTATAGGAATTAGTAATTGGGAAAAACAAAATTATGGCAGATTGTAGGAGGGATTCTTTTGAAACAAAATAAAGGCTTTACACTAGTAGAAATTGTAATTGTTTTAGCATGCCTTGTCGGGGTACTTGCCTTCTTTTGGAAGATTTTAGAGTCATCTTCTAAAGATGCTTATACTATAAATGAAAAAATGGAAGTGCAAAATTCGGTAGCGTCTCTTATGAACATAATACAGCAGGATACACAAGAGGCTAAGATTATATTAATATCAGAGAATACTTATGGAATTTTTACCACTCCTGTCAACAGTAGCAAAGTTTATGAAAATAAGAAATATGAATTTGGCAATGAAAGTAATAAAAGGACCTATGAATTTGATTCTTCGAACAAGACAGTAACAAGAATTAGTATAAAAGGTGGGGATGTTGAGACTGGGACTTATTATAATATAGTTGGATTTTCTTTAAAACCTATTAATAAGCCTAATTATGGTGTCGAGGTCGATATAATAGGTGGGAAAAAGGATTATGATACTGCGGAGTTAGATAAGAGCAGATATAGTTTAAATAGTACTTTCTATACTAGAAATACTGCCATATAAAATATAAATTGATTATAAAAGAGTGTATTAAAATTTTAATACACTCTTTTTGTGCATTTTTCTATAATTTACTAACAACAAAATTAAATATTTTATTGAAATTTTAAAATTAAAAATATACAATATTTTAGTAGAAAGAAATAATATTAAAATACATATGAAAAGGTGGTGTGGAAATGAAGTTAAAAGATGCTACAGTCGGTATATTAATTATCGGAGTTATTTTAATGTTCATTATTCCACTCCCAAGTGCGGTACTTGACGTACTTTTAACAATAAATATTACTGCGTCTATAATTATACTTTTAAATACAATATATAGTAAGGGACCTCTTGATATGTCCATTTTCCCATCATTGTTACTTATCATGACGATGTATCGATTAGGTTTAAACCTTACTTCTACTAAGCTTATATTAGGTGATGGGCAAGGAACAGATAAAGCCGGTAAAGTCGTAGAAAGTTTTGGCCAATTTGTTGCCGGTGGCGATATGGTAGTAGGCTTCATTGTATTTATAATTATAATGGTAGTTCAATTTTTGGTTATCGTAAAAGGTTCTGAGAGGGTTGCAGAAGTTGCAGCAAGATTTACTTTGGATGCTATGCCTGGTAAACAAATGGCAATTGATGCTGATCTTAATTCAGGTTTGATTAATGAGGAAGAGGCAAAGATTCGTAGAAAAAATATTCAAAGAGAAGCAGATTTCTACGGAGCGATGGATGGTGCTGGTAAGTTCGTAAAGGGAGATGCTATTGCGGGTATTGTAATAACTTTTGTTAACCTTATTGGTGGAGTTATTTTAGGAATAATGCATGGGTCAGATGTAATGACAGCACTTAACGAATATGCGTTACTTACAATAGGTGATGGCTTAGTTAGCCAGGTCCCAGCTCTTATTATTTCATTATCTACTGGTATTATCGTTACAAGAGCAGGTGCAGAATCTAATTTAAGTAGAGATTTCATAAATCAGTTATTTACTAATCCAAGTGTATTGGGAGCTGGTGCGGTAGTTTGCTGTTTATTCGCATTTACTGGAATGCCAACAGTTCCATTTTTGGCACTTGCTGCTATTTTAGCATTAGTTGCATATAGCTTTAAAACTGCCCAAGAAAAAGAAGCTGAGGTTGATCAAACTCAGGTTCAAGAAGAGGAAGTTCAAGAAATTAGAAAACCTGAAAATGTTGTTACATTATTACAAGTTGACCCAATTGAATTAGAATTTGGATATGGTATAATCCCATTAGCAGATGCTGCACAAGGTGGAGATTTGCTTGATAGAGTTGTTATGATAAGACGTCAACTTGCTATTGAACTTGGTATGATAGTCCCAGTTATTAGATTAAGAGATAATATTCAACTCGCTCCGTATGAGTATTCTATTAAAATAAAAGGTGTTGAAGTTGCTAGAGGCGAACTTGAGAACGATTGCGTATTAGCAATGGATCCAGGCACTGCAGATGGAGATTTGCCTGGTAAACAAACAGTAGAACCAGCATTTGGACTACCTGCTGTTTGGATACCTGTTAGAGAGAAAGAAAGAGCTGAAATGAAGGGTTATACCATTGTTGACTTACCTTCTATCGTTGCAACTCATTTAACTCAAGTTGTAAAATCTAATGCATATAAATTGCTTGGACGTCAAGAAGTTCAGACGCTTATTGATAATGTTAAAGAGAGAAACCCTGTTATTGTTGAGGAATTAATACCTAAGATTATGACTATAGGAGAAGTACAGAAAGTATTAAGTCATTTACTTAAAGAAGAAATTTGCATAAGAGATATGGTTACTATTTTGGAAACTTTGGCTGATTATGCAGTAATAACTAAAGATACAGAAGTTTTGACTGAATATGTAAGACAAGCTCTTAGCAGGTCAATTTCTCAGAAATACATAGAGAAAAATAGAACTAATGGAGTTATAACTATTGAACCATCTCTAGAACAAGAGCTTGTGGGGGCTGTACAAAAGACTGATTTTGGATCCTATATTGCTGTAGATCCTGACAAAACAGAAAATATCATAAATAATTTAACTAAGCAGGTTAAAGTTGCTATTTCTAATGGAGAGCAGCCTATAATATTAACTTCACCTGCGTTAAGACCATACTTTAAGAAAATGATAGAAGGTGTTTTACCTAGTGTGGTTGTATTATCTTATAATGAGATAGATGCAGATGCAAATGTAAAATCTATTGGAATGTTGTCTGCTTAATATTTGTAAAATGGAGGGGAAATAATGAAAATTCGTCGTTATATGGCCAATAATATGCAAGAGGCTATAAACAAAGTTAAAATTGATTTAGGAACGGATGCAGTTATTCTTAATACTCGTAAGGTTAAAAGACCAGGCCTTTTTAGTTTTTTAAGAGCCCCTCTGATTGAAGTATTGGCATCAGTTGAGGAAGAGGAAAACGAGGTTAGAACATTGGCTGATGTTGCTAATCCAAAAGTTGAAGAACTTGAAAATAAAGTCAAAAATATGGAAGGCATGTTAGATAAAATTTATCAACAAATGTCTGAAATGCAGAGGAACTCTTCTAATAATACTAATTCTAATGCTAAACAAGAAGATACTACTTCAAAAATTTATAAAGTATTTGTCGATAATATGAAACAAAACGACGTCGAAGATACAGTAATTGACGAAATTTTGAAGTCATTAAAAGAGCAAGGAATTGATAATAATTCTAATGTAAATGAAGTTTTTGCAATTTTTAAAAAAGAACTTATAAATCGTCTAGGTGTATCTGAACAAATAAAAGTTGATAATTCAAAGCCTAAAGTAATCATATTTTTAGGGCCTACTGGGGTAGGAAAAACTACTACTTTAGCTAAAATTGCAGCTAATTTTATGATAAAAGAAGGGAAAAAAGTAGGACTTATTACAGCAGATACTTATAGAATAGCAGCAGTTGAACAATTAAAAACTTATTCTGAAATTATGGGAACCCCGATAACTGTTATCTATTCGCCTAAGGAAATGAAAGATGCTATTAAGAAAAATTCAGATGCTGAGTTGATTTTAATAGATACTCCTGGTAAGAGCCATAGAAATAAAAAACATTTTGATGAAATAAAAGAAATATATAGAGCAGCTGAACCAGACGAAACATACTTACTTATTAGCGCTACGACAAAACCTAAAGATTGTAAGGACATTATAAATGCATATAGTTTCGTAGATAACTATAAGTTGATTTTTACTAAAGTAGATGAAACATCTTCTTTAGGAGTATTATTAAATGTAAGAGAGCTTACAGGGAAACCACTTTCATATGTCACCACGGGGCAAAGCGTTCCGGATGATATTGAAATAGCTGATGTTGAGAGCATTTCAAAAAAATTGCTAGGCAATAGTTAGTCTTTACTTTACTTATATAGAGGAGCAATATCAATGAGAGATCAAGCTAACAAACTTAGAGAAATAGTTAATAAAGTTAATAATGATAATATAGAAACCTCTATCGAATCGTTAAAAACCAGTGCAAAGGTAATTACGGTTACAAGCGGTAAAGGTGGAGTTGGAAAAACAAATGTTACAATAAACCTTGCAATCGCCTTAAGTAAATTAGGCTATAGAGTTGTTGTTATTGATGCCGATTTAGGATTGGCTAATATTGATGTTGTTTTAGGAATAATGCCGAAATATTCGCTAGTAGATATAATAAAAAATGGTAAAAATGTAATGGATGTTTTAACAACAGGACCTAACAAAGTAAAATTTATTTCTGGCGGCTCGGGTGTTGAAGAATTAACAAGACTTAGTCAGTTAGAATTAGAAAATTTTGTTAGAAATATTGGACTTTTAGATAAGATTGCTGATGTCATTTTAATAGATACAGGTGCTGGAATTTCTGAAAATGTATTAAGATTTGCAATGGCAGCAGATGATGTCGTTGTGGTTACTACACCGGAGCCTACTGCAACTACAGATGCGTATGCACTTATCAAGGCAATTGGAGTTAGAAATAAAAATAAAACTATACGCCTTCTAGTAAACAAAACTGAAACGGCTATAGAAGCACAGACAGCTATGCAAAAACTAAATAATGTAGCTAAGAAATTTTTACAGGTTAAATTAAGTTTTCTAGGGTATATTAGTAATGATCCGTTTGTATCTAAAGCTGTAAAGCAACAAAAGCCTTTTGCTGTGATTTATCCTGAATGTACAGCAAGTAAAAATTTAAATGAAATAGCAAAGAAAATAATGCAAGAGCCTACAAGTTCTGGAAAAAATTCTGGCATAAAAGGATTTTTTAATAAGTTTTTTTCATCAAATGATGTAAATTAAGAAGGATTTTTTAAATACAATGTAGTATTAGAGAATATAAATGGTAGGATTAGCTTAAATTTTAAGTGAATGTGAGGGAGAGAGATGCAAGAAGAACTACAATATAACAGTGAAGATGTTGAGTTGTGGAACGAATATAAAAAAACTCGTTCTCCTGAAATTAAGGAGACACTCATATTAAAATATGCATCATTAGTTAAGTGCGTTGCTGGACGTATTGGTGTTTATTTTGGTGGGAATGTTGAATATGAAGATTTAGTAAGTTACGGAGTGTTTGGCTTAATTGATGCTATCGACAAATTTGATTTAGATAAGGGAGTTAAATTTGAAACATATGCTTCACTTAGAATACGTGGTGCGATTATTGATAGTATAAGAAATTTAGACTGGATTCCTAGGTCTCTTCGTCAAAAGAGTAAAGAGCTTGAAAAAATATATTCCGATTTGGAACACGAACTTGGACGTTCTGCTACGGACGAAGATGTTGCTAAGAAATTAGGCATTTCTCCTGAAGAATTTGGTAAAATGTTAAATGATATAAATATTTCTTCATTAGTTTCTCTAGATGAATTCTTAGAACAAAACTATGATCATGGGGTTTCTCCTCGAGAGACTTCTCGGGACATGCAACCAGAAGGCTATATGGAGAAAAATGAATTGAAAAGTATTTTGGGTAAATCTATAGATTTATTACCCGAAAAAGAAAAATTGGTAGTTTCATTGTATTACTATGAAGATTTGACTTTAAAAGAAATTAGTGCAATCATGCATGTATCTGAATCTAGAATATCTCAACTTCATACAAAGGCTATACTTAGATTAAAAGGTAAACTTAGCAGACAAAAAAATATTTTGTTAGATTAGATAATATGGCTATGGAGGGGATTTTATGGGAATTTCTCCGGTAGATATGCAGGTTATGCTAACTAAAACTACAGAACTTGCTAGTAAGCATAGCACAGAGCTGCATAAAGCAGTTGCAGATCAGCAAAAGGTTTCTGAAAAGGAAACTCAAAGGCAAGAAGAAAATACTAAGAAAGTACATGAAAGAGATTCTTCAGAGAGAATATATGTTGATGAAGAAGACAAAAATAAAAATAAACAAGAGAAAAACAAATCAAAACCTGGTGAAAAAAGAGATGATGAATCTGAAGAGGAAGAAGAGGAGTTTGAACCAATAGACAATATTGGACGTCACTTTGATGCATCAGTTTGATTTTTAAGATACCAAAGAAAAGAGGATTTATAAATGGTTTATGCTATGTTTTTTTGTATAATTACAGGGATACTTTTTGTGATTTCAACAATTAGAATGGGTTCCGTAAAAAAATGGATGAAGGTACAGATTAACGTCCTTGAGAAGAAAAAAAGTGAATTGGATGAATTAATTAATTCTTCTAGTGATATGGTTAACGAATTAAATAGTATTTCTGATTATGTTGCAGAATTAATAGGCAATAGAACAGAAGAATTAAATGGTATGGTTAAAGCAGCAGACGAGAAAATTACTGAATGTAAGAATTTATTTGAACAGACTAAGAAAGAAAATATAGTTGAATTTCCAAATAAAAATATTAGTGAAATGGTTACTCATAGTAGAAAAGAAGAAATTGAGGAACTATATAATGAAGGATATTCTGTTTCAGAAATTGCAAGAGAGCTTAATATTGGAAAAGGCGAAATAGAATTAATGCTTGGAATTACTGAAAGATATTTAAGATTAGCAAATTAGTAAAAAATTACTGCCGCTTTTTAATAAAAAGCGGTTGCTTTTTTTATTAAAAATGCCGAATACATTTATTAGAGAGAAGGTTGAGAAATTGGTTAATAAATGGAAAAAAGGCGAAATCGCTTGGTTAATCTTTGCATTTTTAGTTGTTTTGGCTACGATAGTATATAAACATATCATAGTCAAAGAAATAGGTTTTTATTCAATAGTATCTGATGTATCGGCACTACTAGGTGTAATTTATGTAATACTAATAGCAAAGCAAGATAGGAAAGCATATTTATTTGGTATGGGAAATGTCTTTTTGTATGCGTTAGCAGTTAATAAGAAAGGTCTATATATAAGTACATTATATAATTTATTGTATAGTTTACCTATTTTAATATATGGCTATATTCATTGGGGCAAATTAGAAAAAAATAATAATGCTGCTGTAAAAGAGTTTTCTTTAAGAGAGAGAATTTTAGGTATATTATTAATGATAGCGACAACAATTGGATTTGCAGTATTTTCTAAACAGATTTTGGGTGGAACGAATGTATTAGCAGATTCTGTTGTATCGGTATGTGTTTGCGTTGCAATGTTTTTAATGACTCAGAAGTATGTTGAACAGTGGATGTTGTTTATAATTTCAAATTTTATGGGGATAATTTTATTTTTACCAAAAAGTTTTGAAGATATTTATAATATAGACTTGTTTGCTATGTGGACAATTTACTTTATAAATTCGATTTATGGGTACGTTATTTGGAAAAAGGCAATAGTCAAGGAAGAAAATATAGTAGCTGGAGATGAAAGGGAATGAAAGATATGAAAAAGATCTTGATAATTTGCATAAGTGCTGTACTTTTATTGAGTGTTGGTATAGGAGTTATTTCTCAAAAAGCATATATAAATACTTTTACACCAGATGTCGAAAATACTGATGAAACGATGAGTGAACTTTTTAGACAAGAAGAGCCAACACCAACCCCTACGCCAGAACCTACTAAGGTATATGATGGAGTAGTTTACCTTACTTTTGATGATGGACCTGTCCCAGCTATTACTTCTCAAATTTTAGATACGTTAAAAGAATATAATGTAAAAGCTACTTTCTTTATGATAGGAAGTTATGCGGCTAAAAATCCAGATATGGTAAAAAGAGTTTTTGATGAAGGACATACTGTAGCTAGTCACTCTTATACTCATCAAAAATCGATGTTTAATTCTTTGGAAGCTTTTAAAAAAGAAATTAATGAGAGTGTTGATACACTAGAGGAAATAACAGGAGAGAAGGTTAAATTTTTTAGACTTCCTTATGGTACAAAAATAGGTGAGTCTTATAAAAATTTTTTAGATGAGAAAGGGTTAACTATTGTAAAATGGAATTGCGAAAGCTATGATTCTAGAACAGCGACTAAAACAGCAGAGCAAATTTTAGAAGGAGTAAAAAATACAAAACCGGCTAAGGGAGATGTAGTTGTTATTATGCATGATACCTATGGAAAGCAAAAAACAGCTGATGCATTGCCTAGTGTTATTGAATATTTTGAAAGTATAAATTATGAATTTAAGAGATTTGAATAAAGTTATAAACGTAGAAAGGAGTCATGATATTTAATATCATGTATTAAAAGTATGGCAATATGGGCAATTTCTGATTTCCATCTATCGTTTGGGGTAAACAAGCCAATGAATGTTTTCGGGAAAAACTGGGATGGATATGAAGAGAAATTAAAGAAAAATTGGATAGACAATATAAAACCTACCGATACAGTTCTTATGGCAGGAGATTTTTCGTGGGGAATGTATTTAGAGGAGACTGTTCCAGATTTTAAATTCCTAGAAGAATTACCTGGGCATAAAATTATGATAAAAGGTAATCATGATTATTGGTGGGGAACTTTAAATAAACTTGAGATTTTTAAAAAGGAAAATGGGTTTAATAGTATAAATTTTTTGCATAATAATTTTTTTATGATAGAAGATATTGCAATTTGTGGGACTCGTGGATGGGAAATAGGAAGCGAAGAATTTGATATAGAGCAAGACAAAAAAATATATGAAAGAGAAAAGGAAAGGCTTATAAGGTCTTTAACTTTGGGTAAAAATTCTGGCGCAAAAGATATTATAGCGATGGTTCATTATAACGTTGGAATTAATGATGATTATGTTGAAATATTAAAAAGTTTTGACGTTAAGAAGTGTATATTTGGACATTTACACGGAAAAATAGATAATTTAAATTATGAAAAAGGCGGGATACAGTTTATTTGTACGTCTTGTGATTTAATTAATTTTTCTCCTATAAAAATAGAAGAATAATATTGATTTTTCCAATTTAATATCATAAAATAAACGTGACAGATTTTAAACATAGGAGGAGCTAAATATGTATTTATTTGGTAAAGTTACGGTAATTCCGCAGGTGCCGGAAAGAATTAATAGATTGGAGGAGCTCGCTTATAATCTATGGTGGTCTTGGCATACGGAAGCATTAAAATTATTTAAAACAATTGATCCTGACTTGTGGGAGAATTGTCAGAAAAATCCTATAAAATTTATTAACAATGTTGAACAATCTAAGCTTGAAGTCGCAGCAAATAATGAAGATTTTTTATCGCAATATGATTTGATTCTATCTAAATTTGATTCTTATATGAATGATACTAATACATGGTTCAAAACAACATATCCAAAGAAAAGTAAAGATAAAATTGCATATTTTTCGGCTGAATACGGCCTTGATGAGTCGTTCCCTGTTTATTCTGGCGGACTTGGTATACTTTCTGGTGACCATTGCAAATCCGCAAGTGACTTGGGGCTTCCTTTTGTTGCAGTTGGACTTTTATATAAACAAGGATATTTTAATCAAAGAATAAATAAAGAAGGCTGGCAAGAAGCTAGTTATACAGAACTTGATATAAGCGAATTGCCGATAAAACCTGTTTTAACTAAGAGTGGAGAAGAATTAGTAATTAATATAGATTTTCCTGGAAGAGTGGTATTTGCTAGAGTTTGGCAAGTTAATATTGGCAGAATTAAATTATATATGCTAGATACAAATGTTGAATCTAATTCTCAATACGATAGAGATATTACTGCAAGACTTTATGGTGGAGACCAAGAAATGAGAATCCAACAAGAGATATTCTTAGGAATTGGTGGATTAAAAGTATTAAAAGCTATTGGAATTAAGCCTACTGTTTATCACATGAACGAAGGACATTCTGCATTTATTTGCATAGAGTTAATCAAAAACTTAATTCAAGAAAAACAAATATCTTTTGATAGTGCAAAAGAAATTGTTTCTTCTTGTACCGTATTTACTACTCATACACCGGTACCTGCTGGAATAGATATTTTCCCTGTCGCACTTATGGATAAATATTTCGGAAGCTACTGGAATCAAATGGGAATAAGTCGTCATGAGTTCATGGAACTTGGAATGTCCCAAGCAAATGAAGCTGGTCAAAGCTTTAACATGGGAGTTTTAGCATTAAAAATTGCTGGTAAAAAGAATGGCGTAAGTAAGTTGCATGGAGAAGTTTCTAGAAATATCTTTAGAGATGTATGGCCTTTAGTGCCAGAAGAAGAAGTACCAATATCTCATGTTACTAACGGAGTTCATACTTTAACATGGCTAGATAGTGATTTGAAAGAACTATATGATGAGTATTTACCTACTGATTGGGAAATGAATATATCTTCTGCAAAAACATGGAAAGCGATAGATAAAATACCTAATAGAAAATTATGGGAACTTCATCGTCATAATAAAGCTAAGTTATTTGAGATGGCACGTAGAAATATAAAAGAGCAAATGGAGCGTAATGGTGAACAACCTGGTGAAATTATGAAGGTCGATAATATGCTTAATCCAGATGTGCTTACAATTGGTTTTGCTAGAAGATTTGCTACTTATAAACGTGCGAACTTAATATTTAGAGACCTAGAAAGAATTAAACGTATATTAAGTAATGCAGATATGCCAGTTCAAATTATTTTTGCTGGAAAAGCTCATCCGGCTGATAGACCTGGTCAAGAGATTATAAAAAATATATATGATATTAGCAGAATGCCTGAATTTAGAGGAAAAGTAATTTTACTTGAAAACTATAATATGAACGTTGCTAGATATTTACTTCATGGTGTAGATATTTGGATGAATAATCCACGTCGTCCACTTGAAGCTAGTGGAACTAGTGGTCAAAAAGCTGCAATAAATGGTGCTATTAACTTTAGTATATTAGATGGCTGGTGGATAGAAGGATATAAAAATAATAGTGGTTGGGCTATTGGTAAAAATGAATATTATTCTAGTTTAAATCATCAAGATAATGTTGATAGTGATAGCATATATACTACTCTAGAGAAACAAATTATTCCTTTATACTATACAACTGATATTAACGGCGTACCAAATGATTGGGTTGAAAAAATGAAAGCGTCTATAAAGGTAGTTGCTCCTGAGTTTAGTACAGAGAGAATGTTAAAAGACTATACGAATGATTTCTATATACCTCAAATGGAGAGATATAATTCGGTAACTCAAGATAGCTTTGCAAAGATTAATGATTTATGCACTTGGAAAGATTATATATCTCAAAACTGGGATAATATTCATATCAATCCAATAAATCTTACAGCTTATGAGAATAATCCTATTTGCGTAAATCAGAGTATATCTCCTGCGTGTCTTGTATATCTTGGAAATATTGATCCAAAGGATGTTGACGTTGAGGTTTACTATGGAAAGATTTCTGATGATGGAGAGTTAAGAGAGTCTGCTTCTTGTCCTATGAAGCTTGCTCAGAAAAATGGAGATATGTATGAATACAAATCTGAAATAGTTATGAAAAATGGCGGTAATTATGGCTTTACTTATAGAGTAGTTCCTAAAAATTCTATGCTTATAAATAAACAGGATATGGGACTTGTTAAGTGGGTATTATAATTTTGATTATAAAATAGTGGGGTGCGAAAGTACTCCACTATTTTTGTGCTTTCTTTTATAAAATTTATTGAATGTTATAAATTAATTTTATATAATCAAAATGTGCTTTAAGAAGGGAGCGTATTTATGATTGAAATTTTTAAGACTATAGATAATAAGTTGACTAAAATTGATGATTTTGAAGAAGGCTCATGGGTTAATATTACTAATCCTACTGCTGAAGAAATTGATGAGATTGAAAAACGATTTAATATTGAACATTCTTATCTAGTTTCAGCGATAGACATAGAAGAACGTTCTCGAATTGAAGTAAATGAAAAAGAGCAAACACTTATTATATCGGATATCCCGGTTATCGAAAAAGAAAACGATAAAGAATTATATAATACAATCCCTCTCGGCATAATAATGCTTTCTACTTGTATTATTACTATATGCATGGAAAAAAATCCTGTTATAGAAGATTTTACAAATAATAGAGTAAAAGGATTTTTTACTAATTATAAAAATAGATTTATACTCCAACTATTATATAGAGGGTCTTATACTTTCGTAAGGTACTTAAATCATATAGATAAATTAACAGATAAAGTTGAGAAAAATTTATATAAGTCTATGGAGAATGATGAGCTTTTGAATTTGCTTGATCTTCAAAAAGGGTTAGTTTATTTTTCGAATTCCCTTAAAGCTAATGAATTAGTTCTTGAAAAAATGCTTAAATTAGAATACTTAAAGCAATATCCAGACGATATGGATTTGCTTGAAGATGTTATTATAGAAAACAAACAGGCAATAGAGATGACAAGCGTTTTTAGAGGGATATTAAGTACTACTATGGAAACGGTTGCTTCTATTATTTCTAATAATGTTAATAATGTTATGAAATTTTTAACGTCAGTAACAATTTTGATAACAATTCCTACACTTATTACTAGTTTTTATGGCATGAATATGTACTTGCCACTAGCTGGAACAAAAGCATCATATTTAGTTATTATAGGGCTTTCAATTCTTGCTTGCATATTCCCGATATATTTTTTATATAAGAAAAAAATGTTTTAAAAGTAAGATGAACAAAAAGTGATGGGAGAACAAAACCTTAATCCACTGAAAGATAGATGAGGGGGACTCGATATGATATCAAAAGCTAAAGCTTTGTATCAAGTTAAATTAATATTAGAATGTTTGCCAGAGGAAGAATACAATTTAATTCCTAAAGAAACAATTGAGTATATTGAAGCTAATTTTGAGTATGATGAGAAATTTTCAATAGATCCTAATATTCCACTTGAAAAGCAAAAAATTGATGACAGAACGTATGAAATACTGGATAAAATTATAAAATCTGCGGAAAAGAATAAAAAAGAAAACGAATTAATTAAAAATCCTGAAATGGAAGGATATTTGAAGGAAGTTAGAGAATCTAATCAAAATCATAATATGCAAATAGAAAATATTAGATTGAAAAATTTAGTAGAAATATTAAAAAAAGAAAACGACAAAATCCAAAAAGCAAAAGAGTTACTTTCGGAGTATAAAAATGTTTTAGCACAAAAAGAAGATGAGATAGAAAGATTAAAAAGAAATAATCAAGATTTATATAATTGTATTCAAGGGTTACCATGGATTATAAAAAAATTATTTATAAAAGATTTTGACATAAAGTTATTAAACAATTAATAAAGTTTTAGAAATGTATTTAAATAATTATATTTACAAGGGTGAGAAAAATGGATCGAATACAGGAACAAATTGAAGAGTTAGAAATAGTAATAAATTCATTGACAAATAATTCCATAAATGAAAATACAATAACCAGATTTGTAACTATCAAAGTATTTACAGTAGAAGAAATGAAAGAAGAACTAGCAAGAATAAAAGAAGAATATGAGAAAATACAATCATTAAAGACAGCATACGCAGTTGATATAAAGAATAATATTATAAGTAGGATAGCTGATTTGGAATTTTATGTAAATTTATATATTGAAAATGGAGAATTATCAAGAGTAATAATAGAAGAATTTAAATTGATGATAGAAAATATAGAAAAAGTTACTGCCAAAAGCGAGAATGCTTTATCAGAAAAAGAAGAGAAGTTGAAAGACACTATTGTAAGATATCATAGGATAGTTAAATATGCAAAGGCTACAAGTCAAAATGTAGATAGAATGGAAATAGAAACAGCAATAGCAGGTCTGATTTTAAGTATAATAATAGAAAAAACAAAAGAAGGAATAAAAATAGATTTAAGAAAAGAGATACCAGAAGAATTTGCACATGAAGTAGTATTATTAATACAAAAGGAAATAAATGAAGAAAAAGAAAGAACAGAACCACAAAAAAATCTAATAGAAGCTATGAAGAAAAAATTACAACTAAATATACTAGAAAATAGAAAAGATAGAAATTGGAATGTCTCTAAAATGGCATATGATGAAACATTAATAGGAATGTATGGAATATTAGAAGGTAATCCAAAAGAAATAGAATCTAAGCTTAGAGAATATTATAACCCTCAGGAAAAAGAACAGGAAACAGAAAAAGAGACAAGCGAGGAAATATCGAGAGCGGAGCGACTAGCGAATGAAGAAGAAAAGGGAATTAATTCCAAAACAGCATTAGAGGTATATAAAGAGCTAAAAGGAATAGAAACAAAAGAGCAAATTGATTTTGAAGAATATAGAGCCAAAAAGATAGCAGAATGGCAGATTATAACAGGAGCTGCAGCTTCAATTGCTCCTAAGCCAGATCAAATAACAATTATAACAGATACAATGAAAGTAAGAAAAATGAGTATAGAAGAATTTTATAAACGCTTAGAAAATGATAATAAAGAGAATTATGAATTAACATTTTCACAAAAAATAAAAAGACGCTTTGAGAAAAAGCCGTTTAGAAGTAAAATAAGAGCAATTATAATCGGAACTAATATTAAGAGTATTGCGGGGTTTACGGATGATTGTAGCACAATGGAAAATCTAGAAGAAATTGTGTTAAATGAAGGCTTGCAAGAAATTGTCGGGAGGGTTTTTAAGGGAAGCGGAATAAAAGAGCTAATTTGCCCTCCTACACTAAAGACAATAGGCAACTCCGCATTTAAGGGTTGTACTAATTTAACCAAAGTGCAACTTAATGAAGGCTTGCAAGAAATTGACTGGCATGCTTTTGAAGGAAGTGGAATAAAAGAGCTAATTTGTCCTTCCACACTAGAGACAATGGGCGATCTTGCATTTGCGGCCTGTACTAATTTGACCAAAGTACAACTTAATGAAGGATTATCAAGAATTAATTACGGGACTTTTGAGAGAAGCGGAATAAAAGAGCTAATTTGTCCTTCTACACTGCAGGTGATAGGCTCATCTGCATTTTGGGGGTGTGCTAATTTAACCAAAGTGCAACTTAATGAAGGATTGCGAGAAATTAGCTGGCAGGCCTTTGAGAGAAGTGGAATAAAAGAGCTAATTTGCCCTTCTACACTAAAGATAATAGGCGAATTTGCATTTGAGAGCTGTGCTAATTTAACCAAAGTGCAACTTAATGAAGGATTACAAAAAAATGGCGGGCTGGCCCTTAAGAGAAGCGGAATAACTTTCGCGACAATTAAAGAGGCTGTTCAAGCTGCCAAAAACAGAGATACAATGGATATGTCACGATAAAAAAATGTTTTAAAAATTACATAAATAAGATTGACAATTATAACAGTTTGTATTAAAATACTATAATGTATGAGTATTATGTGCGGACTACATATAAGCAGTTCTTCATTTTGCAAGAGCAGGAATCCTGCTGCCAAATGTTAGACATTTGATATTGCACTTAGAAGGAATGATAATATATTGTTTATTAAGTTTAGTGTAGCGAGATAAATATATATGGATAAGGAACAAGTTTTACTTGCTCCTTATTTTCGTCTTATTAAATAATTTGAAAAAGCTGTTTAAATATTGACGGAAAGCCTTTAATAGTACAATTTTACAAAAATCATGTATGTAATAAAGCAAAAACTCAAAACGGATGTTGAAAAAATTTGAATTTTGCTATTTAGGAGGGGTAAAAAAATGCATGAAATTGAATTGGGCAAAAATAAGAGAATGTCTTTTTCTAGGATTCCTGAAAAATTAGAATTACCTAATTTGATTGAAGTACAAAAAGATTCGTATGAATGGTTCGTAAGAGACGGGTTAAGAGAAGTATTTAGAGATATTTCTCCTATTACTGATTATACTGGTAATCTTATTTTAGAATTTTTAGATTACTCTTTAAAAGATGAACCTAAATACACAATTGCAGAATGTAAGGAAAGAGATGCTACGTATGCTGTTCCACTTCGCGTTAAAATTAGACTTATAAATAAAGAAACAGGCGAAGTAAAAGAACAAGAAATATTTATGGGAGATTTTCCACTTATGACAGATAGTGGAACATTTATCATAAACGGAGCTGAGCGTGTTGTTGTAAGCCAGTTAGTTCGTTCTCCTGGTGTTTATTATGATATGGCTTATGATAAAGTTGGTAAAAAATTATTCTCTGCTACGATTATTCCAAATCGTGGTGCTTGGATTGAATATGAAACTGATTCTTCTGATGTTTATTATGCGAGAATTGATAGAACTAGAAAAGTACCTGTTACTACTTTCTTAAGAGCAATGGGAGTTACAACAGATGCTGAAATGTTAGAGCTTTTTGATAATGAACCTAAAATTTTAGCTACACTTCAAAAAGATCCTGCTAAAACTCAAGAAGAAGCTTTAATAGAAATATATAAAAGACTTCGCCCAGGTGAGCCACCTACGGTTGATAGTGCAAGAAGCTTAATTACAGCTATGTTCTATGATCCTAGACGTTATGAAATGGCGAGAGTAGGAAGATATAAATATAATAAAAAATTAGCTTTAGCTGCTAGAATTAGAGGACAAGTAGCTGATGAAGACGTAAAAAATGAAGAGCAAGTTTTTGTTAAAAAAGGTGAAGTAATTGACAGAGAAACTGCTCTTGAAATACAAAATGCTGGTATCAACGTTGTGTATGTAAACGTTGATGGCCACAGAGTTAAGGTTATTGGAAATAACACAGTAGATATTTCTAAGTATGTTGATGTAGATTTAAGTGACTTAGGAGTTAAAGGATATGTTAATTCCGAAGTTTTATTCCATATTTTAGAGACTAATAAAAAGAAAGCAGATTTAATTGAGGCTTTAAGAAATGCTTATGCTGAACTTTCTTGTCCTACAATTACAATGGACGATATTATTGCATCTGTTAACTATTGCTTAAACTTAGAATATGGTTTAGGAAATACTGATGATATTGACCATTTAGGAAATAGAAGAATAAGGGCTGTTGGCGAATTACTTCAAAATCAATTTAGAATTGGTTTATCTAGAATGGAAAGAGTTATTCGTGAGAGAATGACAATTCAAGATATGGATATTGTTACTCCTCAAGCATTAGTTAATATTAGACCTGTTTCGGCTGCTATTAAAGAATTCTTCGGAAGTTCTCAATTATCTCAATTCATGGATCAAAATAACCCTCTTGCAGAGCTTACCCATAAGAGAAGACTTAGTGCGTTAGGACCTGGAGGATTAAGCCGTGATAGAGCTGGATTCGAAGTTCGTGATATTCACTATTCTCACTATGGAAGAATGTGCCCTATTGAGACACCAGAAGGACCTAATATCGGACTTATTGGATCATTGTCTTCTTATGCAAGAATAAATGAATACGGATTTATTGAAACTCCATATAGAATAGTTAAAAATGGAGTTGTTACTGATGAAATTGAATATATGGCTGCAGATGAAGAAGATGGATATATTTTAGCTACTGCTACAGAGCCATTAGATAAAAAAGGAAGATTTGTAAATCCTAAGACAAAAGTTAGATATAAAGCAGAAATATTGGAAGTTGAAAGTGACAAGATTGAATTAGTAGATGTTTCTCCACGTCAACTTGTTTCTGTTGCTACTGCTATGATTCCGTTCTTAGAGAACGATGATGCTAACCGTGCACTAATGGGCGCAAACATGCAACGTCAGGCAGTGCCTCTAATTAGAACAGATTCCCCTATAGTTGGTACAGGAATGGAATATCGTGCTGCTAAGGATTCTGGAGTTTGTGTATGTGCAAAAAATGATGGCACAGTAGAAAAGGTTACAGCCGATGTCATAACATTAAAATATAAAGATGGAAAGACAGAGGATTATAAGTTAGTTAAGTTTAAACGTTCTAACCAAGGAACATGTATAAATCAAAAGCCAATTGTTTCTAAGGGTGAAAAGGTTAAGAAAGGCGATATCATTGCAGATGGACCTTCTACGGATAATGGAGAATTAGCTCTTGGAAAGAATGTCTTAATTGGATTTATGACATGGGAAGGTTATAACTACGAGGATGCTATTTTAATTAGTGAAAAACTTGTAAAAGATGATGTTTTGACATCTATCCATATTGAAGAATATGAATTAGAATCTAGAGATACGAAACTTGGACCTGAAGAAATTACTAGAGATGTTCCAAACGTTGGTGAAGATGCGTTAAAAGAACTAGATGATAGAGGTATTATTAGAATTGGTGCTGAGGTTCGTGCCGGAGATATTTTGGTTGGTAAGGTTACTCCTAAAGGAGAAACAGAACTTACAGCTGAAGAGAGATTGCTTCGTGCAATATTCGGTGAGAAGGCTAGAGAGGTTAGAGATACTTCTTTGCGTGTTCCTCATGGAGAATACGGAATTATCGTAGATGTTAAGATATTTACTAGAGAAAATGGAGACGAAATGACTCCTGGCGTAAATGAAATCGTTAGAGTATATATTGCTCAAAAGAGAAAGATTTCTGTCGGAGATAAAATGGCTGGACGTCATGGTAATAAAGGTGTTATTTCAAGAGTATTGCCTGAAGAAGATATGCCATTCTTACCTGATGGTACACCGCTTGAAATAGTACTAAACCCACTAGGCGTTCCTTCGCGTATGAATATAGGTCAGGTTTTGGAAGTGCACTTAGGATATGCTGCAAAAGCATTAGGTTTCAAAATTGCTACTCCTGTATTTGACGGAGCTAGAGAAGGCGATATATGGGAAGCATTAAAGAAAGCTGGACTAAATGAAGACGGTAAGTCAATTCTTTATGATGGAAGAACAGGAGAACCATTTGATAGGCCTGTTACAGTTGGATATATGTATATGTTAAAACTTCACCATTTAGTTGATGATAAGATACACGCACGTTCTACTGGACCTTACTCATTAGTTACTCAACAACCTCTTGGTGGTAAAGCACAATTTGGTGGTCAGAGATTTGGAGAGATGGAAGTTTGGGCGCTAGAAGCATATGGTGCTGCATATACTTTACAAGAAATTCTTACTGTTAAATCTGATGACGTTGTTGGACGTGTTAAGACATATGAAGCTATTGTAAAAGGAGAAAACGTACCTGAGGCTGGTATTCCAGAATCGTTTAGAGTTTTGGTAAAAGAACTTCAAAGTTTAGGACTAGACGTTAAAGTTTACTCTGAAAATAATGAAGAAGTTGAACTTAAGGAATACGTTGAAGAGGAAATTGAAGACGATTTACCAGTTAATATAGAGGGAACGGAAGATTTACAATTTGTTCGTCACTATGATGAGCCTACTGAAAATGCAATCATTGAAGATGTTGACGATGATGATGAAGAATTTGAAGACGAAGACGAGTTAGGTGAAGTTGAAGAATTCGATTTCACAGGTGCTGTCGACGAATTAGAAGGCGATGATTTAGAAGACGACAATTTGAAAGATGATGTTGATGAGTTTGATGACGATGATGAGTAACAGAGAGGAGTAAAGAAATGTTTGAGTTGAATAATTTTGATAGTATTAAAATTAGTCTTGCTTCCCCTGAAAAGATTAGAGAATGGTCTAAAGGAGAAGTAAAGAAACCAGAGACAATCAACTACAGAACCTTAAAACCTGAAAGAGATGGTTTATTCTGCGAAAGAATTTTCGGCCCTCAAAAGGACTGGGAATGTCATTGCGGAAAGTATAAAAGAGTAAGGTATAAAGGAATAGTCTGCGATAAGTGCGGTGTTGAGGTTACTAAGTCTAAAGTTAGACGTGAAAGAATGGGTCATATCGAACTTGCTGCCCCTGTATCTCACATTTGGTACTTTAAGGGAATACCTAGTCGTATGGGACTTATATTAGATTTATCTCCAAGGGCTCTAGAGAAAGTATTGTATTTTGCAGCATATATCGTTTTAGATCCTGGAACAACTGCTCTTATGAAGAAACAAATTTTGACTGAAAAAGAGTATGCCAGTGCTAAAGAAGAATATGGCAACAACGCTTTTAGAGCTGGAATTGGTGCGGAAGCAATAAAAGAATTATTAAAAGAAATTGATTTAGATGTATTATCTAAAGAATTACATGAAGAAATGGATGCATCAAGTGGTCAAAAGAAAGTAAAAATCATTAAGAGATTAGAAGCAGTTGATGCTTTTAGACTTTCTGGAAATAGACCTGAATGGATGATTATGGATGTTATTCCAGTTATTCCACCAGATTTAAGACCTATGGTTCAATTAGATGGAGGAAGATTTGCAACATCAGATTTAAATGATTTATATAGAAGAGTTATTAACAGAAATAATCGTTTAAAGAAGTTGCTTGATTTAGGAGCTCCTGAAATTATTGTTAGAAATGAAAAGAGAATGCTACAAGAAGCTGTTGATGCTTTAATAGATAACGGACGTAGAGGACGTGCAGTAACTGGCCCTGGTAGTAGACCTCTAAAATCATTGTCTGATTTGTTAAAAGGAAAACAGGGTAGATTTAGACAAAACTTACTTGGTAAACGTGTTGACTATTCTGGACGTTCAGTTATTGTTGTTGGACCTGAATTAAAGATTTATCAATGTGGTGTGCCTAGAGAAATGGCAATTGAATTGTTTAAGCCATTTGTTATGAAGAGATTAGTTGAAAATGGCATGGCGCACAATATAAAGAGTGCAAAGAGAATGGTTGAGAGAGTAAAACCAGAAGTTTGGGATATACTAGAGGAAGTTGTTAAGGAACATCCAGTTATGCTAAACCGTGCTCCTACACTTCATAGATTAGGTATTCAAGCGTTTGAACCAGTATTGGTTGAAGGTAGAGCATTAAAACTTCATCCACTAGTTTGTACAGCGTTTAACGCCGACTTCGATGGAGACCAGATGGCAATTCACCTTCCTTTATCTGCTGAAGCTCAAGCTGAAACAAGATTTTTAATGTTATCTGCGAATAACTTGTTAAAACCTCAAGATGGAAAGCCAGTTACAGTACCAACACAGGATATGGTACTTGGAAGTTATTATTTAACTTATGAGACTGGTAAGAATGATGAAAAAATACCTTCATATTTAGAGAATCTTCCTGAGGATGAAGTTTATGTAAAAGATGCTAAGGGAAAGATTGTAAAAGATAAAGAAGGCAACAAGCAGTTAAGATATAAATCATATTCAGATAAAGAGCAAGCATTTGAAGCATATTTGGTTCATGCTATAAAATTACAAGATCCTATTTTAGTTAGATTTACAAAGGATTTTGACGGAGTTAAGAAATCTGGAGTTATTAAAACAACTATGGGTAAGATTATTTTTAACGAGTCAATTCCACAAGATCTTGGCTTTGTAGACAGATCAGTTAAAGGAAATGAATTTAAGTTAGAAATTGATTTCTTAGTTACTAAAAAAGAACTTGGAAAAATTATAGACAAATGTATTAGGAAATATGGATTTACAGTTTCAGCAGAAGTTGTAGATAATATAAAAGCTACTGGATATAAATATTCTACACGTAGTGGTATTACTGTTGGTGTTGCTGATATGCAAATCCCTGGTGTAAAAGAAGAACGTATTAAAGAAGCTGAAGCTAAGGTTGAGAAGATTACAACTCAATATAGAAGAGGACTACTTTCTAACGAAGATAGAAGAAATTCTGTTATTTCCGTTTGGGAAGAGACTACTAAAACAATTACCCAAGACTTGATGGATGGGTTAGACAGATTAAATCCAGTTTATATGATGGCACATTCAGGAGCCCGTGGTAATGTTAACCAGATTAGACAACTTGCTGGTATCCGTGGACTTATGGCTGATACATCAGGTAAAACGGTTGAGATACCTATTAAATCAAACTTAAAAGAAGGTCTTGATGTTCTTGAGTACTTCATATCATCTCACGGATCTAGAAAAGGTTTGGCAGATACAGCTCTTCGTACAGCTGACTCTGGTTACTTAACAAGACGTCTTGTTGATGTCAGCCAAGAAGTTATTATTTACGAAGATGATTGTGGAACTGAAAAAGGTATTGCAGTTGAAGATATTACTGAAGGTAAGGAAATAATTGAACCATTAGCTGAAAGAATTACTGGTAGAACGGCTCTAAATGATGTAGTTCATCCAGAAACGAATAAAGTTATCGTAAAAGCTGGTGAAATTATTTCTGATGATAAAGCAAATGAAATTTCTAAAGCAGGAATTACAAAAGTTTGGATAAGATCAATTCTTACATGTCATGCAAAACGTGGTGTTTGTGCTAAATGTTACGGCTCGAACTTAGCTACTGGTAAAGCTATAAATATCGGTGAAGCTGTTGGTATTATTGCTGCTCAATCAATTGGTGAACCTGGTACACAGCTTACGATGAGAACATTCCACACTGGTGGTGTCGCAGCTGCAGGAGGAGATATTACACACGGTTTGCCTCGTGTTGAGGAAATTTTTGAAGCTAGAAAGCCTAAGGGACTTGCAGTTATCACTGAAATAAAAGGAAAAGTTACTATTAGTGATGTTAAGAAGAAACGTGAAGTTACGGTAACAGATCCTGATGGAGATGCAAAGACCTATTTAATACCATTTGGTTCAAGATTAAAAGTAGCTGAAGGCGACTTCGTAGAAGCCGGAGATGAGCTAACAGAAGGTTCTGTAAATCCTCACGATATCATTAGAATAAAGGGCGTTGACGCAGTTCAACTTTATATGCTTCGTGAAGTTCAAAAAGTTTATAGAATGCAGGGTGTTGATATCAACGATAAACACATAGAAGTTATTGTAAGACAGATGCTTAGAAAGATAAAGATTGAAAACCCTGGGGATACAAACTTCCTACCTGGAATTATGGTAGATATGTATGAGTTCGAAGAAGAGAATGAGAGAGTAGAAAAAGAAGGTGGAGCACCTGCAACAGGTAAGCAAAACCTACAAGGAATTACAAAGGCAGCCTTAAATACAGAATCATTCTTATCAGCTGCTTCCTTCCAAGAAACAACTCGTGTTCTTACAGATGCAGCTATTAAAGGCAAGAAAGATCCGCTTGTTGGACTTAAAGAAAATGTTATCATTGGTAAGTTAATTCCAGCAGGAACTGGTATGAGTAGATATAAAGACATAACTATTAATACTATGGAAGACGAAGAAATTGTTGGAGAAGAAAAAGTTGAAGAATAAAAATAATGGGAGTGCGAAAGCATTCCCATTATTTTTTTGGACGTCTCCAAGTCTATCTGTCACTAGTCTTTACATATAAAAGTGTCACAACATGTTCCGTCTGTTGTTTTTGCTTTGCCAGACATATTTGATACGTCTAATTCTTTTGCTGTGCAAAAATGGTCTGCCCAATGTACGCAGGTGTCTACACTACAGTGCACAGGCATTTTTTGAGGATTACTCATAGTATCACACTCCTTTAGTAGTATTGTTACCAATTATTTTGAAAAAATTCATACCCCTAAGGGGTGTAATTGTAAAACAGTTCGTAAATTGGCTGAAGCTCCCTCTATACCCATAATCTTTGCATAGACTTCTATTTGAGGCGATGCTAAAATAAAAATCGTAGGTGAGACACGTCACCACGAAAATTTATTTATGGAGGGTTTTACAATGCGAAAGATGAGAAAATTCATTTCACTTGCAGTTGTATTCACTATGCTTTGTTCATTTATACTCACCGGTTTTGCTAATGCGGCTAGTGATATAGAAGGAACAAAATATGAGGAGGCAATTGCAAAACTTGCGGCTCTTGATACTATTAAAGGGTATGAAGATGGGACCTTTAAACCTGAAAATACAATTACAAGAGCAGAGCTTGCAACAGTAATCACCTTTATTTTGGGATTACAAGATGCTGCAGACTTAGCTAAAGACAACCCAACAAAATTTAGCGACGTCAAAGTAAATGAGTGGTATACAGGGTATATCAACATTGCAGCAAACGAGAATGTTATCGCAGGATATCCTGACGGAACATTTAAACCAAACGAACAAGTTTCTTATTCTGAAGCTGTAACTATGCTTGTTAATTCTTTAGGATTAAAGCAAGTAGTAGATAAAGCTGGCGGAACATGGCCAAGTAATTATATGTCAAAGGCTTCTCAACTTGGTATTACAAAAGTTTTATCAAGTGTAGATGGAGCAGCTAGTGCAAAACGTGGAGACGTATTTATGATGGCATGGGAAACACTTCTTCAAGACCAATGGGGAGCTACAGGCTTCAATGACTTAGGAGAAATAAACTATGGTAATTTGCACAAAACATTACTTGAGAGCAAATATCCTGACTATGTTTACAACAATAATGGAAAAATGGAAGCAAAATATTTTGAAGAAATTTTAGTATTAAACACACCTGCAACAAAGGATACTTTAAAATCTAATCAAGTAGAAATAGAGTTAGAAAATATAGCAGATATGATTAATGTTACTCTAGATAAAGCATCAGATACAAAACCATATATGAGTGACAATAGCGGAGATAGAATAGTAATCAATTTACCTGAGGATATGGATGCTTCAACTTTACTTGGAAAAGAAGTTACAATATTCTTTGGTAAAGATAACGAAGTAAAATATATTAAGGCTACAAGCGATGCAATAGAAAAAGGCGAATTAGAGAGTATTGATTTGGCAAACAACAAAGTTAAAATCGATGGCACTAAATATGCCTTTGCAAAGGATGCAGATATATATGTAAACAATGTTGAACTAAACGATGAAATAACTAATATCGACGATGAGGATATTAATACAAAATTAGCTTATGTTAGCAACTTAATGGATAATATGGATGGAATAGTAAAAGTTGAAACACTTATGAATTCTTCAAATAAAATCACATCTTTACAAGTAACTGTTGCTGGGACATTTAATATTGCAACAGTTGATGCAAACGATCAAGATTATAGATTTGAACAATTTATAGTTAAGAGCATTCGTTCAGATAGTACAGTTGTAGATTTAAATGGAACAAGAAAGTTCAAGATAGATGATATTTCTGAAGAAGATAGTAATGTAGTTGTAGTTAAAAATGGAAAAACAGTAGATGCGTCTGAAATAGAGACTGAAAATGTTATTCAATTAAGCAAGAACACAGACGGAAATATAAGGGTTATTAACGTAACCGACAATCAAGTAACAGGTACTTTAGATAGAGTAGCAAGCGGATATACTTTGAGAATTGACGGAACATCTTATGAGATTGGTCAAAATGCAAAATTATCTACTGAAAACGATATAGAGGAAACTGTTAATATGAATTCTGATATTTCAACATTACTTGATTCTGAAGTTACACTTTATTTAGATGGTAATGGTAACTATATATTAGCAATGGGCGAAAGCGAAGTAACTCTTGCTATGCAATATGGAATAGTTGCTAGAACTCCACAAGCTTCTGATATCATGTATGACGATAATGATGAACCATATTTAAGATTGCAAATTATTGATGAAAAAGGCAATAAGATTGCTTACAAGATAACTGGGGATAATGACGATATGTTCAAACAAGCTAAAGGCAACGATATCGTTAGAGTAGTAGCAGATGGTGGAAATGACTGGACAGATGAACTATTAGTAGCTTTCACAAAAGGTACACTAATTGGCTTCTCAACTGATAGCACAGGCAAAACAATAAAAGTAACAAACTTAACAAAACTTGAAAACACCGGTGCAAATATTCCAAATGGAATCGAATTAGATGATACTACTACTTTATCTGTATTAACAATTCCAGATACTGATACTGCAGTAAAGGATTCAACAAGATCATTTAAGGATAATGCAGGCAAGACTTACTATGTAACAGACAATACAATTATATTAAACAAACATGCAGACAATATTGAAGTTGTAGATGGATGGGGAACATTAGTAAGCAATACTAACCAAGCTGAAAATATGTTAAGAGGAACAAACCCATATACAATCTTTGAAACAAAATCAAGAATAGTTAAGTATTTAATAGTAAATGATGACGGAACAAATTATCAAGCAACTCAAGATAGATTCGGTGTAATTACTGATATTTCTGTTGGTAAGAATAGCGATGGAGATAAGGTATGGCAGGTAACTGTTTATACAGATGGCGATGAAGCAACGTACGATGTAGCAGGTGTTGATACAGATATTAATGCAGTATTATTTGGTGAAGAAGGCGACTTTGTAAGATATGATATTAAGAATGATAAATTTATTCAAGAAGATGAAAATGATATAAAAATAGCAATGCAAGATTTCTTAGATGATGCAGATTATGATGGTTTCATTGAAGACCAAGTTTCAGACAGAGATCAAATGATAGTTGATGAAATCCTTGGAAACCTAGTAGTATTCAAGAAAGTTGACGGTGAAGCAATTGATCCTATCAGTGTAGCAGATGATGCGGTTGTTTATGATTTAAGTGGAAATGAACCAGAAATGAGTAAGTTAAGTGAAATAGAAGGCAGAATGATTATGTTCTTAGACACAGATAATGATACTTCTGAATATGAAATAATAATCATTTTAGAATAAAATACAAAGGGGGGGATAGAACCCCCCTTGTACATATTTAAATATTTTTTAAAAAAAGTTATAAATATTCTTTATTTTTTTATTTTAATATTGTATCATTAAGAAGTATGATTGATATGAATTACAAATTGATTAAATTTTCCAAAGGAAAATTTAATTTAATTGTCGAATATTACTGTGATTTGGGAAAAAAGGTATTTTTAATGTACAAATGAGGAGAGGTGTTTTTAGTGTTTAATTCTATGTTTGGAAGCCTTGATAAAATTGGACGAGGGCTTGATGCTTCATGGGCAAAAAATGAAGTTATCTCTTCAAATATTGCCAATGTAGATACCCCCGGTTACAAGAAAAAGAAAGCTGTGTTTGGTGATTTGCTAAACGACGAGCTTTCTTCAGCTACTTTAAAAACAACTCATGCAAAACATATGCAAATCGACAAAGACACAAAAGGTATTATAATTTCGCGTGATTTATCTACTGCGAATATGAGAACAGACGAAAATAATGTTAATATAGATGAAGAAATGTCAGATTTAGCTAAAAACCAGATTTATTACAACGTATTATCTCAACGAGCAACCGGTGAGATAAATAAATTAAGAAGTGCAATACAAGAATCTTAATTTTAGAAAGAATTACGGAGGGTATGATTATGGGTTATTTTAGTTCGCTTGATGTGAGTGCCTCAGGAATGAGTGCACAAAGATTGAGAATGGATTTAATTTCTCAAAATATTGCAAATGCAAATACGACTAGAACAGAAAATGGTACACCATATAGAAGACAAACTGTACTTTTAGGGACTAATGCTACGAATCCGTTTTCAAATTACTTAACTGGTTCGGCAAGATCTATTTTAGGAGACGGAAAAGTTAAAATAAAGGGAATTGTACAAGACCAAACTGATTTTAGAAGAGTATATGAGCCAGACAATCCTGAAGCTGATGAAGATGGATATGTTTCTTATCCAAATGTTGATATAGTTACTGAAATGGTAGATATGATTTCGGCTTCTCGTTCTTATGAAGCTAACGTTACGGCTTCTACTGCTTCTAAAAATATGGCAATGCAGGCTATAAATATAGGTAGATAATTAAGGAGGATACATAAATGAGTATAAATATTAACTCTGTAGCGAATATGCCAAAGCTAGGGATGGCTAATGCTACTGCAAAACCAGTTCAGAAAACTAGTACAAGTTTTGGAGAAGTTATAAATGATGCAATAAACAAAGTTAATTCACTTCAAGTGGAATCAGACCAAAAAACTGCGGATTTCATTTCTGGAGTTTCAGATGATATCCACTCGGTTATTATTGCTGGATCTAAAGCAGATCTTGCGTTACAAATGACATTGCAAGTTAGGAATAAGGTAATGGATGCATATAAAGAAATTATGAATATGCAAATATAGTTTTTCCTTAATTTGTGTAAAGGTGGTGTGGTAGTTTGCTGGATGGACTTTCTAAAATGATATCTCAATATAAGTTAAAATGGGATGCAATGGATAAAAACCAGAGGCTTAGAATTATATTATCTATAATAGTTATAGTCGCGAGTGCGGCGGTGGCGGTTGCTTTTGTAACTAACCCGAATTATACGACGCTTGTTACAGCATCTACTACTGAAATAGGAGAAATGAGTAAAACTCTTACAGCTTCTAATATAGAGCATAAAATAACGGGAGCTAATACTACAATTGCTGTAAAAGAAAAAGATTTAGATGCTGCTCAAATTGCACTTTCTCAATCAGGACTTATTACGAGCGGAATTAAGTTTAATGATGCTTTAGAACAAATATCTTTTTCCACGACTCAAAGTGATAAAGATAAAATATACAAAGAATATTATGAATCTAAACTTGCTGAAAAGTTAGTTAAAATGGATTGTATAAGAGCGGCTGTTGTAACATTTAACACTCCTCAAAAAAGTGTATTTTTAACAGCTACTGAAGAAGATGCGCCTACGGCAAGTGTTATGATAACACCTTCTGGGACATTAACAGCTAACCAAGTAGAAGGAATTATAAAAATGGTTGCTGCTAGTGTTGAAAGGCTTAATGAAAGAAATGTAACGGTTTTAGATAATAAAGGAAATATATTAAGTCAGGCAGATGACTTCCAAGCTACAGGTGTAAGTAGTAAGCAACTTGAATTTCAAGCTCAAAAGAAAAGTGAAATTGAAAAACAAATTAGACAATTACTTGCTGCGGTTACAGATGAAGTTGTTGTAATGGCTAATGTTATTTGCGATTTTGATCAAGAAACGACGGCAGCGGTAAAATATGAAACCCCTATTGAAGATTCAGATACTGGCTTACTAATAAGCAATAGTACGTTAAAAGAGAATCTTCAAAATATGGATATTGGATCTGTTCCTGGAACAGATGCTAACCAAGGAACTGGTGCTACAATAACTAGTTCTGGAAGCGGCGGTACTTACTCAAAAACGGATATAACGAGTAATTATCAACTCAACGAAGAAAGAAAAGAAAAAGTTAAGGGGTTAGGGAATATAGATCCGGAGAAATCTTCTATTACCGTTAGTTTAAATTACGGAATAGAATTCCAAGAAGCACCTGACGAGGAAACAATAGATAATATAACTAAGATGGTTAATACTGCAACTGGAATAAATCCAGATAGAATAACCATAGCTTCATTTAAAATCACACCCAAGGTCGAAGAAGAAATAAAGATACCTATAGATTGGATGGGACTCCTTTCTAAGTATGCGCCATATCTATCAGCAATAATAATAATTTTAATTTTGGTAGTCTTTATTTTGAAATTAAAAGATGGAGAGAGCTTCGGAGGAGGAAGTTTTGCTAGTGCAGGAGCGTCTGATGCTGGCGCAGTATTTAATGCTACTGTTGGTGATGACGATGATGATACTACTATAAAAGAATTAGATAATAATTCTGAAGTAAAACAACAGATAAATAAATTTATAGAAAAGCAACCAGATATTGCGGCTGGTATGCTTAGGAACTGGATATACGAGAACGAAAAACAAGGTGGTCAATAAAAGGTGGCCAATAATTGGAGGTGAGTATTATGGCAGAAGCAGCAAAAGCTGAAGAACAACAATCGGCAGAACAACAAGCCGAAGCAAAGAACGCAGCGAGTGCACCTAAAAGTAATATGCGTCAAAACCTAACAGGCAAACAAAAAGCTGCAATGTTTTTGATTTCTATTGGACCAGATAAATCTGCCGAAATACTACGACATTTAAAAGATGAAGAAATAGAGGAAATTACTAAAGCTATTGCGGGAATTAAAAAATTAAAAAATACATATCAAGATAAAGTTATAGAAGAATTTTATCAATTATCTTTAGCTCAAGAGTATATAACTGAAGGTGGTATAAACTATGCTAAAGAAATTTTAGAGAAAGCGTTTGGTTCATCTAAATCAGAAATACTTTTAAAGAAGATGACTGCGTCTTTAAAATCAAACGGACCATTTGATTTCGCAAAATCTATGGATCCTGTAAAAATAGCGCAGCTTATAAAAGATGAGCATCCTCAAACGATTGCTTTAATACTTT
>JAEEGK010005226.1_pt1 | contig 31408 bp, 16 predicted proteins | sample 8958771 | NCBI WGS metagenome assembly JAEEGK01 (sample SAMN16246547, study PRJNA631951) | gut metagenome | biome: gut microbiome; feature: rumen; material: SC-attached | host: Bos | place: Iran: Karaj | collected 2018-10
AATATTTGTCATTTTTATTAAATATTTATTTATAAAAATAATTAACTCCCATTAAAAATAACAATAATTGTTTTCCCTATTTTTGTTTACTTTTCAAAAATTGGATTGAAAAAATAAAAAAAATTCAAATTTATATAAAAATAAAAATGATTGAAGAAGACATGCCTATGAATCAGGAAGAAATAAATGAATTACATTCTAAAATGGCATTGGAAATAATGGAACAAATGAAAAAAGGAAAAGATTTATCTTCTTTAATAAACAGAGATAATATAATATCTTTAATAGACAAAATAAAACAAGATGAATCAAAATATTATTTATGTCACATAGACTTAAAAAAAGGAAATGAAACGGCAATTGAAAATTTCACAAATCAAGAAACAATAGTATATGAAAAAATAAAGAAAGAAATAAAAGAAAAATGTGATTTCGATGTGATTTTCTATAAAATAGGAGAAAAATGTAATGGTTGGAAAAAAAGGTTTGCAAAAGTAGAAATTGGAAGATTATTTTCATCAACAAAGCCTTTAAAATATTTTGAAAAAGAAAAAGCAAAAGATAAAACAAAATATTTATATAAATCAACCGTGACTTTAGAAGAAAAAGGGGAAAAAAATTTACCTGAATGGCATAAACCAAATTTAATATATAGAATGAAAATTAAATTAAATACTAATAATAAATCTGAGGAAAAATGGTTTGTTTTTTATTTTGATACTCAAAGAGAAATGGATATTGTGAAAGTATTATTGTTTGGAAATAAGGAACTAGAAGCAATTATTATAAAAAATTTAAAAAAGATGATTAGTTCAATTGAAAGCTCTTTTAATTTTTATGGTATATTAAAAATGTTATCTGTTAAAAATAAAATTAAAAAAAGAAGAAATTTATTATATGAATTAAAAAATTATTCTAATAAAAATTTAAATAGTTTAATTAATTTTGGACGAAAATTTTTTCATAAGAATTTGCCTTCAGATCATCAAATTACTATTACTAATTTACCAATTGATGATACTAGACTAGATAGATTAAAAAAACCTGATAACGATTCTTCAATTAATGAAGGTGAAAAGGTAAACCCTGAAAAAGTTATTGATAAATCAAATGATATTGGAAATAGTAATCGATCAAAAAATAGTTTTGATTTGAAAGAAAAAGCAAAAAAAAGTGATAACATAGGTGTTTCAATTAATGAAGTTTTTGAAAATGAAGAAAAAAAGTTTGAGCCAAATAAAGAAAATAAAAGTTATTTAACACGTGCAAATAAATATCGACCTAAAATAAAAGATGATGATGATAAAGTGTTAAAATCTAAAAATATTGATGAGATATCAAATGATATTGGAAATAGTAATAAAGAAGCAAATGGAAAAGAAGATAATAATTTAATAATTTTTGGTCCTAAAATTAAATTCATGAATTATGAAGAAGGTCCTATTAATTTAATAGAATTTTCAAAAAAAAAATTTATTCTAAATGAAGAAGCTTTAAATATATTAAGAAATATAAAAGAAGAATTAATAGTAGTATCTATAGTAGGAAAAGCAAGAACAGGTAAAAGTTTCTTAATGAATTTATTATTAAATTCAAATAATAATATAAACAGAAATAATTACGGTTTTAAAATAGGATCAACAATAAATTCATGTACAAGAGGCATTTGGATTTGGAATACTCCTAAAGAAAAACCTAATTCAAAATCAAAAATAATATTTATTGATTCAGAAGGAACAAATAGTGTTGATATAAGTACTAAAACATATGATTCAAAAATATTTGCTTTAATTATTTTAATTTCATCATTATTTATATATAATACAAATGGGAATATCGATGAAAAATCAATTAGTGAATTAGCTTTAGCTGCTCATTTATCTAATTCAATTGCTACTAATGCTAAAATTGATAAAGATGTTTTAATTGAAGAATTAGCTCCAAAATTTATTTGGACTTTAAGAGATTTTACTTTAGATAAAATTGACCCTGAAACTAATGAAGAAATATCTAGTAATGAATATTTAGAATTATGCTTAAGAAATAAAATTTCTGGAAAAAATAGTAATGAAAATAATTTAATTAGACAAAATATTTTAAAATATTTTAAAGAAAGAGAATGTATTACTTTACCTAGACCGGTTGATTCTGAGGAAACTTTACAAAATTTAGATAAAATTCCTTTTAATGAATTAAAAACTAATTTTAGAAAAGAATTTTTAGTTCTTAAAGAAAAAGTATATCAAACTTCAAAACCTAAAGTAATTAATAGAAAAAGAATTAATGGACCAATTTTAGCAGATTTATTAATTGCTTTTGTTGATTCTATTAATTCAGGTGCTATTCCTAATATTAATACTGCTTGGGATAATATTATTTTAAATGATATTGAAGATTTTTATAATAATAGTTTAAAATATTTTAAACAAAATATTAGTAAATGTAAAGATGTTAAAACTTTATATAAATTGAAATATAATACTATGATGAATTATCAAAGTGTTTTAATTCAAAATAAAGAAATTTTAGAAAATGAAAAATATAAAGATAAATATAATAAATACTTAAATGATATTGAAAGAGAAATGGATTTTCAAATAATGAATAAAAGTAAAGAAATTAAAAATGAAAATAAAAAACAAGTTCAAGATGTTATTACTAATAAAATAAAAGTTTTAGATTCAAATATGTTTAAAGAATCTTATAAAAATGATAATAATTATGAAAATTTAATAAAAGATTATATTGACTTTTTAAATTCAGCAAAAGAAATATATAAAATATCAAACAAAGAATCATTAAATACAATATTTAAAAGTGATTTATCAGAAACAAAAGATATATTATATTATTTAATAACTCAAAAAAAATCAGAATTTAATAAAACGAAATTATCAATTGATAAAGAATTAAGTACTAATCAATTAATAATAGAAAATAATAATATTAAACCTATTATTGAATTAAATAATTCTTTACAACAACAAATAAATCTTTTAAATGCAGATAAAAATAAAAAAGATAAAGAAATAGAACAATTAGTTGAAAAATATAAAAGTTTAATGGATAAAAGAGATGAATTAAAAGAAAAAAGACAAAATCAGTTAATGCGTTCTTTAAGAAAGAATAATAAATCTGATAATATTTTAACAAAATCAAAACAATTTTATACTGATTTAGAAGGAGAAGAAAAAGGATGTTCATGTGAAGTAAAAGAAGTTTGTTATATTTTTTAAAAAAAAAATTACTTTTTTCAAAATTATTGTTTATATTTATTATTTTTTTTAAATTTTTAATTTATTAACTTAATAATTATTTTTATGAACACAGAAAAAAATAATTCAGAATCATCAACAACAACAAATTCAAATTCCCAAAATTTAATCACATATCCTCTTCTATTTAAGTAAAAAAAATAAAATTAATTAACATAAAACATAATAAAATTTATAGTTGGAAATTTTGGTATTCATATCACAAAAAAAATCAAAATAATAACAGAGAAAAATTTAGTAGTGTTTTAAATGAGATAATATCATTTGATACATTAGAAAAATTTTGGGGAACATATAATAATATAATATCAATAGAGCATCTTCCTTCAAATACAGATTTTTTTTTATTTAAAGATTATATTAAACCAGAATGGGAAGATACAAAAAATAAAAATGGAGGAAGATGGATTTATGATATAGCTTGGGATAAAAATAAACATCAATTTATTTCTCAACATACTGAAAATGTTTGGATTAAATTAATATTATCTCTTATTGGAAATTTATTTGAAGAAAATGAATATTTTATTTGTGGAGTTGTTTTAAGTATTAGACATTATAATAATAAAATTTGTATTTGGACTTGTAATTATAAGGATAAAGAAACTAATATGAAAATTGGAAAGTTATTTAAAAGGAATTGTGAGTTAACTGATAATGATAAAATTTATTATCAAATGCATCAAAGAAATCCGAAATTAGGTTTTGAACCTTTATATTCTCTTTAAGAACATTAAAAAAAATATTTAATAAATTTATTATGATAATATTAATTAAAGTAAATTAAATAAATATTGATTGTTTTAACTAAATTTTTCAGGCATTTCAACTTCAGGAAAGAAAGTATGAGTTGTTTGAAATTTATTAAAATTATCTAATGCTTTCATTGCTTCATATTGTATTTTTTCATTTATTGTTTTATTTAAAGAATCATTAACAAATTTTTTATAAAGAATAAGTAAAATAATAAGAACAATAATTAAACAAACACTAATAATAAAAGTAATAATCCAAAAAGAATGATTATCTTCTTCCTTTATTCCTCCTCTATTTGAAATTGAACAAATATTATCATTATCAATAAATCCTTTACAAATAGAATTAAATATATTTTTACTATACCAATTTTCTTTATATTTAATACCATTTAATGTTATTTCTGGATATTTATAAATTTTCATTTTCTCATATAATTTATAATCTTCTTCAACTTTTGATTCTATTGATATTAAATTATTCATACATAAATCTATTTTCTTTTTATCAATATTATTTTTTGATAAACTTCTTATTGAACATTCTTCATTAAAATCAATATTTCCTATTTTTAAACAATTATTATTAAAATATATCATATAATTCCAATAAATATCAATATTATATTGACTATAAATACATGATTGTCTTAAATTTTCAATTAAAATTAATCTTGGGTTTTTAATATTTAAATCAATATTATCAGTTCCACAATAATTAATTTTCTTTTTAATACATGAATTTCCACTTTGAGAATTAATTGAATTATCATATTTATCTTCTTTAAAACTAAAATATTTATAAACAGGTTTAAATATTAATTTATCACCAAGTATATTTTTATATTCATTAAATTCATTAAAAAAAGAAATCGATTTCACATCATCACTTCTTAAAAATAAATTCATTTCCACAATATTTTTTTCATTAACCCCAGTAAAGCTAATAGACAAAATAACATTTTTATTAGAATATTTAGAAATTAAATCTCCAATATTTTTAGGAATAATCACACTTGGAATATCAACATTTTCACCTAAAAGATCATCAACATTAAAATCATCATTTAAAGTATTTTGATCAAAAACTAATAACATAACATTACCTCCTCTTTTCATAACATTATAAGCTTTTTGAGAATATTTACAATCTTCTGAATGATCTACTAATATTATTGGAACATAATTATTATTTATTATATTTATTGGTGAAGTCTTAGAATAATCACACCAATAATTTGTACCATCATTTTGCTTTTTAATATATATTTGACCTGAGATTGTTTTTCCAAAAGGTATTTTACCAAATTTACCTAATTTATATTCTATTTCTTTATTATTGTTTGTTAATTTTAATATTTCTTCTGATAAATCTGAAGGAGATAAAACTGATAATGTACATAATGAATAAACAAATAAATATAATATAATATACAATTTCATACTTTGAAGTTTAATATATTTAAAGAATTAAAATAAATAAGAATTAAAATAAAATATAATAAAAACTATAATAATATTTTAAATTAAAACCTAATTTACAACCTCTTCTTGTTTTGATAAATATTTTTCAATTCGATCATTTAAAGTTTGAAGTTTTTCTCCTAAATTAATAACAGTATCATCTAAAAATCTAATTTTTTTCTTAACCATATCAACATCAACTGCCATTTTATATTTAATTTGAAATCTATGAACAACTTCTTTATATTTTCTCCTATAAAAAAATTTATCTCTTGCTTTTTGAATCATAATTTTCTTTTGATCATTTGTATTTGGAATTTCTCCTTTGAAATATTTCCTTTTAGTAATAACATATTGAAAATTATTTTTAAAATAAGAAACAGCTAAATTTTTAATTTTATCTCCTTCTTCTAATCTTAAAATAAAATCTAAAGTTCTTTTTTCATCATCACCTAATTCAGTAGTAGATTGAAAAAAATTTATATTTAAAGCAACAATAACAGTTCCAGATATTGCAATAATAAAACCAACAACTCTTCCAAGAATACTAACAGGAAAATAATCACCATATCCAACAGTTGTCATTGTAACTAAAACATTCCAAAAGCAATTTATATATTGCATATAATTATTTGTATTATTTTCACCTCCTAATACTTTATAAACTGGTCCTTCAATTACTTTTAACATATATGATAATGTTAAACATACTAATAATGTAATAAATATTAAAGTTTTTAAGGTTTTACTTATTAATAAACATTTAAATGAAAAAATATAACTTGATTGTTTTCCCATCATTTTACATATTCTATCAGCTCTTGCTCCATAATAATTAGAACATAATATAAAAAATTTAACAAAATAAAAACTTCTAAATAACATTATTGATAATAAAAAATCATTAACATTATATTTAACTTCTAATAAATTCCATTTTTTTCCTGTTGTAACATATTTATCTTTAAAAATTAAATTAGGATGAATGAAAGCAAAAATAAAATCAAAGATAGAAAGAGATAATAAACCACTTTGGAAAAAATTATCAATTGAACTAATATATTTAGCACTTCTATATAAATAAAATAAATGAATATATCTTGGAATCATTGTTAAAATAAATCCAATAACTCCAATTGAAACAGAAATTAAACTTATATTAATTACTTTATCAAAATAACCAAATTCATTACATTTTATTTCACTACATGTTCTAGTTTCATAATATATTATTCCACTTCCTATACTTAAAGCAACAAAAAGAGTTGATATCATTTCGTCTATAAATACAGTATTAAAATATTCTTCTGTTAAATGTTCATCTTCTAAATTTTGCTCGTTTTGTAAATAATTTGAAAGAAATAACATTTTTAAATCTGTTAATTGTGTTATACTAAATCTTCTTCCTAAACTTTTTGTTGCTTGTGATACGTTAGGAGATTCTATATTTTTTTCTTCTTTTTTTTCATTTAATTTTGATACTGAATTTGGGATTCCATTTGGTAATATTTCTGTTGGGAAATTTAAATTATTTTGAGAAGATTCATTCACTATTGGAATATGGGAATTTGACATTTAAAAATTTGTTATTTAAAAAATAAAAAAATGATTTCAAAATATAATTAAATTTCAATAATCACTTATTCCAAAATAAAGAATAGAACTGAAATAAAATAACATAAATTAAAAAATAAAAAACAATAAAAAAAAAAAAATTTAGAATAAAAATAATATTATAAAAAAATGTTAACCCGTATATCTCTAACAATAACAATAACAATTTTAATTATTGTATCTTCAAAAAGTCTTGTAGACAACAGTGATAAATCATGGTCAAGGCACTTAATGAAAAAGATATTAACAGCATCAAAACTTCCATTAAAGACAATATCAGTATCATGTCCAGATGACGACATAGTATTAAAATCATGTGTAGAAGCATTAAAATTGAATTTAGCAAAATGTATATTAGTAGGGAATGAAGCAGAGATAAGAAAAGTAGCAAAAGAAAACAATATTGACATTTCTTCTTTTAGAATAATAAACGAACCAGAACCAAATTTAGCAGGATTAGCAGCAGTGAAATTAGTACATGATGGTGAAGCAGATATATATATGAAAGGATTAATACCAACAAAAGAATTCTTAAGAAGTCTCTTAGATAAAAAAGTAGGATTACGTACAGGACAACAGTTAACTCATGTAGTCATAGCTGAAATAGAAGGAATTGAACAATTACTTTTCTTAACTGACGGAGGTGTGATAATGTATCCTAATTTAGAAGATAAAGTACATCTTATTAATAATGCAGTTGAAATTGCAAAAGCATTTGATGTATTTAATCCTAAAGTAGCTGCATTAGCTGCTATTGAAGTAGTAAATCCAAGAATGCAAGCAACAGTAGATGCTGAAAAATTAACTTTAATGAATGAACAAGGCCGTATTAAAGATTGTATTGTTGATGGTCCAATAAGTTTAGATATGGCTCTTTCAAAGGAAGCTTGTATTCAAAAAAGAGCAAATAGGAAAATTATGGGTGATGCTAATATTCTTGTTTTCCCTAATATTGAAAGTAATAATATGTCATGGAAATTCATTACTTTAAGTGCTAGACATATTGCTGGAATGTTACTTGTTGGTACTAGTCATCCTGTTGTTTTAACTAGTAGAAGTGATGATGTTGATACTAAAGTCCATTCTATTGCTTGTGCTGTTATTTACGATGAATATATGAAAAAACATAAGAAGCTTTAATTTATTTAGTTTTATTTTTTTTTTTGTTTTATTTTATTTTGATATTTTTTGGGTTTTTTATGAGGTTTATTTGGTTTAGTTTTTATTTAAAAATATCGGTTATTTTGAATTTTTTTTATTTTTTTGATTAGTATATTTTTTAATTTGGGAAGATTAATAAAATGAGAATAAATAGTTTATGAAATAAACTTATAAAAAAACTTAAAAACAAAAGAAATGTTTTTGAATATGATGAAAATGGAACTGGAAAAATGGAAATAGAAGAAATTATAAATATATTTAATGTTAATAATATTAATGTTCTAGAAGAACTTTTTGTTTTTCGAATTTATTTTATTTTTTATTTAATCATTTAATAATAAAAAGAAGAGAAAGATAAAAATCAAAAAAATAAGATTTATAATTAAAAAGATAACTAATATAGGTATTTATGATAAAGATGATAATTATTATCTATTATTAAAGAAGAAGGAAAAGAAAATAAAAATGAAGATGAATTAGATAAACAATTAAAAAATATAAATATGAATTAGTGAATGAATTTTTAATTTTGTTTAAAATTTCCATTTAAAAATTATTTAAGATGAAAATCCAATTGATAAATACAACATTAAAAGTAAAAAAAATGAATTTATATATATTTATATTTATATAAATCAAAAGTTTTTTTCATAATAAAATAATTATTTAAATGACAAAAAGATAAACATTAAAAGATAGTAAATCCCTATTGTTTCATTCATTTGTAATAAATTGAGGAAAGATTAGATTGTTAAAAGTAGAAATATTTTTTACAAAATAAAGCTCTTAATATAAACAATTATTTAATAATTTCAATGATTGTTTTATATAATTTAGTTTTTATTTTAATAAAATATTTTTATGAATAAAATAAATAAATTTCATGAAAATAATTATTAAGCAATCAAAGATTTTTAAAATTTATTAAATAAACAGCAAATATATAGTAGCAATAACATCAATTATTAATTTCATACAGTAACAATGTAAATTTTGAAAATTTTTTTAAAGGAATAAAACAATGTTAAAAATTAAAAAAGAATAAAAAAACCAAAAAATAACTTATATAAAGCAATAAAAACCAAAATAATAAGACTAAAAAAGGAAAAAACCTAAAAAAAAAAAATATATAAATGATTTACAAAAAAAAAAAAAGATAAAAATGTCAAAGCCCAAAGTTTTTTTCACAAAAACCTTAACACCAGAAAGAGTAATAGACATATTTAAAGCATTAAAAAAAGAACTTCCAGGAAAATTAGCAATAAAACTTCATTCAGGAGAACAAGGAAATCAAAATTATTTGCAACCTTCATTTGTAAAGCCAATAATAGAATATTTAAAAGGAACTGTAGTAGAATGTAACACAGCATATGGTGGTGCTCGTAATTCCACAATAGCACATAAGAAATTATTAGAAGATCATGGTTGGACAAAAAATTTCACTGTTGATTTAATGGATGCAACTTATCCAGATTTAAAATTAGAAATACCAAATGGAAAAAGAATAAAAGAAAATTACGTTGGTAAACATATGGAAAATTATGATAGTATGTTAATTATATCACATTTTAAAGGACATCCTATGGGAGGATATGGTGGTGCTTTAAAACAATTAAGTATAGGTTGTGCTTCAATTGATGGTAAAAGTTATATTCATTCTGCAGGGAAATATATTAGTCAATATAAAATATGGAATGATTTACCTGAACAAGATTTATTCTTAGAATCAATGGCTGATGCTGCTCTAAGTATTGTTAAATTCTTTAAAGGAAATATGGCTTTTATTAATATAATGTGTAATATGAGTGTTGATTGTGATTGCTGTGCTGTTGCTGAAGATCCTTGTATTAAGGATATTGGAATTTTAGGAAGTTTAGATCCTGTTGCTATTGATATGGCTTGTATTGATTTAGTTCAAAAATCTGATGATCCTGGAAAAGAACATTTTATGGAAAGGGTTAATTCTAGACATGGTATTCATACTATTGATACTGCTCAGGAATTAGGTGTTGGAAGTAAAGAGTATGAGTTAGTTAGTATTGATTAAATTATTTAGGAATTTTTTAAAAAAATAAAATTTTTTTTTTTTAAGATTTTTTTTTTATTGATATAATTTTTTTTTGATTTTTTTAATTGTTTTTCTGTTTAATTTATATTATCAATGAACTTTTATTATTTATATATTAATTATGAAAATAATTGGTATTATTCATTATAAATAAATAATTATTAATATTTTTTTTGTTTAATATTTTTTAAATTATTTCCAATATGATAATTTTTCATATTTTGAGAAGGAGTATTACTTCTATCATGAATATTTTTTCTGCTCCCTTTTTGATTTTTATTACTAAGACTTTCATTAATACTTCCATTATGTACATTACGAATTTTTTTTTTCTTTTTTTTCTTAATATTTTTTTTTAACTTATCCGAAACAGGAATTTCATTTTGAGAACAATCTGAATATTGTTCATTTATACTTTTTTTAATTCCTGATTTAGATCTTCTTTTTTTTATAATTGGTTCATTTTTAGAATTTAAAGTATTAAAATTTTTAATGTGTGGTATTTTATTATAATTTTTATGAATTTTTAATTCTTGTTCTAACATATTTACTCTTTGTTCTAAAGTTTTATATATTTCTAAAGGACTATGTGCTTGGAGATTATTACTTTCTTTTCTTTCTAATAAATTTAAATCTGATATTTTATTTTTTTGATTATTTTCATAATTATTTTCAAATATATTTTCAGGAGTTTTTATCATTGTATTAAAATTACTTGAAGATGTATGAAAAGAATCATTTATTAAATTTTGATTACTTGAATTTTTTTCTGAGTTATTATTTACTTTTTCATTATCTAAATTTTGTTGATTGTTAGTTTCTAATAATTTATGATATTTAATTTTAATATTTGAATTTTCTTTAAGAGTTTCATATAAAAAATTTTCTATTTGATTTAATTTTTGTTTAAATTCATCAATTGATATTAAAATAGAATTATAATAGTTTATATCAAAATTTAAAGATGATAAAGCATTTTTTGAAATATTATTAAAAAATAAATATGATAAATGAATATAAGTATTATATTCTGAAATTTGTAATTTAAATTTTTGAATTTCTTCATTATATTTTGATTTATTTAATTCTATCTTTGAATTATATTCTGAAATTTTATGTTTTAAACTTAATATTTCATCATTATTTTTTTTTTCATTTTCATTTTTTTTTTCCAAATCTTTTTTAAGTGTTTCATTTTCTTTTTCTAAAGATGAAATTATTTCTTGATAATTTTTATTTTGAAAATCTTGATTTATTTTATTAATGTTTGAAAAAGAAGTAATATCATTATTATAAGTTTCATTCTTGGAATTAATATCTGAATAATTATTAGAAATAGATACCATATTTTTATCATTAGAAGAAAGATTTGTATTAGTTAAATTATTTATAAAAGTATTTTTCTTTTTGCTTTTAAAAAAATTTGGATTTGTTGTACTGTTTGTTTCTTTAAATGAAGAAATATTATTATTACTATTACTTATATTATTATCATATATATTATCAATATCTCCTTTTTCATTTTTAAAAGATGAATAATCTTCCAATTTATAATCATATTCATTAAATATTTTAATATTTCCTTGTTTTGAATCAATTTGATTTTTTAATTGTTTTCTTTTACTTAAATTACTTAATTCTATTAGACAATTAAATAAAAATTTTACGTTTTTGATGTTCTTTAATTACATCATCAATCCAAGAAATATTTTCCTCCATATAATGTTAATAATTTAAAAAATTAAATATGTTAAATTTAATTTACAAATAATTATTTAAAATTAAACAAATATTTATTAATTTCTATTTTTTTAATGTTTTGTTTATATCAAAAAACCTTCTAAAAGAAAATACCTAAAATTAAAATATATTTTATTTCAAATTATCTTAAAAATTTAAAAAAAGAATAGAATAAATAATGAATGGATTTGAACATGTAGACCAAACAAAATTTAAATTACTTTCAAATAAAGATATTCAATTATTAGGGTCAAAAATGAGAATAGAAAGAAAAATGCAATTAAAAGAAGAAAATAATGAAAATTCAGAAATGGAATATATTCCAAATTCAAATAAATATTATACTTATAAAAAAATGGGAATTCAAAATATAAAAGAATCAATTTTCCCAAAAAATAGAGAAAATTCTGATTATTCTTCTTCAATTGAAACTTCTCCTTTTTCAAATGAAGGAATTAATATTATTGATTTTAATGAAGACTTAATAAATAATGATGTTACTAAAAGTAATATTCCTGAATTTATTTTAATTAAATATGCTAATAATGAAGAAAAAGTTAAAATTGGTCAAGAATTAATTAATGAAGAAGTTAATTGGATTATATTTCAACGTGATTTAGATTTTAATAATGAAGATTTAAAAAATGTTTTAAGAAAAATCTTAGAATTACATAAAATTGATTTTTATGATATTCCTTTTATTGCTACTTATTATCAGGATTTATATAGTGATTATTTTAATTATGATGATATTTTTGATATTTTAACTTTTTATGATGTTGAGTTTATTAAATTTTCACAAGATAAAAATATTATTTTACTCCAATTTGAAGAAATTAAACAATATATGAGTGAAAATGAAAAAGTACTTTTTAAAGAACAGTTTATATCAAATTGTTATAGTAATTATGATTTAAATTTAATAAAAGCATATTTTTCTTTTTTAAGTAGATTAAATAAAGAAGAGATAAAAAAGAAAGAAATTGAAATATTATTAATAAATAGAGTAAAATATAATAATTATTCTAAATTTGAAAATTGCATTGAAATAAATTATAAAATTATAGTAAATAAATTTATGTTATCTTTACCAGAAATAGAAGAGAATTTTAATTATTATTCAAAAGGTGAATTTGAAAAAATAAAAGAAGCTCCTTTTCCAAATAATTCAATGAGAGAAATTGCTTCTCAATTTATTTCAAACAATAATATTCAAGAAATAGAAATTTTAACTGAAACTGCAAAATATATTGCTTGTTTATTAGGTAATTATCCTTCTATAAGGAAATTACTTTATGATTATTTTTTCGATAATACTATTTTAAATACAAATCCAACAGAAAAAGGAAAACAAGTTTTAACTGTCTTTCATCCTTGTTTTAGATGTAAAAGAATTAAAAATAAAAAAATTTCTGATTTTTTTTATCTTAAAAATAAAGGAATTTATGAAATTGAAAAAGGAGAATTATTTTTAGAAATTGAAGATTGTGTTAAAGAAGGTTTAATTACAATGGAATTAAAAATAGAAAAGAATCAAGATAAATATGCTGAATTAGCTAAACAATTTTCAATGTCAATTAATGGAATTAAAGAAGATACTGAATATTCAAATAAAAAAAATCCAGAAGAAAGAAAATCTCAATATATAATAATGAGAGATGAAGCAATTAGACTTTTAATAAATGACGAAAAATATATTAAAAGTGAATTTTTAGAAGATATAAAAAAACAATTATATGATTATTCTATTAAATGTATTATGAGAAAAGCAGTAAAAAATTTCCATGATTTAATAGCAAATAATTATTTTGGTGATAATCCAAATAAAGGAAATATAATATCTTTATATATTAATCCTAAAAATCCTAATAAAGTTAGTTGTGTAATATTAAATGAAAATGGAATACATGTAAATTGTTATGAATTTAAATTTATTGCTGAAAAATTAACAGTAATTCAAAATTTACAAGATAAAATAAATTATTCAGAAGAAATAGCATTATTTAAAAAAATCATTAATCAAAATAAACCAATTGCAATTGTAATAAGTGCTAATGATTTAAATGCATATAATTTATATAATGTTATACATGATAATATTAGTATTGAATATCAAAATATTATTTTTTCTAGTTATATATATTTACTTTCAAGTGGTAATTCAATTATTTGTGAATTAGATGATAATGTTTTAGCTGAACAACAAGGAAGATTTATTCAAAATCCTGTTACTGAAATTTTATCTCTTTGGGATTATTCTTATAATAAAAATGAAATATTAAATTTAAGATTACATAAATTTAAAAATTATATTATTGAAATTGATTTTTATTGTTATCTTTTAGAAAATGTAATTAAAAAAGTTTTAAATCAAAGAGGAATTGATTTTGATTTAATGATTAATGTTAAAGCTTTAAACAAAGAAATTTATTTTATTAATGGAAGTGGATATTATATTGGAGATAAATTATTAAAATCTTTAATCACAGAAAAAAAGGATATAATTAATAGAAAAGGATTAAAAAGATTGTTAAAAGAAAATGAAAAATTGTTTGATAATATAAATGGTTTTATATATTTTAATAATAATAATAAAAAGCAATATTTAGAAAAAACAAGAATTCCTTATCAATTATATGATCAATTTTATCAAGAAATTGGAAATTTAGTATCAATTCAAGATTTAAATGAAAAAATCTTTAATTCAAGCTTTGATTTCATTATAAATCTATTAAAAGTAAACGATAGAGAAAATCAAAATAATTTTAAATTAAACTTTTTTGTGAATGAAATAATATCACCTTTTAATACAGAAAAAGAAGTCTATATAAGTCAATCATATAAGGATATTTTTTTAATGTTAATAAATGATTCTAGATCATTGAGAAATAATTCAATAAAAACTGCAATTACAGAAAAAATAGATGAAGAAAATAAAACAATTATATGTAATATATTTGAAAGAAATAGATTTATTCCTGCATATTTAAAATTTGAGAATACTGATAATAATATACAAGATTTTAAAAAAGGATATATTTTTAATTGTAAAATAATTAGTATTGAATTTGAATCATTAATTAAATATGAAATAAATATTACTTCTAAAATTAATGAAATAAAAAATTTTAAAAGTTCTATTGAAGAACAAATAAATTCAAATTTATTTAATGATTTTGAATTTGAGGAAGAAGATTTTATTAATAAAGATATAGAGTTAATAGAAAATATAAAAAAGGATGTCCCAGAAGATAAAATAATAAAATTTAAAAATGACAATATTTTAATTAATAACAATTTCAAAAAAATAAATTATGATACTGCTTTAAATGAATTTAAAAATAAACAACCTGGTGATTTTATTTTTAGACCTTGTTTTAAAGAAGGATATATAACATTAACATATAAATTAGATGATGATATTCTAAATAATAAATATATAAAAATAAAAGAAGATGAAAATCATAAAACAAGTTTTGAATTTGAAGATAATGATTATAATAATATTGAAGAATTAATTCATTTTTTTAATAATTCTTATGTAAAAAAAATTAAATCTATTATATCTAATAAACATTATATTAAAGGAAATTCAATTGAAAATTTTATAAATGAAGTTTGTAATTTTGGGCAATTAAATATTCCTATAAATCAATTACCTTTTTATTTTTCTTTTTTACCTGATTTTCCAGATTATGCAATTTTAGGAATTTATTCAAATGTTAATTATTGTAATATTGAATTTATTAAAATAGAAAACAATTATTTTCTTTTTCATAATGAAAAGTTTGAAATAATTGAAAAAATAATATCATATCTTAAGAAAAATTATTTAAAAAAAGAATATATTGAATATCAAAATAGAACTCCTTTCCCAATTTATTTTAATGAATTAAGAAAAATTGAAGAATCATTTCCTAAATTTGAAGAAAATTACATTGATAATAATTTCTATTATCTTAATAACGATAATGATTTTAATTCAAATAATTATTCTTATGAAAATAAAAGAAATTCAAATTTAGGAAAAAAAAGAGATAGAAATAATAATCAAAACAATAACAATAATTTCAATAATTATGATAGCAATAATATCAATTATGATACTTGGGAAACTTCAAATAACAATAATAATAATAATGATGGTTGGGGACCTTCAAATAATAATAATAATGATACTTGGGAACAATCAAATAATAATAATAATAATAATGATGGTTGGGCATCTTCAAATAATAATAATAATGATAATTGGGAACATTCAAATAATAATAATAATAATAATGATGGTTGGGCATCTTCAAATAATAATAATAATGATAATTGGGAACATTCAAATAATAATAATTTTAGTGATAATTGGGTAAATTCAAATAACAATTATAAAAATGAAGGTGATGATTGGGCAACTTCAAATAGTAATGATTTTACTTTTAATGATAATAAATCTATAAAAAAAGAACAAAGTTTTAGACATAATAATAATAATAATAGAGGTAAAAGAAATATGAATAGAGGAGGAAGAAGGGATAACAATAATAGAGGAAGAGACAGAAATAGAGGAAATAAAAGAAATTTTAATGGAGGAAGAGGTAATAAAAGAGGTTTCAATAATAATGACAATAATCATAATAACAATTTTGGAAATTTAAATAAAAAAACAAATTGTTTTGATTGGATTAGTGTAACTCATTCAAATAATAATAATAATGACTATAAAGAATCAAATAATGGTAATAATTATGATTGGGGTTCATCAAATAATAATAAAGGTAATAATAATGAATGGGGTACATCAAATAATAATAATAATGATAATGGATGGGATACATCAAATAATAATAATAATGATAATGGATGGGGTTCATCAAATAATGATAAATGGGATAGACCAAATAATAATAATAATCATGAAGGAAGAACATCAAATAATGATGAATGGGGTACATCAAATAATAATAATAATGGATGGGAAACATCAAATAATAATGAATGGGGTTCATCAAACAATAATAATAATAATGGATGGGAAACATCAAATAATGATGAATGGGGTTCTTCAAATAATATTAATAATAGTGATAAAGGAAAAACATCAAATAATAATGAATGGGGTGAATCAAATAAGAATAATAATAATAATAATGGATGGGATACATCAAAGAATGATGAATGGGGTTCATCAAATAATAATAATAATAATGGATGGGGTACATCAAATAATATTAATAATAATAATAAAGGAAGAACATCAAATAATGATGAATGGGGCACATCAAACAATAATAATAATAATGGATGGGATACATCAAATAATAATGAATGGGGTTCACCAAGTGGTGATAATAATAATAATGAAGGAAGAAAATCAAATAATTATAAAGATAATAATAACGAATGGGGTTCATCAAATAATGATGGATGGAGAACATCAAATGATAATAATAATAATAATGAATGGGATACATCAAACAATAATAATAATAATGAATGGGGTACATCAAATAATAATGACTGGAAAACATCAAATAATAATGAATGGGGAACATCAAATAATAATGGATGGGGTACACCAAATAATAATAATGATAATAATAATATGGATATATCAAATAATAATTTTAATAATGATTGGAATTCAAATTATAATTTTTCAAAGAATAATAATAACTACGATAACAAAAAAAAAACTTATAATAAAGATAATAATAAGCAAAAAGGAGCATGCTTTAATTGTGGTGAAGTTGGTCATAAATCAAGAGATTGTCCAAATAAAAATAATAAACAAAAAGGAGCATGTTTTAAATGTGGCGAAGTGGGTCATAAATCGAAAGATTGTCCAAATAAAGATAATAAGGATAATAATAAGCAAAAAAGCGGATGTTTTAATTGTGGTGAAGAAGGGCATAAATTAAGAGATTGTCCAAATAAAAATAATAAACAAAAAGGAGCATGCTTTAATTGTGGTGAAGTCGGTCATAAATCAAGAGATTGTCCAAATAAAGATAATAATAATAAAAATCAATGTAAATATTGTCATGAAACTGACCATAATAGTTATGAATGCCCTAATAAAAAAACAAAATTTAATAATTCTAAAGATGGTTGTTATTTTTGTGGTAGTAAAGATCATTTTGCTAAATATTGTCCTAACCAAAATAATCCTTTTTATAAGAAATCAAGAGCTAATAAAATTGAAGATGGAGAAGTAAATATAAAAAATAATGATGAAGGAAGTTTTAATTGGGGAAGTAATAATAATAATGATAAAGAGAATGATAATAATAAAGAAATGAGTGATTGGGGGAAAAATAATAATCAAAATGAAACTAATTTTATGAATGATAATAACAATGAAGAAAATAATAATGAATGGGGTAGAATTAATAATAATGAAGATAATCAAAACAACAATGATAAAGATAATTATGGAGGATGGTAATATTAAAAAATTATTTCTTTTTGAAAAAATTAAAAATAATATTATTCAACTATGTAATATTTAATATATTCTAAATAAAAATAAAACAATAATCAATTAATCATATATTTAAACTCAAATTATTATTATTATTATAAAAAGATATTTTAATTAATGAAAAATAAAATTAATTTTTTTTTAAAATTGACTTGCGATTTCAACTTTTTGTCTACTTTCATCTAAAGTTTTATTTTTATCTTCTTCTTTTTTTTTTTTAGATAAGTATTCTTTTATATATTTTATTTCTCCATAAACAGAATTTTGAATAGAATTAGTAATATCAGGAGGATAATGTGCGCTAATACCAATAAACCAATCTAATAAGAAAAAATTACAAACTAAAAAAAATATTAAAAAATATATTAAACTTACTAAACAAAATACCTATTATAAACAAAGACATTGAATTTCTAAAATTATATTTATAATTACCAAAATCATGTAAATACAATATAAAATTAATAATATCAAAAAATAAATCAATTCCACTAAATATCCAATATAAAGTACATAATTTTCTAATTGTGTCTTTATTAGCAGTAATTAATTGTGAATAAGAATTAAATATTTTTTTTTGAATTTCTTCAACAGGTAAATTTTCAAAATTATCAAGTTTATTAATTACAACTGAAGTCTCAGGTAAATTAATTATTATATCAAATCCTATTAAAGCTCTTATAAAATGAAAAATAAAAAACCAATTTCTCCAAAATTGTTTTGCTGAAGTAAGGAAAAGACCAATTGATATAACAAAAACAAAAATTTCTAAAAATCCTATCCAATAAAATATTGATTGAACTTCTTGAATTGATATTTCACTTTTTAAACAATAAGTTAAAAAATCATAAAATTGAATTTTTTTTTTATTACTATTTTTATTTTTTTCATATATATTTAAAAGTGACTTTTCCATTTTTTGATTTATAAAAAATAATGTAAAAACTTTATTTTTCTTTTTTTTTAAATTTAAAAAAAAAATTAAATAATTTTAAAAAAAAAAAGTTTTATTTATTTATACTTGTTTTACTTCTTTGAAATTTACCATAAGATAATCTTCTCATTTTTTCATTTTCATTTTTAACTTTATTAAATTCTTTTTTGAAATTTTCATTATTTTCTTGAATTTTTTTTTTTTCTTTAACATGAAATTTAATTTCTTTTTTAGCCATTTCTAAATTTTCATTTAAAGAATCAATTTCAATTTTTTGTTTTGAATTTAACTTCATTAAATTTTCTTGATCTTGTCTCATTTCTTCTAATTGCTTTTGTAATTCAAAAATAGTAAAATTTAACTTATCTGTTTCATTTCTATGTTGTTTTATTAAATCTTTTATTTCATCATCTCTTTGTTTAATAATATTATTATATTTTTCTTTTGAATCATTGTAATTATTATTTAACTTTTCAAGAGTATCTTCATATGAATTTATTATTTTATTTTTTTCAGTTGAAAAATTCTGTGTAAAAAAATTTATTTTTTTTTCATAAAAATCTTTCATATCATCATTATCTTTTTGAAGAGAATAAATTGTATTTTCGTAATTATTCATTTTATCATTAAAGCCAACTTTGTTTTTATTCATTAATTCTGAATATTTATTTACTTTTGTTACTAATTCATCATTTGCTTTTTCTAATTCAAAATTATGATTATATAAATAATTAATTTGATTATCTTTTTCATTTACTATTCTCTTTAATTCTATTTCATGATTTTCAATTAAGTTTTTTATTTCCATTGCATTCTTAGCATTTAATTCATTTATTGTATTTTTCAAATCTGATATTTGACTTTCGTACTTTTTTTGAGTATCATTTAATTGTTTTTGAAGAATAAAATTTTTATTATATAATTCTTCCTTTTCTCCTTCATATACTTTTTTAATATCATTAATAAATTCATTAGAGTCATTTTTATTATTTAAATTTTTTAAATTATTTTCATAAATATAAGTTGGATTTTGAGAAATAAATTGAGAGTTAGAATTTAAATTACTTTGAATTGATCTATTTGAAAAAGGAAGAGTAGATTCATTTTGATTTGTTTCATTATATATTATTTTTTGAGGTATTAATTCTCTTTGATGATTTCTTTTTGATGGAAGAGAATGAATAAATGTATCACAATTTGAACAAAAAATATTAAAGGGATTACATTCATTACAAAAATATTCTCCTTTTTTTACTCTACATCTATTACATAATTGCTGTGATTGAATGTTTGTATTTTCTAAATCTAGTAAAGGAGATTCCATTTTTTTATTAACTTATATTTTTCTTTTTTATGTTTTTTTTTCCTAAAATTATGTTATTTATTATAAATTATTTTTATAGTAATTTAATTAAATTATATTATTTCCTCTTTTTTAATTCATAATAAATTATATAATGAAAAAATAATATTTTTAGCAATGGATTTATTCATTGAATAATTATTAGAAATACACCAGTTAAAAGTTCATTGGTATTTAAAACAATAAATTTATCTTTATTATAAAAATTTAAATTTTAATATTAGAATTACAGTGATTGTTTGATAACTTTTATTTTTAATTATTATTTGATATTTCTTATTTCTTTTATAATAGGAATTAAATTTTCATAAATTTTTGGAGTACTTTAATCAAGAATCTTAGTTTTATTTTCCAATTTTCATCTAATGATTTAAAATCTTTATTTATCCCTTCATTTGATTTTTTAATTTATAATTAATTCATCTTTTCTATTTTTCACTTAATTTATATTTCCTTTATTAATTCAATCAATTAATCTTTTATTAAAAGTACTTTTTTATTTGTCTACCATTATCCTCAATATTTATATAAAATAATTTATTGTTTTAATCTATCATTTGCTTTAATAATTCATCAGATAATTCTTCTAAAAAGAAAAACATGCCATGTATAAATATAATTGGTGAAATAGACATATAATTCTAATAAAAATGATATTTAGCATTTTGATAGTATCCTTCTATATAAAATTATTTGTACTCATTTTATTTAATTTTTAAATGCTTTTTATTATTATTTTTATTTTTTTTGAATTTTTAAAAAAAAATTATATTTAGCTTACAAAGTTTTTTGAATAAAAAAAAAAAGTGAAACAAATTGTATTTAATTAATTTTGATTTATCAAAAATCATTTAATAAAAATATGCTAATAGATATATTAGAAACACATCAATTTACTTTTGAAAATAAAAAAAATATAAGAATTAAAAATCCAATTTTTCTTCCTTCAAAATCATTTTTATTAAGAAAAAATTCTACCAATGAACTAGATTTCATTGAATCAAATGAAGAAAATAAAAAATTTGAAATTATAAAAACTATAATTCAAAAAAGAAAAACCTCTTCAATATTAATTCAAAGAAATTTTAGAAAATATATAATAGAAAAGCACTTAAAATCCTATTTTTTAATAAGCAATTTACTTTTCAATAGAGAAAAAGCAGCTTTATTAATTCAAAAAAATTTAAAAAATTATTTCATTCAAAAACATTTTAAATCTTTGTTAAAAAACGATGCTTTATTTTTATATGACTTTCCAAAAGATTTACTTAATAGTATTTGTATTCTTTCAACTTCAAAAGAAAAATTTTATGAAAAAATAAATAATAAGAATATGGAACTTGCAATTCAATTATATAAACCAAATTTATTTTTAAAATTTAGTTATAGCAAATATTTAAAGTGTTATTATATTCCATTAAAAAAAAATAAATTATTTAAAAAAAGACTAACTGTAAATTTTATTGTAAATAATGAAAAAATAATAGACCCAAGATTTTCTATTATAAATGATTCTAAGGGAAATTTTTTTAATATAATTAATTCTTTTATGATATTTAAACGGTTGAAACAAAGATCTCCAATTATAAAATCAAATTTTAAAGAACCTAAAATATGGGAAGAACTTTTTGTCTTAAAACAACATAGAAAATTAAGTTTTGATACTTCATCATTAAGTTCTAAGACTGATATTTCAAAAGAAATGGAAAAAAATCAAAGTGAATATATATCTTTTTATAATCGAGCAAATAATATTAATAAAAATAAAAAAACAGTTTTACATTCTATTTTAAAACAAAGAAAAAAAAAAAATAAAAATGAAAAAAATAAAATTAAGAAAGTTTCTTTTAGAAATGATGTTGAATTTCTTGATTAATGACAAAAATAATAATTGTTATAAAAAGTATATGGTGATTAAATAGAAGATAAAGATTTTTCATTAAGGAATAATAAATGTAAGAAATTATATGAGAAATCTAACTAATTAAATATGTAAATATTTGACAAAAATATTATATTCATATAAAGTATGATTATAAGATTGATATTTAAAATAATTATTTATCATATGGTGGATTTTTGTTAAATAAATACTTTTGAATTTATCCACTTAATATTTAATTACATTTATTATTTATAAATACTTTAAATAAATAATATAATTCTTTTATTATTTTATTATATATAATAGTTAATTTGTATAAATCTATTTTTAATAATTAAATATGAATTCAAATAATGAAAATGAATCTCAAAATGTGAATATCGAACAAAATGAAAATATAAATCAACAAAATAATCAAAGAAGAAATAAAAATCAAAAAAAAATTAAAACTAATATAATTTATCTTAATTTCATGTTTTTATTTAGTTTAAATTTATCATTATATTTATATTGGAAATATTATTACATTAGAATCTCCTATTTTTCAATTAGTTTATATCCAATTTTAAATAAATATCAATTATATAGATTTATAACTCATCATTTCATGCATTATGGAATTTGTCATTTTTTTGTTGAAATTGTTATTACTTTTTATTTATGTAAATTCATAGAAAAAATAATTGGAACTTTATTAACTTTTAGTTTAATTTTAATAATGATATTTACTACTTCTTTTTTATTTTTTATGGTTCTTTTATTATATAAGTTAACTGCATTATTATTTAATTTAAGATATGATCATGATTTTATGTATGAATGTGGAATGTCTTCTTTACTTTTTGCTTTATATACTTATATTAATATTTTTGAAAAAAATAAAAATAAAGTAATTAAACTTCTAAATATTATTTCTATTAAAACAAGATTTTCACAATTTTATATTTTATTATTTCTTTCTATTTTTACTCCAAATAGAACTTTCTTTGGAAATGTAATAGGAATAATTTCTGGTTATATAATTAAAAATTTATTCGGATATAGAGTATTTCCTAAATATGAAGGAATAATAGATTTTGAAGAATTTTTACATTTAAATGCTTTTAAATGTTGTTACATAAGTATTATTGATTCAAATCAGGAAATGAAGAAATATTTAAAGGAAATATATTATAATATAGATTTTAATAGTTCAGAAATAAAACAAGATGGCTCTGGAATTCAAATGGAAGAAATTGAAAATCCTTCTATTAATAATAATGAAATTATTGAAAATAATAATGAAAATAATGATAAAAATAATAATGAAGAGAATATCGATCAAACTAAAAAAGAGGATAATGATAAGGAAAATAATACTTTAGAACCTTAAATAAAAAATTAATTTTTTAATTAAAAAAAATTAGTTTTATTTTTATTTTTTTAATTCATTAAAACCTTTTTTTGCGTTAGATTTTTAAATTTAAATAATAAAAAAAATCGAATATAAAATAAGTTTTTGAAATAAGATTTATTTTTAAAAAAATGAAAATACCATAAAAAGAAAATTTAATATATAAAAAAATAAAAAAGTTTCTAAAAGAATTTGATTAATGTTTTTCAAAAAATAAAAAAATGGCATATTCTCCAAGTTCAAATTTAATTTCAAAAAATAAGCATTTAGAAAACCAAATATTACAAGGAATCAAAAAATTAAAAAGTTTAGGAAAAAAGGAATCTAAAAATCCAAAAAAAGAATCTTTAAATAATATAGCATTAAATTTACAAAATTTTATATCAAATGCTTTAGTTAATAAAGTAAATGACACAAAATTTTTTAATATTAATGAAGAATTAGAAGAAATAGAAAAAATAAAAAAAAATCAAATAAAAGAAGAAGAATCTTTTCAAAGATTAATTTCAAAATATCCTTTAAATGAACAATTATATACCTTAAATAATGATGATAATATAAATAATAATAATTTAATAGGATTAAATAACTTTAAAGAAAAAAAAAAATTATCTCATCCTTCAAATATAAATTTTTATCAAAATAATAATAAATTGTATAATAAACAATATAGTGGTTCTCCTATATCAAATAAATTAAAAAAAAATATTGAAAAACAAGATAATGATTCTAGTAAAAAAAATAAAAAAAAGAGTGAAAATACTTTAAATGAACAAAAAACTTTTGGAGCTAATATTTCTAATAATTTTTTTATTAATTCTCCTTTAAAACCAAAAAACACTTTTTCAGAATCTCAAACTTCTTCATATTTTGATTTTCAAAACGAAAGAGAATTAACTTTAAAAAGAAACATAAGAAAAGCTTCTCCTAAATATTCTGATAATTTATTAACAAATAATAGAAATAAAGGAATTAATATAAAAAATAATATATTATTTAGAAAAAAAAGAGAAAAAACTGAAACCATAAACAAAGATAATATCTTTGATAATCTTAGAAAAATATATTGTAATGATTCTAAAAGATTATTTAATTCAACAATTAGTAAAGATTGTCCAAGTTTTAAAACCTTTAAAACTTATATTCCAAATACTCAAAATGTATTACAATCTTCTTCAAGATTATCTGATAATGAAATGACTTATAATAAAAAATATGATAAAAATGATATTAGAAATATTTTGAATTTGACTTCTACTCAATATCAGGAGTTTTCTAAATATTGTGATAAAATAAAAGGTAAATTATTATTTTCTCCTAAAAAAGCCTTTACTCAAAAATCAAATAATTCATCAAAAAAAAATATAATTTCAATTAAATCTCTTAAAGATAATATCTTAAATAATAGTAAAGTAAATAATAATAATGAGAATTTAAATTCAAAAGAATCTTTAGTATTAATGAGTGAAAAAAAGACTTTTTCTTCAGAAAAAAGAGATGAAAATGCAATTAATGAAAATAGAATAAATATAAATCAAATAAAAGAAATTTATTATAGGCATTTAATAAGAGTAAATAAATTAGTTTATGATTCTTTAAGTGATGAAGAATCTGATGAAGAATTTGATTATTCTTTTTATATAAATCCTAAATCTAAATTTAAATTATATTTTGATTTCATGATTTTTGTAATAACTTTATATAATACTATTGTTCCTCCTATTATGATGAGTTTTTTTCCTTATGAAGAAAGAGATATTCATCAATATTATTTTTCTTTAAATATCATTGGAGATGTTTTTTATATAAGTGATTTAATTTTAGGTTTTCTAACGGCATATTATGATATTGAAGAACATTTTATTAATAAAAAATCACAAATTACTTTAAATTATTTAATGAGTTGGTTTGCCATTGATTTAATCTGTGCTTTTCCTTATACAACTTTTTTTGCTATTTTAAATAATTTTAGAAGTTCTCATTTTAAAACTCAAGAAGATGAATATCAAATTATTTTTTTAGTACAATTACTTCCTTTAATAAAAATATTTAAAATATATAGAAATAATGAATTTTATAATAAATATAAAAGATTTTTATTTCAATATACAATATTATTTCAATGGTATAATACAATAAATTTATTAATGTTATTTTTTATATATGCACATATTCTCGCTTGTGTTTTTGTATTTCTTTCTTATTTAGATAATCCATCTTGGATAACAACATATAATTTACAAAATTCATCTAAAGGAGAAATTTATGTTACTTCATTTTATTATGTTTTTGCTACTGTTTTTACAGTTGGTTATGGTGATATAGTTTCAGTAAATATATATGAAAGATTTTTTAATCTAATATTATTAGTTGTTGGTATTATGGCTTATTCATATTCAATTTCTATATTAAGTAATTATGTTAAAAGTGTTGATCATAAAACTGAAGATTATAATAAGAAAATGACAACTTTAAAACAAATAAAAGTTACTCATGAAAAAATGCCTAAACAATTATTTGAAAAAATTGCGAGGTTTTTAAGATATAGATTAACTCATGTTGAAAGAGATAAAAATGAAATAATAGATAATTTACCAATAGGTTTACGTACAAAATTAATAATGGAAATGTATAAACCAATAATAGACAATTTTGTATTTTTTAAAACATATAATTCCTCAGATTTTATATTAAGAGTTCTTTTAGCATTTAGACCAATATTATCAATGAAAAATGAAAAATTAGTAAATGAAGGTGATTATCTTGAAGAAATAGTTTTTGTTAAAAAAGGTTCTTTATCTTTAGAACTTCCACTTCCAATATTATTAGATGAAAAAGAAATAGATGATATTAATGCAAGACATTTATTTAGATTAACTACTGAACATAGTAAACATAAAATAATTGATTTTAATGAAGATTTAATGAAACAAACAACAATGAATTTTGTAAAAGGAAAAGGATTAATAATAAATAATAATAATAATATGAAAAATATGAATAAATTAAATCAACAATATGTTAAAATAATTGAAATTAGAAAAAATGAACATTTCGGCGATATTTTAATGTTTTTAAACAGAAGAAGTCCTTTAAGTATGAAAGTGAAAAGTAAAATAGCAGAATTATATTTATTAAATAAAACTGATGCTGTTGAAATTTCAATGTCTTTTCCTAATATTTGGGAACATATTATTAAAAAATCTCTTTTTAATATGGAACAAATTGAAAGATTAATAAATAAAACATTAAAGTTTTTTTTCAAACAAAATAATACAAAACAAAAGAAAGGTTCTTATTATCAAAAAGATATTAGTAAAAAAAATATATTCGTTAATTGCAAAGACTTATATTCTAGTTTATCTTTTGAAGATTGTTCTTTAAAAACAATTCCAACAGTCACAGAAAATGATAATGAATCATCTTCAAATAAAAATGAAAAAGAGAAAGAAAAGGTAAAAATAAAAAAAAAAAAAAAAATATCTTCTAACTTTTCAAATTATAGTGTATGTGATTCTCAAACAAGTAATTCAATATATTCAAATATAGAAAATTCTAAAAGAAGTTTATCTTCAAAAAATTTATATTTTATAAAAGAAGTAAACTCAGATGAAGAAAAAGGATCTCAAATATTAAAAAGAAAAAGAAGAAAAAGTACAAAGGATAATATTACAGAAAGAGAAAATATTTCTGCAAAAAAACCGACTGAAGGAAGTAAAGATTATTCCGATTCTGATTCAAATAATTTTGATTCTTCTTCTTCAAGATTTAAAAGTGATTATGATGTTAAAACTTTAAAAACAAACGAAGAAAATAAATATTTTGATTTTTCTACTTTTTCTTCTCATTGTAATACTATTGTTTATCCAAAAGAAGAAATTAATAATGAAGAATTACCTTTTGAAAATAATAATATTAATATTATTTTTGATAAACAATATAACAATAATTTTTTTAATGGAATTGTTCCTAAAGATTCTTTCATTGATTTTCATGGGCCACCTCAATTAAAAAATGTTCAAGATAGTAATAGTCTTAGAAAATCAAAGAAAAAAAATATAATTTCTATTTTATCTAATTTATCTACTTCAAGATTTAATTTTCAAATTAATTCTTCTAATTTAAAAAAGAAAATAAAATTAAAAATTATTCAAAATGATTCATTTAGTATTATTATTCAAGATAAAATATCTAAATTAATTAATCAAAATTTTATTCAATCAAATACAACAAATATAAGTAAAGAAGAAAAAGATAAAAAAGATAATAAAAATAATCCTGTTTCAAATTCTTTAATTACTTCAAGCAATTCATTACCTGATGTTAAAGGTAAAAAAACAAATGAAAAAAGATTTAGTAAAACAATATTAAAATCAAGACAATCTGTTTTTTTCTCTGATAAAAAATTAATTAATCAAAATGAAGTAAAAAGTAATAATAAATTATTTTCTTCAGGGAAATTAACTTTAATTGGAAATAATATTACAAGTTCTTCTCTTGCTTTAAATAATCCTAAAGAATTTTATATTAATTATTTTAATAAAGTAGTTTCAAATGTTGATTCAAATGATAAAAATTTTGTTTCTTCGAGATTAAAAGAAATAGAGAAAATTATTCATAATGGACAAAAGGATAAAAGAGTTACGACAAGTCCTTTTGAATTAAATGATAAAAATAATATTATTAAGAAAAATGAAAATAAAAATTAATATTAAATATATTATATATTATATTTAAAGCCTATTGATTAGAAATTATATTTTTATAAATTTAGATTATAATTTATTTCCATTTAATTTATTATTTATAATAATATTAATCCTATTAAATAAAAACTATTTTATTTCTCTTATTATAATTTTCTGCTTTTCAGAAAAATATTTAAAATATTAAAATATAATAAAATAATATAAATTTCATTGATTATTATACAAAAAGAATAATTTTAATAACAAATATATATTTTATTCACAAGAACAAAAATTTGATATAGCACTTTTAAACTTTATAAAACGATTCAATTTATTTATTGAATCATTATCATTTTTTTCTAAATTTACAAATTTTTCGTAATAAATACTAAGATTTTTCGTATAATTTGAATTATTTAATTCTTGAATTGAGTTTTTTAAGTTTGAATAATCATTAAAAAATTTCTCAATTTTTTCTCTTTTATTATCTTTATAATTTTGAATAGAATCAAATAATTTATTTGTAACAACTTTACTTTCATCATCTTTTAAATCAATTGCAATTGTCAATTCATTAACTAAACCTTCAATAGTATCATTTTTTAAATTATAATGACAAGTTAACATTTCTAAATAATTAAATAAAAAAATTATACTTTTATTTTTCCATTTTTCTTTACTGATAATAAATTGAATTTCTATTTCATTATTATCTTTTTTTTTCTCATTATCAATATCTTTAATTGATATTTTAAAAGATGAACTTTTTTTCTTAAATTGAAATAAATTACTATTTGAATCATAAGTACTTACACTTTTAATAGTAGTTTTTTTAGATGAATTTCTTCTAATTTTAAGTTTATTATATTGTTCTTTATCATAAGATTGTCCTCTCATTATTTTAGGAGAAAATTTAAATTCTTCTACAATTTTTTTAGTATTTTCTAAATATCTTGGAGAAAAAGAATTAAGATTATTTTTTTTAGAATCCATTCTAAAAACATTTAATCTAAGCATATCTTTAATAAAAACAGGATTATCATTTTCTTCACTTAAATCATCATTTAACCATTTATTTTCAATTAATTCTTTAGCAGTAGGTCTTTCATTTTCATTTTTTAAACATAATTTAATAAAATCAACAACATTAACATTAATAATTTTAAATAAGCTTTCAGGATAAATATTATCTTTTTGTTTTTGATAAATTTGTAATATTCCATCATATTCTTTATAAGGAGTTTCTAAAGTTAGCATTTCTATAATTGAAATACCTAAAGAATAAATATCTGCTTTAGTATTATATTTTCCTTCATGAACTTCAGGAGCAATAAACCCTTCAGTTCCTACGAAATTAGTTAAAAAATTATATCCTTTTAAAAATTGACTTTCACCTAAATCTCCTATTTTAACTATTCCATTTATTTTATCTATAAAAAAATTATCACATTTAATATCTCTATGAATTATATCATTAGAATGTAAATATATTAATCCATTTAATATTTCTTTAATCCATTTTTTTATAACTCTTAAACGAGGTTTTTTACATGTTTTTAAATGTTGTTTTAAATTTCCTCCTGTGAAAAATTCAGTTATCATTATTATTTTTTTATTACTTTGATCAAGCCAACCCGCATAATATTTTATTATATTTGGATGATTTAAAGTTTTCATTATTTTAATTTCTTCTTTTATTTTTTCTAATCTTTTTCCTTCTGAATTATCATATAAATCTATTTCATACCATGCAATTTCTCTTCCTTCATTATAATCATATCCTTTATATACTTTTTTAAATGAACCATTTCCTAATAATTCTTCAAACTATAATTTAAATATTTTATTTTTACTCTTCCAAAATGTTTATCATCTTTTTGATATATTATTTCTGGTTTTTTACTTTTATATTCATTTTCTGAATCACTAGAATTAAAATAATCATTTTGGATAGATTTTGGTATTATATTTTTGAGAAGATAATGTTCGTCTTCTGAACTGTCTTCAAAATAAGAATCTGATGATATTTGATTTTTTAATTTTTTATTTTCTAATTGATTTATTGGGGTAATTGAATTCTTATTCATTTTTAATTTTAAAATTGATTAAAAATAAGTATTTTTATTTAAATACTGATTTTTTATTTTTATTTATTTTTCATATGAAATAAAAATGAACAAAAATAATTAAATTAATAAAAATTATATCAAAAATGAAATGAAAAATAGATAATATAAACTAATTTAATAATATTAAAGTTTTCATCATAATATGAAAATTAAATGAAATTTAAATGACTTAATAAAAGCAATAAGAGATAATCAAGATTTTATAAAATTTCAAAGAGGGAATGACATTAGAATATATTAATAAAAAATCAAAATTAATTAAAGAGAAAGTAGATCTAGAGTTGATTATTGATAATGAAGTTCAAGGAAATTTATCTCATGAAAGATAAAATTAAGACTTCAACAACAAATATAAACAATTGAATTCTCATGTTTATTCAAAAAAAAAAAGAAAATTTAATAAATTAATTTATTTTTATAAAACTAAGATTTAATAGATTTTATTATTTTTTTTTTTT
>JAEEGK010005228.1_pt1 | contig 31401 bp, 27 predicted proteins | sample 8958771 | NCBI WGS metagenome assembly JAEEGK01 (sample SAMN16246547, study PRJNA631951) | gut metagenome | biome: gut microbiome; feature: rumen; material: SC-attached | host: Bos | place: Iran: Karaj | collected 2018-10
ATGCTCCAACACCAATTACCACATATGCACTGTTCTGTGATGGGGATTATGTAACTAATGAGCAAATGAATGATAAGAAGTTTTTAAAACTGGTCAATGCAAATCTTTAATATTATCATGACTTAGGGAGTTCAGTTTTACATGAACTTCCTTTTTATTGCATCTATATGAATTCAGATTTAATATGAGAAGGTGATGAAAAGTAGAGGACAAGATGATGAACAAAAATGAAATAGTATTGTTTGAATCTAAAGATAAGAAAGTGGCATTATCGGTTCCAATGGATGGTAATACAGTTTGGCTAAATCAAGCGCAGATGACAGAATTGTTTAAACTTGGAGGTAACAATGATCTTACTAGTTATAGATGTACAAAAAGGAATTACAGACAACAGGCTCTACGCCTATGATGCTTTTATTGATAACATGACCCAAATTATCGATACAGCCAGAAAGAACGATGTTGAAATAATCTACGTTCAGCATGATGATGGCCCTGGCTCAGGTTTTACAGAGGGTGACAGAGATTATGAGATTGCTGATCAGGTTGCGCCGGCGCAGAATGAGAAGATTTATACCAAGACCATAAACAGCTGTTTTGGTAATCCTGAACTTACGAAGTATCTGGAGCAGACCGGGGAAAAAGAGCTTATGATAACAGGTCTTCAGACTAATTTCTGCATAGATGCCTCTGTGAAATCTGCTTTTGAAAGAGGATACAAAGTAATAATACCGGATGGAACAAACTCTACTTTTGACAATGATTATATGGACGCGAAGACCACTTACAGATACTACAATGAGATGATGTGGCCAAGAAGGTTTGCGCAGTGTGTATCTATTGAAAAGGCAATAGATATGCTGGCCGGAAAATGATATTATAGCATAGTGTGAGAAAACCTTTTCCGAGGAAGGGCCTGTGGGGATGGCTCAATATCACAATAAAATGAGATGAATGGGAGAATGAAAAAAATGTTTGGGGTTGTTTTGATTTATTTTGTATGCGTTATCTTTAGGATTGTTGAGTACTTTGTTTTGCACACTGACAGAACCATTGTAGGTGAAGCAATCATACATAAGCTTCTGGGAATACTGGTCATGATCATTGCAGCCAAACGTCTTGGGTACTCGGCAGAAGAAATAGGCTTTACCAAAGGAAAGAGCTTTTGGAATATATTAAAGGGACTTGCTTTCGGTATATGCGTATTTATTCTGGCATATGCTACAGAGATAATAATATTGGTATCACAGGGAAGATTTGATTCACTAAAAGTCTTTGTAAGCGCGTATGCAATTGATAAGAACATAGGAAACAGAACGGAATTCATCTTTTTCCTTATATGCATTATCGGAAATATAGTAAATGTAGTAATGGAAGAGGGGCTGTTCAGAGGACTGTTTATGAAAATGCTTAGTAATAAACAGACACTCATAAAGGCAGCATGTGTATCTTCTTTGCTCTTTGGATTGTGGCATGTTGTCAGCCCTATCAGAAATTATATTGAGGGAACATCAAGCATGGGAGGAATGATCATGAACTGCCTGATGCTCTTTATCACAAGTACTCTGGTCGGCTTTAAATTTGTGATGCTGACTTCCGGTACGGGCAATTTGTATATGGCGATGGGCGACCACTTTGTCAACAACACCATTGTGAATCTGCTTCACGTTATGTCAAGTACCGGTGGGGATGAGATGATGGTCGTAAGAGTATCGGTGGCACAGACAGTTTCTTTCATTGCAGTTCTCATTTGGTATATTATAAAGAGAAAAAAACGGGCGATCTGACATATAAGTTTTAAGACGCTTTATCCGTTTCAATTTGAGGAGGTTAGAATGAGAGCGCTTTTTATTGGCGGAACCGGAACTATAAGTATGGGGATAGTTAAGAGGCTTTCTCAGGACCCTTTGTGTGAAGTATACGTACTTAACAGGGGGAATAGAAAGAGCGAGCTTCCGGCCTCAGTAAAGCAGATAACCGCTGACATAAATGATGAGGCGGATGTATTAAGTAAGCTGCAGGGGCTTAGATTTGATGTTGTGAGCGATTTTATCGCCTTTGATGTCGATGCTGTGGAGCGAGATTACAGGCTCTTTTCCGGAAAGACCGGGCAGTATATTTTCATCAGTTCAGCTTCAGCTTACAATAAGCCTGCTGCCTCACACGTCATTACTGAAGGTACTACTCTCGCAAACCCCTACTGGGAATATTCAAGGAAAAAGATAGAGTGTGAGGAGTTTCTTTTGGAGAAATACCGCAAAGAAGGCTTCCCTGTAACAATAATAAGACCAAGCCATACCTATGATGAGAGAAATATCCCTCTTGGGGTACATGGAAATAAGGGCTTCTACCAGGTAATAAAGCGTATGCAGGAAGGAAAACCTGTTATTATTCAAGGCGACGGATCGTCTCTGTGGGCTGTTACCTTTAATAGCGATTTTGCAGTAGGCTTTACAGGTCTTATGGGAAATAGACATACGATCGGTGAGGCGTTCCAGATAACGGGTGATGAGATCCTTTCCTGGGACCAGATATATGAGACAATAGCTGATGCACTGGGAGTTGAATTAAAGCCCTATCATGTTTCTTCGGATTTCTTAAGTGCGGTTGGAGAAAAATACGGCTATGACTTTAAAGGAAGTCTATTGGGAGACAAAGCAGTGTCTGTTGTTTTTGATAATTCCAAACTCAAAAGACTGGTACCGCAGATGACTACGAATGTTCCCTTTCACAAAGGCGTTCGCATAGCACTTGATCATGTCCTGTCTCATTCCGATGAGTACGAGGAAGATCCGGAATTTGATGCATTCTGTGATAATGTGATAGAGGCACTTGAAAATGCAAAAAAGGCATTGATGTAAATAAAAAGAACTGACACTATCAAACACCATGATAGCATCAGTTCTTTTCCTATATTAGCTAAGGTTATTTAATCAATCTTCGTTAAAGGCCATGAAGATTACCTTAGTACTGTCTGCGCCGAGTCCGTTTAGTTCATCGGTAGCTTCCAGCCTGATGGCGTTGTTCTCAGCAGAAACGCCGACGAGCTTAAATGTCTTATTGGCTTCACCAGCACGAATTTTCTGATTAGAAGCATTGCTTCTTATGGTGTTACCTTGGCTGTTCTTGCCAAGCTCCTCGTAGTAAGCCTCGGCTTCGTTGGCTGCGATGAAGATGTTGTTTTCTATCACATTGGAAGCATCATGTGCGTTCTGAATAGTAAGACAATTATTGTCGGTATTTAATACAGTATTATTGTATATCTTACATTCCTTTGCATCGCCGTTTTCATTGGGATCACAACCACCGATGATGATACCTGCGACCTTATTGTTTTCTACAAGAGTATTGTTATGCACATTTATACCTGTTGTAGTTGTTCCATGATGTTCAGTTGCGACTTCTATACCGATATCACTTCTTGATACATAGTTATTATAGATATCGATGTCTTTTCCACCGTCAACGTAGATTCCATCAGCACATGCATCGCCAAAATATGTCATATTCTTAGCTGATGAAATATCTACTACAGTATTATCATGAATCTTACCATCGTGTGCTCTGTCTGACTCAAGCTTAAGACTCTCCCCGTCATCACCGCAGCGCTCAAAACCGATAGCGTCTATTCCGATATTGTCGCAGTTATGAACATAGTTGCCTGAGATATCAAAATTTCCTACATTACCGTTTACCACAAGTGCCTCGCTGTTACCGAGAGTGAGGTTATAAAGCTCACAATTCTTGATAGAAACATTATCTACGGGATCATCAGGCTCTGCGTATACGAGAATGCCGTGAGCATTGTAAAACTCTGATTCCTCGTTATACACAACACCCATATCATGAATCTTGCACTCAGATACAGAAAGACCGTCTGAAGCAGGATCTGCGTAGATACCCATAGGCTTAACGGTAAGTGAAGGCTCGTTGTTCTTAAGACCTGTGATCTCAAGACCTGTGATAGAAACATCGGGAGCGCTTACCTTGATCATTGCATAAGACTCAGCGGTGGGTGTAATACCTGTGCCGTCCAGAACTGCGCCGGGCTCGCCCACAAGCTTTATGCCATCTTTTGTTATGGATATCTGCTCATTATAGGTACCTGCGGGGATCTTAATAGTATCTCCGCTATTTGCTTTACTCAAAGCATCTGCGATGCTGTCTGCGTCCTGCCCTACGATGTAGGTCCCTGCAGGTTCTTCGGCAAAAGCGTTGACAGCAAGCATAGGGGATGTGGCGATTAAGGTTGAACTTAATACGCCGGTTAACAATTGAACTCTTTCCTTTTTCATTGCCATACCTCTCTGACTTGTCTAAAAATCTACAGTTGCAATAATTTTATATATACAACCTAACATACAGAAGTGCACAAAAAGTGACAAAAAAGTAAAAATGGTATAAACAAATTGAATTTGATATTCTATAATTACTTACAACAAGTGTGAAAAAAGGATGGATGGGGACATGAATTACAGACTGGTTGCTATTATTCTACTGCTTGTCTTTTACGGTATATATTTTACAAAGATGCTTATCCAGAGGAAAAAAGGCATCGTTACTGACCAGATAGCAAAGGGGAAAAAGAAAGACAGCGGCTATTATACAGAACTACTTATGAAGATTGCGACTTACCTTGCACCTGTCGCGGAGATCATATCTATCATAGCGGGCAGTTCACAGCTTTCATTTATGAACAGAATCCTGGGAGTTTATTTTGCTGTGGTTGGAGACATCGTATTCTTCATAGCGGTTTATACCATGAAGGACAGCTGGAGAGCGGGAGTTGCAGAAGATGACACGGGCAAAAGAGATCTCGTTACCGAAGGAATCTATAACTATTCAAGAAACCCTGCTTTTCTTGGCTTTGATCTGGTGTACATAGGAATACTGTTAATGTTCTTTAACCCGATACTTCTTGTGGTGACTGCATTTGCTATTATAATGCTGCACCTTCAGATTCTCAGAGAAGAAAAATTCCTTGAAAGCTCTTTTGGCGACGAATATAAAAAATATAAGCAAAGAACCAGCAGATATGCGGGCATGGGGAAACTGACCTATGTTAAAATCGTTATGTACTTGTATTTCCTTATCTTTGTCTGGTCGGTACTGTACTTTTTTACCTGCATTGCCTACGGCGGAGGACTGTTTCTGTCTTGGGTGTGGCTGTGGCTTATTATTGCAGCATATTCTTTTATCAGAGTTCGCATGCTTATCGGACGTATAACAGGCAGCAGGAAATATAAGATTCCCGGCGTGATAACATGGATTTTCAGGATTGCAGTAACGGCATTTCTTGTATATTTTATTATAGTAGAGGCAAGGATAGTGGGATGCATGACGGCTGTTCCCGACAAAGACCTTGATTACATAGTGGTGCTTGGAGCCGGAATGAACGGAACCCGTCCAAGTAACCCTTACAGGGTCAGGATAGAAAGAGCCGGCGAGTACCTTTTGGAGAACGAGAGAACCAAGGTGGTGACATCAGGCGGACAGGGCGAATTCGAGGTGATAAGCGAATCGGAATGCGCCAGAAGAGAGCTGGTCGAGAAATATGGAATTGACGACGGCAGGATAATAATGGAAGATAAGTCCACTGATACTGGAGAAAACCTTGCATTTAGCCTTGAGAAGATAGGTGATCCCAAGGCGAGGGTTGGCATTGTGACCAACAGCTTCCACGAGTGCAGAGCACTGGCTATAGCAAGAAAGGCAGGCTTTGAGGATGTGCAGCCGGTTCCCGCAACGACTCTTTTGCCGGTGGGGATTCACTACGTGGTCAGAGAATTCTTTGGAATGACAGAGTTCTATCTCAAAAATTTGTGATAAAAGTATTGGAAGAGTGAGGCAATAAAGACATGAATCAAGGCGACATTAATTCTCACATAAAACTAATGCTTCTGGAAGATGACGAAGCCATAGCCATGGGACTTAAATATTCCCTGGAAAAGGAAGGATATGCCGTAGACCATGCGCATACGGTCAAGGAGGCTCTTGATCTTTATGACAGCGGTGACTTCGATCTGTGTATTCTGGATGTCAATCTCCCCGACGGCAACGGCTACGAAGTCTGCAAGCATATCAAGGATAAGGATGATACACCTATACTTTTCCTTACGGCCTATGACGATGAAGTCAACGTTATCATGGGACTTGAGCTTGGGGCGGACGATTATATATGTAAGCCCTTCAGGGTAAAAGAGCTCATGGCAAGGATAAAGACCGTTCTTAGAAGAAGCGGAAAGGCAAGTTCCATAGACGGTGCAAAGGCTGATCACATCGAGCTTAAGGATGTGCGTGTTTATCCAAATGAAGCCAAGGTTACCAAGCTTACGGAAGGCGCCGAAAAAGACCTTGAACTTACAGCAGTTGAATACAGACTCCTTCTCACCTTTATAAATAACAGAGGCAATGTCCTTACAAGAAGCAGACTCCTTGAAGATCTGTGGGATGTGAGCGGAGATTTTGTAAACGACAACACTTTGACAGTATATATCAAAAGACTTCGAGACAAGATAGAAAGTGACCCGGCCAATCCGCAGATAATACGAACAGTTCGGGGAATGGGATACATTTTGGATAAGGCTTGATGTTTGGGGGAGTTTAATATGTCTGATTCTAAGTTAAAAAAGACAGTGGCATTAGAGATTGCCATTATGATAGTTTTCATCGTAATCTCTTTTGCCCTATGCGGAATAAAGGGCGGGATTTCAGGTATGTGCCTGGGAATCCTGCTTTTTGCTGTACATTTATACAGATATATATCAAGGAAAAAAGAGATTGAGAAGCTTAATGCCTATCTTGACAGGATACTTGCAGGGGGCACGGAGCTTGAGATAATGGATCAGGGCGAGGGTGAATACTATATCCTTAAGTCCAACATCTATAAGGCTACGAATGCGCTTATTTCCCAGAGGGAGAAGCTTAAAAGTGACAAGATCTTTTTGGCTGATGCTATAACCGATATAAGCCATCAGTTCAAAACGCCGCTTACATCGTTATTTGTTATGAACGATCTTCTGGCAGAGGAGGAAGATGAGGACAAGAAAAAAGAGTTTCTTAATACTCAGAAGAAACAGCTGGAAAAGGTAAACTGGCTTATACAGAATCTTTTAAAGCTATCCAAGCTGGACGCCGGGCTTCTTGAGTTCAAAAAAGATAAGATATCCGATGAAGAACTGGTAAAAGAGATGCTCAGTCCCTTTGGCGCCTGGATGGAACTTAAGAATATCACCTGCGATACGATGCTCAGCGGTATTACATTTGCCTGCGACAGACACTGGTCTCTTGAGGCGCTTCAAAACATAGTAAAGAACTGTATTGAGCACCTTCCTGAAGGCGGCGCTCTGTCTATAAGCGACAACGAAACCAATCTTTTTTACGAGATGATCATAGAGGACAACGGCCCCGGAATAGACAAAGATGACCTTCCGCATATCTTTGAGAGATTTTATAGGGGGAAGAATGCCGGAACTGACAGCGTGGGGATCGGTCTTGCTCTGGCAAAGACAATACTGGAAAAGCAAAACGGAGAAATTGCTGTGACAAGCACTCCGGGTAAGGGTACAAAGTTCGACATAAAGTTCTATAAGACTATTATTTAAGCCTCCGGATCTAAGTGACAGAATTGTAATAATACAGTCACGGGATTGTAAGAGGGATATATTAACCTATTCTCATAACAAGTTAAAGAGATAGGAGGACATGTAGTGAAAATACTTGAAATAAAGAACCTTAATAAGGTATACGGAGTCGGTGACACCAAAGTTGTTGCACTTGACCATGTTAATTTTGATATTGAGCAGGGGGAGTTTGTTGCGATAGTTGGACCTTCAGGTTCCGGAAAGTCAACTCTTATGCATATTCTTGGAGGAGTAGACAGAGCAACATCCGGAGAAGTCAGGATTGCAGGCACCAATATCAGTAAACTTAACGAAACCGATCTTGCCATATTCAGAAGAAGGAACATAGGACTTATCTATCAGTTTTACAACCTGATCCCAATCCTGAACGTAGAGGAGAACATGACACTCCCTATTCTTCTTGATAACAGAAAGCCTGACAAAGCTCTTTTAAAAGAGCTTATCCAAAAGCTTGGTCTTGGCAAGAGACTTAAGCATCTGCCAAATCAGTTATCCGGTGGACAGCAGCAGAGAGTTTCCATAGGAAGAGCGCTTATAAATCACCCGGCACTTCTCCTTGCAGATGAGCCTACAGGAAATCTTGATTCTGCCAATACCAAGGAGATCATGGAGCTTCTTCGTAAGTTTAACAGAGAAAACAACCAGACGGTTATTATAATTACTCATGATGAGAGAATAGCTCTTTCTGCTGACAGAGTGATAACCATCGAAGATGGCAGGATCACCCGTGATGAGAGAAAAAGCGGCGTATCAAGCAGGAGAAACCGCGAGGACGAAGATTATCTTGACGAAGGCTATGACGTGGAGGTGATCTGATGACTAACATTATCTCCAAACTTACATTAAGACATCTTTCTGAAAACAAAAAAAGAACAGTGGTAACAGTACTCGGCGTCGCTGCATCAACAGCACTTATTACATCCATGATTTTGGGAATTACTTCTTTTTTTGCATTTCTGGGAAATTTGTCAGGAACCATAGCCGGCAGATGGCAGCTTGTAAGTGAAAATATGACTGCACAGCAGGTTCAGGTCTTGCAGGATGACAAAAGAGTTAAGAGTGTTGGTATCATAGAGTCCAAACCGGAAGAAAGCGGAATTATGGTTGATAGTGACAAATCACTTCGCTATAGGGTTTCCAATACTCTCCAGGGTAACGAAGAGTGGTTTGATATTATGGTCACCTCTGATTACGATGGCGTTCTTCCCAAAAACTCCGACGAGATAGCTGTTGAGGAGAGCTTCCTTAAGGACAACGGTCTTGATCTTCACGTTGGAGACACTCTGGAATATGACCAGGGATACAGATATACCAAGGATCTTGATGGCAACATAACTTATCTCGCAGGTTCATGGAGCGCCAAAGAAGGATTTGAAGTATCTTCACACAATGCCCTTAAGATCACAGCAATCCTCCATGGAAACAGGCCTACAGGAAATTTTAAGATATTAAGAGGAATGAATCCGGGAGACTATCCTGAGAAGATGTATGGATACGTTGTGGTAAAGAAATTTGACTACAAGACTGCAACCAGATTAAGGGAGATTATGAAGGACTATGGTCTTTCAGACTGCAGATTTAACACAGAGTATCTTGTAAGTGCATTTGCTTTTCAGGGCGCGGGAAGCGGAATTGAAGGTATGTTTAGAGTTATGCTCATTGCCTTAATTGTTGTGGTCCTTGCTTCGGTAGTGCTAATATACAATGCATTTGGAATGTCTCTTACTGAGAGAGTGCGCTATCTTGGAATGCTTGCAAGTGTTGGAGCCACCAGGAGACAAAAGAGAGCATCAGTCTTTTTTGAAGCTTTTATCCTTGGACTTATCGGAATACCTCTCGGAATTGTGATAGGAGCCATAGGATGTAGCACCACACTTCGTGTTCTTGGAAAGATGATCCTTGAAGCGGATATGATTACGGGAGCCGAGGGCATCAGGGGAACAATGAGCCTTAGTGCGCCTATTCCTGCACTTCTTGCGATAGTTCTTTTGTCCGGATTAACGATATTACTTGCTGCCATAGTGCCTGCACTTAAGGCATCCAAGATTATGCCTATTGAGGCTCTTAAAGAGAGCAATAACATTAAACTAAAGGCCAATAAGCTCAGAGGAGGGCGCCTTACAAGAAAACTCTTTGGGTACGAAGGAGAACTTGCAGTTAAGAACATAAAGAGAAACGGACGAAAAGGAAAGGTGATTATCCTGTCCATAGCAATATCCGTTATCATGTTCCTTACAATCGACTACTTTACTACATCGTTCAAAAAAGCCTACGCTTATGAGATTGAGTATCCCTTCCAGCTTATTGCAACATGCTCACTTAGTGAGAGGGATAAGTTAAAAGAGGATCTTGACGGCATGGAGGGAATAGATGCCGTATATGCAGGGGATCTTATAGAGTTTAGTTATAAAGAGGACAAGAATGATCCCGCTTGGGAGATGCCAAATACAGATATCAGAAATCCTGAATTTTTGGAAAAAGGCTATGAGGATGTTTTTGATCAAAGCGATAAGATCTATCTTGCACTTCTTGATGACGACGAGTTTAAGAGGCTTCTTTCTGAGAACGGTATCAGTGAAAAAGATTATTTTAGCGGAGAGCTTCGCGGAGTTATCCTTGATAATTTCTATCATGAAGAGACCGATAAAAAAGTCTTCAAGGATTCTATATTGGGACAAAAGCTCTTTTACGATGATCCCGAAGGGACCCCTCCCGATATAGAGATAGCAGGCTTTGTAAAGTATAAAAAGGGTGATTATATATTTAATCTCACACCTAAAGCATCAGTGGCTGTGTATGTTCCGGAGTCAGTATACTTTGAGAAGATGTCAGATAAGGTGGGCGAAGAGAATCTAACCTGTGATTTTGGGATAGTATGCCAAAATGCCGGTGAAGTCCGTGACAAGGTCTTTGAAATGCTTGAAGCAGAAGGCTATACCAACTATGGCTGCGCAGATTTGACTGAAACAATCGCAACCATGAATACAGTCATGGTCGTCTTTAAGACTGCAATTTATGGCTTTACAGTGCTTCTTAGCTTGATAGTTGTAGCAAATATCATTAACACCATCTCTACGGGGATTATGCTAAGAAGAAAAGAGTTTGCTATGTTAAGATCTGTAGGAATGTCCCAGAGCGGCTTTAAGAAGATGATGATACTGGAGACTATGCTCTACGGCGCAAGAGCACTTACCATCGGTATTCCCGGTGCTGTAATACTTAGCTATCTCATATATAGCAGCATGCAAAAGAAGGCATTTGCCTTTAGTATAAATATAGTTACCTATCTGATGGTGATACTGATAGTATTTGGAATCGTGGGACTTAGCATGCTTCTAAGTTCAGCTAAGATAAAGAATGACAATATCATAGAGACGCTTAAAGACGATATGGTCTGATCACAATATTTGTATTTATTATTTAAAATGTAATGAAGAATAAAATTGGCGATTTACAACGTGCTACTTGCGTGTGGATTGCCAATTTTTTTGCACGAGATGAGCAAGAAGAATTTTTATCACATAGCCGCTGCATTGACAAGAGGGGTGCACTAATGATACTATCTTAAATTGCAAACGAGTTGCATTTTACCAGCAAAGCTTTTTATATAAATGTTTTTGCTGTATATATACGTGGAGGAATATCATGTTTGGATCAAGCAAGAAACCCGTTACCATAATAACCGGATATCTGGGCTCGGGTAAGACTACGGTTCTGAATGAACTTCTTAAAAATACAGATTCCGAGGGGATCGCACTTATAGTTAACGATATGGGGAGCGTTAATATAGATGCTTCGCTTATTTCCAAAAACAACGTTGCAACAGCAGATACCAAGATGGTGGAGCTCACAAACGGCTGTATTTGCTGCACTCTTCAGGATGCCTTTATGAATCAGGTTGAGGAGCTTTCAAAGAATAAGAAAGTTAAAAGAATCATCGTGGAGGCTTCAGGTATCAGCAATCCCGCATCCATAGCAGATGGCTTTCTTATGTATGTGGATACTCACAAAAAGCTTCCTTTTTATCTTGATTCAATTATTACCGTAGTGGATGCGGACAGGATATGCACGGAATTCCTGGATGGGCTTAAGGAAAAGTCTGCGGAAAGGCAACAGGAGATCATGGAGGAGGATCCTGATATCATCAATCTTGTTATGAACCAGATTGAATTTTGCAATGTTATCTTGTTAAATAAATGCGATTTGCTTCCTGCAGATAAGCTTGGGGAGGTTCGAAAAGTTATAAGGCAGTTCCAAAGGAAAGCCAGGATAATTGAGTGCATTGAGGGAAAAGTATCCCCCGGCGATATATTTTCAGGTGATAAGTTTGATTACAACGAAGTTATGAATTCATCTGCAATGCAGGCTGCTCTTGCAAGAGAAAAGGCAATGGATGAGGCTTGTGTCGACGAATACGGCATTTCTTCTTTTGTCTATGAGGAAGTAAGGCCTTTTGACAGGGAGAAGTTTGCTGATTTGGTTGAGAATGCCTACCCGGAGAATATCATAAGGGCCAAGGGGTACATCTGGTTTTCTGACGATGATGTTCATGTTCAGCTCTTTGAGCAAGCGGGAAGAAACGCTTCCATAAATGAAGTTTCCAACTGGGTTGCCTCTTTTAACGAAGAGGATAAGCAGGAAGTTCTGCGAAATTACCCGGATGTTATGGATGAGTGGGATGAAATCTACGGAGACAGGCTCAATCAGATAGTGTTTATCGGGAAAGATATTGATAAGGCGCGTATCACTTCAATGCTTGATGCCTGCATAGACAATACGCTGTTCTCGGCGACACAGCCGGGGCCTGAAGATAAGGAGAAAAAGAAAATTGGGTAATATCTTTTTTGTAAACGGATTTTTGGAGGCGGGAAAGACCTCTTTTATCCAGGACCTCATAGACGAGACGTACTTTAAGATTAAGGGGCTTACTCTAATTGTTGCCTGTGAAGAGGGTGATGAGGAATACGATGATTATCTTCTTGAAAAGTCAGGTTGCATTGTCAGATATATCGAGGAAGAGGAGGATTTCCTATCTAAGATAAAGGAGTATGAGGAGGCTTTAAAGCCGGAGCGCATCATTGTTGAGTTTAACGGTATGTGGAACAGGAAAGATTTAGTAATGCCATGGGATCCTGAGGATATAACGGAGATTGCAATTATAGACGCAAGGACCTTTGAGCTTTATGCCGCCAATATGAAATCTCTTTTGTCAGAGCAGGTGAGAAACGCTTACATGGCTGTTCTCAAGAGATGCGACGGCTTTGAGGAAAAGCTCCCGTACTTTAGGCGCAATCTGAAGGCAGTAAATACGGGGCTTAACATCGTCTTTAAGGATAATGACGGTGAAGATATAAATATCCGCTTTGAGGACGACCTTCCCTATGACCTTAGTGCTGATGTGGTCGACGTGGATCATGATGCCTTTTCTGTCTTTTATCTTGATAGTCTTGAGAATCTTGACAGGTATCTTGGTAAGACAATTAGGTTCACGGCCAAGGTAATCAAGCCAAAGGGGAAGACCAGAGAAAGCTTTCTTGCAGGGCGATATGCCATGACCTGCTGCGAGAATGATCTGTCGCTGTTTGGAATCATCTGCGACTATGATGATACTGATAATCTGAAAGCAGACACCTGGGTAAGCGTCACAGGGGTTGTGGACAAAGAGTTCATGGATAAGTACAATGTTGAGTTTCCTATTTGCAAGGTAAAAGAGCTTTCTCCTGCTGATAAGCCGGCCCGTGAGATAATAAGTGTGATGTAATGAAGAAGTCTATAATATATTAGTCTCGAGATTGCAGTGGAGATGGGGATTTTCCTTTTAATTAAAGGTGAAAGAGGGTATAATTAGACGGCAAGGTTTTCTGGACATCTTCATTTTTAAGAACAGAGAGATATTTATTACTTATGGCTTAGCTCGAAAAACCTTGCAAAGTGAAACCACAGTAAGGAGTATTACAACATGAAATCACCGGCAGAAATTGCTTCAAAGTATGTACAGGTAGGAAAAGGCAAGGCAGAAGCTAAGGCTTCCCAGACTTTTCTTTTGGCTATAATGGCGGGAGCCTTCATTGCACTAGGAGGGCTTGGCAGCCAGATTGCATCTTGCTTTGCAGACAACGCTTCCGCAGCAAGAGTTATCAGTTCCGTGGTTTTCCCCATAGGCCTTTTTATGGTGCTTGTCGGAGGAGCGGAGCTCTTTACAGGTAACTGTCTTATCACTATTCCTGTTCTTACAGGAGACACAACTCCTTCAAAGATGCTAAGAAACTGGGTTATCGTATATTTTGGAAATATGGTGGGCGGCTTTATTATTGCTGCTCTTGCGGCTTTTAGCCATATCTATTCATTTGGTGACGGACAGCTTGCAACTTCAGTGGTTGCGACAGCTGTGACTAAGTCAAACATCACTTTTGCTGATGGCCTTCTTAGAGGAATTCTGTGTAACGTGCTTGTATGCATGGCAGTATGGTGTTCTTTTGCGGCAGATGAGCTTGCTGGCAAGGTATTTGCACTCTGGCTCCCTGTTATGCTCTTTATCATTTGCGGTTTTGAGCACTGCGTTGCCAATATGTACTTTATTCCTGCGGGATACCTTGCAGCGCTTGTTCACGGACTTCCAACAGATGGCCTATCATTGTTTGGTTTCTTTGTGACCAATCTTATTCCGGTAACCATTGGAAATATTTGTGGCGGCGGAATTTGCGTTGGCGCTGTTTACTACGGTGCATATCTTAGAAAAAAGTGAGCTTAGTCATATAGACGATGCCGTCAGCTGCCTAAATTATTACGGAACAAAAAATGAGAAGTCCTATGTCTGTCTATAGATAGCCATGGGACTTTTTTTATGTCATTATTATAGATGTTTATGTAACTATGAATCGGAAATCCGTGTTATACCGATTTCCATACAAATAAGATTCAAGAGAAAAAAGGCGGGTTTTAGATTCAATAATAAAAGGAGGATCTTATGCAGAATTTTACTTTCTACTCACCTACTTACTTTGTATTTGGAAAAGATACTGAGAATCAGGCAGGAGAGTACGTTAAGAAGTTTGGTGGCACTAAAGTGCTTATTCATTACGGCGGTGGAAGTGTTGTTAAATCCGGGCTTCTTGATAGGGTTAAGGCTTCACTTGATAAAGAGGGTATCTCATATGTGCTTCTTGGAGGTGTTAAACCCAATCCCAGGAGCGGACTTGTTTATGAAGGAATCGAGCTCTGCAAAAAAGAGAACATTGATTTTATCCTTGCTGTAGGCGGCGGAAGTACCATCGATTCTTCCAAGGCAATTGCGGCAGGAACTGTTTATGACGGTGATTTCTGGGATTTCTATATGGGTAAAAGAATTGAAGAAGCTCTTCCTGTTGGAACAATCCTGACCATCGCGGCAGCAGGTAGTGAAGGAAGCCCTGATTCTGTTATCACTAAGGAAGAGGGTATGTTCAAGAGAGGCGCAAGTGGAGATGCAATAAGACCTAAGTTTAGTATTCTCAATCCCGCACTCACTCAGACACTTCCGGCATATCAGTCAGCGGCAGGTATTACAGATATTATGGCTCATCTTTATGAGAGATACCTCACAAATACTGCTGAGGTTGAGGTTACCGACAGACTTATTGAGGCACTTCTTCTTACAATGAAGCACGAGGGTCCTAGAGTAATAGAGAATCCCAATAACTACGAGGCAAGAGCCAATATCATGTGGGCAGGAATGATGGCACATAACAATTCATGCGGTGTCGGCAGAACTCAGGACTGGAACAGCCACAATATTGAACATGAGCTTTCAGCACTTTATGACTGTGCACACGGCGCAGGACTTGCAGTTACAATGCCTGCAGTATTTACGTACGTAATGAAGCATGATGTTATGAGATTTGCTCAGATAGCTACGAGAGTCTGGGGATGCCAGATGGATTTCGCCAATCCCGAAGTTACAGCAAGAGAAGGAATCGAAGCTCTCAGAAACTTCCTCATCTCAATCGGAATGCCCAAGAACTTTGAGGAACTTGGCGCTAAGAAGGAAGATATTCCTAAGCTTGTAGATGTTCTTTGTAACGGCGACGGAAGAACAGGATCTATTTCAGGTTTCGTTACTTTGAACGAAGACGATTGTACTAAGATCTATGAACTTATGCTTTAATTATCTATATATACATAGCCTACGATTACGAGGCGATGGAGTTATAGACTAAGAATCATTGATACATAATATTAACGCATTATAAAACCGCTTGCGATCAGTTTCGCAAGCGGTTTTTCAGCCTTGGAAATCATTTCCTTGACATCCCAATACATATTTTTTTACTGAATATCTAATTCAGGTGGCTCATCCAAATGTTCTGATACATATTTTCCGTCTTTCTTACGCTGCTTAACACATTCGGTGAGTAGATATTCAATCTGTCCGTTTACTGAACGGAAGTCATCCTCAGCCCAGGCAGCGATGGCATTGTATAACTTCTCGTTTAGTCTGAGTGGGACTTGCTTTTTCTCTGCCATCAGTACAGGCTTCCTGAGTTAACTATGGGCTGTGCATCATGATTGCCGCACAGTACAACGAGGAGATTGGATACCATTGCCGCCTTACGTTCCTCGTCAAGATCAACCAGTTGCTTCTCATTGAGACGATCAAGAGCCATCTCAACCATTCCCACAGCACCGTCTACAATAAGTTTTCTTGCATCTACGATAGCTGCAGCCTGTTGTCTTTGAAGCATTGCTGCTGCAATTTCAGGAGCATATGCAAGATATGTGATACGGGCATCTACAATTTCAAGTCCTGCATTTTCAACCTTAGACTGAATCTCTTCTTTTATACGGGAAGCAACAACCTCTGTTGAACCGCGAAGGCTTCCGTCGTCAGCCTGACCATCACCTGTTGTATCAACGTTGTCTGTTATATCGTAAGGGTAGAGCTTAACTACATTTCTTACAGCAGTATCACACTGAAGAGAAAGGTATTCTTTGAAGTTGTCTACTGTGAACACAGCCTTTGCTGTATCTGAAACCTTCCACATAACCGCAACTGCAATCTCTACAGGATTACCAAGGACGTCGTTGACCTTCTGACGTGAATTGCTAAGAGTCATAACCTTGAGTGAAATCTTCTTGCTTGGAAGTGAGCCGTTAATATTCATATTCAAGTTCGTTACCTGAATGTTTTTCTTGGAACCATCAGCTATATCGCCGCTCTGTTCAAGCTTAGTATCCGCAGCGGGATTAAAAGCAGTACAGAAGGGATTTACAAAGAAGAAGCCATCACCTTTGAGTGTTCCTATATATTTACCAAAAAGAGTAAGTACAAGTGCCTCACCGGGCTTAAGAATCTTAAGTCCAAGGAAAAAGATCCATCCTAAGCAGATGTACAAGCAGCAGATGATAAAAAGAACTATACCTGAAAACATCAGTCTTTCAAATGCTGCATCCGCGGATGCAATCAGTCCTATTATTGCAGCTACATACAAAAGAGAGAAAAGACATAACATAAACGCACCGTTCTTGTGTCCTGTAAGCTCTTTTTCTTTAATATTGTCAATCATCACATTACCTCCTCATGTTTTCACGGATATAATTTCCGTAAAAAATACATTGAAATATATTTGATATCATTATGATATCACTTTAAATTTCGTTGTCAATACATTTTTTACAACACAAAACGCCCTGCACATTTCTGTGCAGGGCGCCTTGCTTTGTAATTCTTTTTTATGAGATGAGATATGATATGCAAATTAATGCATATGAGGGCATAAGTTAAGAAAACGCTGATTTAATCAGTATTTCTTTAGTCTACGTACTTCTTAAGTGTAGCTCTTACAGCGCCTGTGCCTGCGATGAGCTCCTTGAAGTATCCAAGAACCTTCTCAGAAAGTCCTGCCTCTTCAAGGTCAACACCAAAGATAGTAGCGTCCTTGAGAATAGGAAGAAGCTTAGCCTTAAGAGCGTCTGCATCAACAGAAGCACCAAGCTCGATATCCTTTACAAAGCTCTGAGCTTTCTCAAGAAGCGGATCGGGGCTGGGCTCAAATGCCTTGCCGTTGTCATCAACACCCATTACATAGCGAAGCCATCCGGCATGTACAAGAGGGATGCACTTAAGATCAGCTACGTTGAGCTTGTCTGATGCCATGTAAGCCTTGATTGTCTCACCAAATCTGATTGCAAGCTTCTGTGATGTATCTGTTGCAATTCTCTGAGGTGTGTCAGGCATAAACTTATTGGGGATTCTGACATTAACTACTGTATCAATAAATTCCTGAGGACGGATAACACCGGGATCTGTAACAACGGGAAGACCCTCTACATATCCGATAGTCTTAACGAGTTTAACAAGCTCCTCGTCCTTCATTTCCTCTGAAATCTTGTCATAGCCAAGGAGGCATCCGTATACAGCAAGTGCTGTGTGAAGAGGATTAAGGCATGTGCAAACCTTCATGCGCTCAACCTTATCAACTGTCTCCTTATCTGTGAAGATAACACCAACCTTCTCAAGAGCAGGTCTTCCGTTGGGGAACTTATCCTCGATTACAAGGTACTCACTCTCCTCAGCGTTTACGAAAGGAGCAACCCATGTCTTCTTGGATGTAACTACAGGCTCAAGTTCCTCTACGCCGTCGTTCTTAAGAATCTCGTTAACTGAATCGTCGGGTCTGGGTGTAATCTTGTCGATCATTGACCAAGGGAAGCTAACCTTATTTTCATCCTCAATGTAAGCAACGAACTTCTCGTCAGCCTTTCCGTTCTTAGTCCATTCTTTAGCAAAAGCGATAACTGCATCGAAGAGCTTGTCTCCGTTGTGTGAGCAGTTGTCTGTACTTACCATAGCGATCTTCTTTTCACCTGCAAGGAATCTCTCATAGAGAAGAGCAGCAACCTTACCGATGTAGCTCTGTGGCTTGGAAGGTCCGTTTACAAAATCGTCCTTAACTGCAGCAAGGAGCTCGCCTGCGGGATTAACAAGTGAATATCCCTTCTCAGTAATAGTGAAAGTAGCAAGCTGAAGAGAATCGCATCTGAAGATCTCTTTTAATCTGTTAAACTCTGCATCATCGTTAGAATCAAGAATACAAGACTCTGCGATGCTGGCAATAACTGACTTCTCTACTGAACCGTCAGCCTTAAGAGTAACAAGGAGAGAAAGATTGTCGTGAGGTCTGTACATCTTCTCGATGATCTCATAATCGAATCCTTCTACAACTGTAAGTCCCTTGTCGTTCATACCGCCATCAAGCATTCTCTGTGCGAGATTAGCCTGAAAAGCTCTGAAGATGTTACCTGCTCCGAAGTGTACCCACTCAGGTGCTTCAACAGTCTTCTTGATCATATCCTCACTGTTGAAAGTAGGGATGTAATAACCCTTTTCCTTCCAGGAGTTATCTGTTGCTACGCTGTTAGCATTTAATTTCATGATTAAACCTTTCCGCTTTATCTTGAACTATAAAGCTATATCAAATTCCTCTCTGGTGTGACTTCTCGATTGCTTCCCAAAGTCCGTTGATATATGTTGCACCAAGTGCTCTGTCATAGAGACCGTAACCGGGCATTGCAACTTCGCCCCAGATCATTCTTCCGTGGTCAGGACGGATAGGTCCGTCAAAGCCTGTCTCATAGAGAGCCTTAACGATCTCGTACATATCGAATGTTCCGTCAGATGAAAGGTGAGCTGACTCCTCGAAGTTAGTGGGAGAGATGAACTTGAGGTTACGTACGTGTGCGAAGTGAATTCTGCCCTCAAGTGCTCTGATCATATGAGGAAGATCGTTCTCAAGGCTTGTTCCGTAAGAACCTGAGCAGAATGTAACACCGTTGTGTACGTCATCTACAGCCTTCATGAGCTTAAGGATGTTCTTCTCGTTGTTGATGATTCTGGGAAGTCCGAATACAGACCAAGCAGGATCATCGGGATGGATAGCCATCTTGATATCGTATTTATTACATACGGGCATGATTGCCTTAAGGAAGTAAACAATATTTTCAAAGAGCTTGTCCTCATCGATTCCGCTGTAAAGCTCGAAGAGCTCCTTGATATGAGCCATTCTCTCGGGCTCCCAACCGGGCATTACTGATCCGTTTGTATCGCCTGAAAGTGTCTCAAACATCTTCTCGGGGTTGATTGCATCAATAGCTTCCTGAGTGTAAGCAAGAACAGTTGAACCGTCCTCTCTCTTTCTTGCAAGCTCTGTTCTTGTCCAGTCAAAAACAGGCATGAAGTTGTAGCATACCATGTGAATGTCTTCTTTACCAAGGTTCTCAAGAGTCTTGATATAGTTGTCGATATGCTCATCTCTATCTGCAGTAGCAGCCTTGATAGCGTCTGATACGTTTACAGACTCAATACCTGATATCTTGAGTCCACCGTCAGCAACCTCTTTCTTGAGGGCCTTGATCTCGTCCTGAGTCCAGAGCTCGCCGGCCTGCTTGTTGTAAAGAGTTGTGATAACGCCCTTTACACCGGGAACCTGTCTGATCTGCCAAAGTTTAACGGTATCGTAGTCAGTACCATACCAACGAAGTGTCATTTCCATATGAGAATGTCTCCCTTCCTATATACATCTTCAAAATATATTTATAATTATCTTTTATATACAATAAATTTTTTTTGGAAAAAAAAGAATGGAATATTTTGTTTCATACCTTGCAAAAATTGCAATCGGTGTTATTATACAAATATGAAGAATAAACTCAGATCATCATTTAATACAAGACAATACATGGTTTCATCTGACTTTGAGGTCTTTTACTACTCAGACAGAGACTTCAAGACTTTGAAACCCCATGCGCATGATTATTATGAGTGCTACCTTTTCATAGAGGGCGATGTCACAATGGAGATATTCAGTCCCGAGGGTAAGCCTCTCAGGTACAAGATGTCTCCGGGTGACCTTATGCTGGTTCCACCCGGGATCTCTCATCATGCCCTTATGAACAATCCCGAGGAGAACTATAGACGATTCCTTTTCTGGATCAGCAAGGACTGTTGTAATTCTCTTTTGCAGGAGTCGGTGGACTATATGTTCCTTATCCAGAAGGCAGAGGCTTTTCACAAGTACATTTATCATCTTGCTCCGGCTCAGTTCCACATGGTTGAGTCCAAGTTCCTGCGCCTTCTTGAAGAGATCGCCAGCGAGAGATACGGAAGCACCGCTTTCAGACATCTGTGCCTCTGCGACCTTATCCTTACCATCAACAGGATCGTATACGATGAGGAGAATATCAGTAGCGGCGGCGATGAGCTGACTCTTTTCCAAAACATAATTGCTTATGTTGAGAGCAATCTTGAGGATGCCCTTACACTTGATGATATCGCCGGCAAATTCTTTATAAGCAAGTACTATGTAGCGCATCTTTTCAAGGATACGCTTGGAGTTTCCCTTCATCAGTACATAATAAAAAAGCGCCTTGCGGAGTGCAGAAACGCAATAACCGGTGGCGCCAGCATAACAGGTACTTATGAGAAATTCGGCTTTAGGGATTACTCTAGCTTTTTTAAGGCGTTCAAAAAAGAGTATGGAATGTCCCCCAAGGAGTATCAGGGCCTGTATTCCAACAGTATCCTTCATGTGCAGAAGTAAGCTCAGCCTGCTTTATCAATGATGGAGCGGAAGCTCTTGGAGAAGTTGCAGTACAACATCATGCTCACCATTCCGAAGATAAATGAGATTGGGAAAGCCACCATGACGTATTTTCCATCCCAGAATCTGGAGATCAGATAAGCAGCCGGGATCCTTACAGCCCACAACATCAGGAGATTTACTATGGTGGTGTATTTTACAAGTCCAACTCCGTTAACGATGTTGCATAGACAGTTGAATATGGCAAAAAACCACTGAGAGAGCATCAGGACCACAACAAATCTTGCGGCATACATAAGCACAAGATGATTGTCCGTAAAGATTCCAAGCACGGGGTAACGCAGTGCTACAAAGACAATTCCCATAGCCAGAGTGATGAGTCCTGAGAAAATAGGTAGTTTTTTGTATCCGGTTCTTAGTCTTGAGTATTCCTCAGCACCATAGTTCTGTCCGGCAAAAGTAGAAGCTGAAGCAGCCATGGAGGCAATAGTTATATTGGAAAGTCCCGCTATTCTGCCGCCGATTGCAAGACCTGCGATAAACTCAGTTCCCTGCTTGTTTACAAGAACCTGCATCGCCATATGCCCAAGTGAATAAAGAGAATTATTAAGTCCGATGGGAAGACCGATCTTCAAGATATTTCCCATGTCGGAGCCGTTATAATATCCCGGAAGGAAGGTAAACTCCAGCTCCGGGAATTTTCTTTTTACATAGATCATACTGACTGCCCAGGAGAGCAAAAGAGCTATCATGGTAGCCAAAGAAGCACCCATTACACCCATTTTAAAATATGCTACAAACAGAACATCAAGGGTGATATTGGTAACCGCCGATACAACCAGAAACCACAAAGAAGCGACACTGTCACCAAGACCTCTTAGGATACCGGCGTTCATGTTATAACCGATGTTTCCTATAGTTCCAAGGAGAATGATCCTGGTGTACAGGAGGGCTTCCTTGCTCACATCAGAAGGAACCTGCATAAGTCCCAGAATAAGAGGCGCTGCAAACCATCCAAGTATCGTCACGGGGATTCCGCACAGATATACAAAGGAAGTGGCGGTCTTACTGATAGATACGACCTTCTCATGATTTCCTGCACCTGCGTTCTGAGCAATGAGGATGGAAACTCCGCTGCCTATTCCAAGGAAGATGCATAAAAGAACTTCCACAGGTTGAGAGCTTGTCCCGACAGCAGCCAGTGCTGTTTCCGTGCAGTTCTTACTTACAACCAGAGTATCTACTGTAGTGTAGGTCTGCTGCAGAACATTTCCGATTATGATCGGGATAGCAAAAAGAAGCACATTCTTCAATATGCTTCCCTTGGTCATATCTATTTTCTTGGAGTTGTTATTTCTATGAATCGTATTCATATCGGTCGCCTGTTGTCAAAAGAATCCATTGGTGAGATGATACTATGAAAAGTACCACATTACTGTCTAATTTGATGATACTGCAATAATATACTTTCAACAACGTCCAAAATTGTACAAAAGACAGAAAAAAACAACTATTCGCAACATCGGTTGTGAAGGAAAAGGTATAAGATGATTCAGGATATAACACCCCACAAACTGCGAAATGAATACGATCCGGGCAAAGGACCTGTACCGGGCAGTAAGATATTTGTTTTCAGAGAGAACAAAGAAGGCCGCGGTGATAGAGAAGTACTGGTAAAATTGGATAAAGAAAAAATGACTTTGGATTATCCTAAGTTTTCGGATATTTCTTTAACTGAAACTTATAAGAAACTAACGGATGCTGAGCTTGTATATCTGTTTTCTGTTGATGATGACAACTTTTTCCTGGTTGATCCGGTAAAAGAAGATGTTTCAAGTAAAGATGAATCTATAGAAGAAGCATTGGGCCGGGAACTGGCCGATCAATACAGCTTTGTCTCTTTTAGAGAGCTTCGAAGTGCTTATTATAGTCCCAAGGAGTATATCTATGCCGCTTTTACAGCTTATCAGTTGGCGGAATGGTATCAGGTTACGAGGTTTTGCGGAAAGTGCGGCGCTGCCAATGTGAACGATTCCAAGGAAAGAGCCAGAACCTGCCCTCGATGTGGTAATAAGATATATCCAAGGATCAATCCTGCCGTGATAATAGGTATTACTGACAAGGAAACTGACAGCATTATCCTTACCAAATATCGTGTGGGCTACGGCCATAATGCTCTTGTTGCGGGCTTTACTGAGATTGGAGAAACCCTGGAAGAAACCGTGGCAAGAGAAGTTATGGAGGAAGTGGGGCTTACGGTCAGCAATATAAGATACTATAAGTCCCAGCCCTGGGGCATTGCCAGCGACATTCTTGTGGGATTCTACTGTGATGTCACAGGAGATAAGGAGATACGCATGGATGAGGGCGAGCTTAAGTATGCAGAGTGGGTAAAAAGAGAAGACATAGTCCTTCAGCCTCTTGAATACAGCCTCACCAATGAGATGATGAAGCTCTTTAAAGAAAAGGGCTATGACGGAACAATATAAAAAAAATCAGATCTTAGTTCATAGAAAAGAGGCAGTGAAAAATGATTATCTCATTTTTCACTGCCCTTTTGTTTTTTATAGTAACTTCACCTATTTCTCTATTATTTATTTAGAAAGCTTACTCTTTCTGTAGATGATATCGTTTCTTGCGGGACCGTTACTAACCATAGTGATAGGATAGCCGATCTGTTCCTCGATGAATTCGATATAGTTTCTGCAGTTCTCAGGGAGATCTTCGTAGTTCTTGATTCCTCTTATCTCGCACTTCCAACCGGGAAGAGTCTTGAATACGGGCTTAGCCTTATCAAGAAGGTGAGTTACAGGGAACTCTGTTGTAACTTCGCCGTCTATATCATATCCCACACATACGGGAATCTCATCAAGATAACCAAGTACATCAAGTACTGTGAAAGCAACATCTGTTGTACCCTGAAGTCTGCAACCGTACTTACTTGCTACGCAGTCATACCAGCCCACACGTCTGGGTCTTCCTGTTGTTGCACCGTACTCGCCGCCGTCACCGCCGCGTCTTCTAAGTTCTTCAGCTTCATCTCCAAAGAGCTCTGAAACAAATGCACCTGCTCCAACCGCTGATGAATAAGCCTTAGATACAGTAACGATCTGCTTGATCTCATAAGGGGGGATACCTGCGCCGATCGCACCGTAAGCTGCAAGGGGAGAAGAAGAAGTAACCATGGGATAAATACCGTGGTCGGGATCCTTCATTGTTCCGAGCTGACCTTCAAGAAGGATTGTCTTACCTTCCTTAATAGCCTTGTCCAGATAGAGTGATACATTGCCTACATAAGGCTTAACCTGCTCTCTCCACTCAACAATCTGCTTAAAGAGCGCTTCCTGATCCAAAGGCTCTGCGTGATAGAGATTAACAAGGAGCACATCTTTGATCTGTGCGATACGTGCGATCTTTTCCTTGATAACATCATCATCCTGGAAGAACTCATTTATCTGCCATCCGATTTTAGAAAACTTATCTGAATAAAAAGGAGCGATTCCTGACTTGGTTGAACCAAAGCTCTTTCCTGCAAGTCTTGCTTCCTCAAGTGAATCGAACTGTACATGGTAAGGCATCATTACCTGAACTCTGTCAGAGATCATGATCTGAGGAGTTGGAACCCCTTTGGAAGTAATCTCGTTAAGCTCATTCATGAACTTGGTGATATCAAATGCTACACCATTACCGATGATGTTCATGATATGTGAGTGGAAAACACCTGAAGGCATTGTGTGAAGTGCGAACTTACCGTAATCGTTAACGATTGTGTGTCCTGCGTTTGCTCCGCCCTGGAAACGGATAACGACATCGGCCTGGTCTGCGAGAGTATCGGTGATCTTACCCTTACCTTCGTCGCCCCAGTTGGCACCTACTACTGCTTTAACCATTATAAAAATCCTCCTTAAAAATAACTCTTTTAAGCTACATGACATATCATATACGAAAAGATTATATAAGTAAAATCAATATTTTTTATGAATGATATAAATTTTACTTATTTCTCGAAATTTTATAAAAATTTATACATTTTTTTGATACTTGATGATTAAAAAAGCATAGAATATTAGTGTATATTCCTGTTTTTGTGCCAGATTATTCAGAGCGGATATTTAATAAATTTGAGTCTATGTTATAGGAGGTTAGCATGGGTAAAGAAGCCGGAGCTAAGAGTGTGTTTGAAAAGGACACATTCAAAAAACTCTCTGTCGCTGATAAGTTCAAGATGGTATTTAACAAACTCAGATTGAATCTTGTTGTAATCTTTGTGGTGATCATAATTATAGATGCCATTTCGATACTTAATCTGCACATGATCTACAACGTGTATTATGAGCAGAATACTCAGCAGGGCGAGATCCGTATCACCATTCAGGCTCTTGCAAAATATTATCTATGGGCACTTAATGCATATGATGAGGCTGACAGGGCAGAACAGATGCAGGGGGCAAAAGAGAAGATTCAAGAGCTGAACGAAGGTCTTGATGCGCTTGGTAAAGTTTATAACGGCGACCTTACATCAGTTTATCAGCATATTGCAGATATAGACAGTTCTGCATCCACCCTTGATACTATGTTTTCCTCCGGGGCATCTCATGAGGAGATGTACGACTACTATGTGGCTAACGTAAATGAGGCGATCAAGATAGTGGTAAAGGATTTTAAAGCAATAGGTATCTATGCTAAGTCAGAGGCACAGAAGGCATATTCAATGGCTCTTTTGCTGGTACTCATACTTACTGTTGTCTCATTCGCAGTGGTTATTTATGCTATCCTCTTTTCCAATAAATCCCGCAGAGCGCTTACAGGAAGCGTCCTTGGACCAATTGAAGCACTTTCCAAAGCTGCGGATGATATGGCAAGCGGTAAGATTGAGATCAAGGTTCCAAGTGAATCGGATGACGAGCTTGGCAAACTGGCCAAGGATATCACCTATTCCACAGATGTTATAGAAGAGATTGTAAAAGATATTACGGAGACCCTGGGACGTATGTCTACAGGAGACTTTACCTGTGGCTCACAAAAAGAAGAGCTCTACATCGGAGATTATGTGGCTATAAAGAAGGCTCTTGGAAATATTGCAGAAACACTAAGCAGCACGCTCCTTGAAGTTAAGAATTCTTCAAGCCAGGTATCACAAGGAGCTTCCAATATGTCAAGGGGAGCAAGCGACCTTGCAGAGGGCTCTACCGATCAGGCAGCTGCGGTTGAAGAGCTTACAGCTTCTGTTAATTCTGTAACTGAACAGACAAGACAGCTTGCAAATGTTGCGGAAAAGAGCAAATCCATGGCGGCAGAAGTAAGGGACAATGCAGAAAGAAGCGCAGCCAAGATGCACCTTGTTACCGATGCTATGACCAGGATCACAGAAGCTTCAACTGAGATTGAGCAGGTTACAAATTCTATTGAAGCAATTGCCAAACAGACATCACTTCTTGCTCTTAACGCTTCAATTGAGGCTGCAAGAGCAGGTGAGACCGGAAAAGGATTTGCGGTAGTTGCAGAGCAGATAGGACAGCTTGCGGATCAGTCCAGTGAAGCAGCTAAGAATACGCATCAGCTTATCGCTGATACCATGGATGAGATCAACAACGGAAATGCGGTTGTTGCGGAGACCACGGAGGCTCTCGATGCCATGCAGCATAGCGTAGAAGATATAACAGAGATGATAGCACAGACCGGAGATCTTGCAGAGCAGCAGTCTTTCAGTATGGATGAGATTGATAAGGGAATCGAGATGATATCAAATGTTGTGCAGAACAACTCGGCTACAGCTCAGGAATCAAGCGCGGTTTCCCAGGAGCTTTCAGAACAGTCCGAGAGCCTTAACAGATTGATATCCCAGTTTACTATAGGAAGTGAGTTCTGATGGTAAAATAGCAATTTTTGTGTGATTGCTTTTAAAATATGCCTACATTATAATGGTGTAGATATCGTTTTTATCGATGTCTGCACCATTTTTGTCTGATTTGGGGATTTTTTCGTGATCCCTATTACTTCGTGAAAGGATTCATGCATGATTCACATTAAATCTTTAGATGAAGGATTAGATCTTTTTAAGGTACTTGGTTCTGATATCAGGATCGAGATCATAAAAGTCCTCTTAAAAGAGGGCAGTCTTAATATGAATGATCTTGCCAGACACCTGAATATTACTAACGGTGCTCTTACAAGTCATATCAAGAAACTCGAGGAGTGCGGCATTGTCAGTGTTTCTTCGGAGGCACTTGGGCACGGCAATCAGAAGATTTGCTCCGCAACAATTGATAAGATCCTCGTAGATGTTCAGCCTGTCAAAAAAGCTGAGGACGTATATACAACAGACATCAAGGTTGGACATTATCTGGACAGCCTTGTATATCCGACATGCGGCTTGTGCTCTTCAGAGAAGGCAATCGGGGAAGTTGACGATCCCAGAAGCTTTACCCATCCCGACAGATTCAATGCCGATGTGCTTTGGTTTACCAAGGGATTTGTTGAGTATCAGATACCCAATTTCATCCCGGGAAATCAGAGGATAGATGAGCTCTGCGTTACTGCAGAACTTAGTTCGGAAGCTCCGGGCTTTAATAACGTGTGGCCTTCCGATATCTATTTTTACATAAATAATGTGTTTGTGGGCATATGGACATCTCCCGGTGACTTTGGAGATGTAAAGGGAGTGTTCACTCCTGATTGGTGGTTCCCTCTGTGGAATCAATACGGCCTTCTTAAGATGCTGGTTATCAACCATGACGGTACTTTTATTGACGGCCTTAAGATATCTGATGTATCTACAGATCAGCTGGGACTTACATCCAAGAGTAACATCAAGCTCAAGATGGAAGTTCCCGATGATGCCAAGCATGTGGGAGGACTTACGATCTTTGGTAAAGGCTTTGGCAATTACAATCAGGACATCAGTGTCAAAATTAAATACAGTGGAATGAATTAAGGAGACAATTAATTGGAACAAAATAATAAAACACCTTTGTACAAGCGACTTCTTGCAATAGCAGGGATTGTGATACTTCTTGGCTTGTACGTAAATCTTTTTATAAAGGCAATTACCGGTTCACCGGATACTTTCCGGACATTTATCAACTGCGCGGCGGCCACAGTGGCGGTTCCCATCGCTATATGGGTACTTATCTGGGCTACGGGTGTACTCCTTGGAAGACATACGATTGCTTCACTTGATCCTCTTTCTTCCAACAAGAAGCATGACAAATACGGAAATGTTATTCCGGATGGCAAGATAGATACTGTTGTTTTTGATATTGGAAACGTTCTTGCTGACTTCTCCTGGAGAGAGTTCCTTAAGGATAAAGGATATTCAGACGAAGAAGTAGAGCGCATCGGAAAAGCATCTGTTTTGTCCGATGACTGGAATCAGATTGATCTTGGAATTCTTCCTATAGAAGAGATAATCGCAAGATTTGTGGAGAACGATCCCGAGATAAAAGAGGATCTTGAGAAAGTATATTCAGACTTTAAGAAGATCGTTACCAAAAGAGAGAATGCAATTCCCTGGATAAGGGCACTTAAGAAAGCGGGCTATAAGGTGCTGTACCTTTCTAACTTCTCATCTCAGGTACTTGAAGATAACCCGGAAGCTATGGATTTTCTCGATGAGACAGACGGCGGAATATTGAGCTACAGAGATAAGGTAACCAAGCCCGATCACGAGATCTACAATCTCCTTTCCAAACGCTATGATCTTAATCCTGAGAACACAGTGTTTATCGACGATACTGTAGCTAATATAGCTGCAGCAAAAGAGCTTGGCTGGAACGGTATCGTATTCCTAAGCTACGACCAGGTAAAAGAGGATCTGGAAAAACTTGGGGTGAAGTATTGAATAAAGTAAAGTGCCACGTTCTTAAAGTGGCACTTTTTTATGATATAGGAAATTTCTCCGAAATTCCTATATCATAAAAAGCGCTCCGCTATGGCTGCGCACTCGCGCGATAGGAATATGTTGCCTTCAGCAACCGCGCTCGGCGCAAGAATGTCGCAAGCGACATTCTTTCTTGTTGCCTTCAGGCTTTTATCAGCTCCACAAGTTTTCGTGCGGCAATTGACAGCGGTCTTGTTTCGTTTGTGATAACGCAGATCTTTCTCTTGGGGATCATCTTATTAAAGCGAAGCTCGAACAAAACTCCGCTGTCAAGGTACTCTTTTGCAAAGTCCTTGACTACACAGCCAACGCCTAAGTTTCGAAGTGCGAATTGCACGATCATGTCGCTGGTGGCGAGCTCAAATTCAGGGCGGAGCTCAGCTCCGTTCTCATTTAAAAGAGAAGTGATGTAATCTCTGGTACTGGTCTTTCCTTCGAGCATTATCAGTGGGACGTTGGACAGATCTGAGAAATCCAGCGTCTTATTTTTATATTGAATAAATTTACGGCCGGCTACAAAGGTGTCTTCAATCTCGGATACGGGAAAGAAACTGTAGCCGTCTTTTTCGTTAAACGGTGTTGATATTACGCCGAAATCAATCTTGTCATCTTCAAGATAAGAAAGTGTTTCGGGGGTGGGACCGTTGGTTACGGTCACCTTTATTCCGGGATACAATTCGTGGAATTTCTCAAGATAAGGAAGCAGAAAGAAGCGCAGAGTCATGTCGCTGGCTCCGATTCTTACTTCACCTACATCCAGGTGCAACATCTGTCCAAGACGCTGTTCTCCAAGTTCAATTTGCTCATAACCTTTTTCTACATATCTATATAGAAGCTTTCCTTCACTTGTGAGCTTCATACCTCTTGAAGTTCTCTGAAAAAGAGTACATCCTAGGGCTTTTTCCAGCTGATGGATTGACTGAGTCACAGCGGGCTGGGAAATAGACAGCTCTTTTGCCGCGAGAGTTATACTTGAAAGCTTTCCTACATAATAAAAGGTTTTATAATATTCGAGGTTATTAGTCATAGATTGCTCCGTGAAGGATTTACTTTAAACGTGGTATACGGATTGCATAAATGTATTTTGACACAGATATCATTATTAATCAAAATGGATATTGCACTTAATAGGACTGCTTGCTATAATGTTTTCGGAACTCTGACAGGAGTTTTTTAGTATGCCACAAATTCAGTTAGAATCGGCCGAAAGCCAGAACAGGAGCGGAATTTCATGAGCATGGAAAATGACAACAATGTCAATGAGAACAGTGTTGAGGATATCATTTTAAGATATCGTCCCGAGCTTGAGAAGATTACACCTTACCTTAATTGGCTTAAAGAGAACGTTAAGATGGAGGTCGCTCAGACTTATTCCAACAGCGATCTTAAGTCTATACCGTTCCCGGTATACGATTCCAATCTTTTAGGCTTTGTTAAGGCGGCTCAGACCACCAATCTTCTTGATCGCAATTATGTCTATGTTTACAGCGAGAATCACTTAAGGAATTACAAGGACGAGCTTTTATTTATTCAGGAAGCCGGTATAACAGACATGGACGCTCTTGCGGGGATTCTTTCCAGTTATGTATTAAGAGGTATGGTTAAGGGCTCTGTATGGTCAGAAGGCGTGGCGACCGGAGTTCTGTATCAGGTAGTTAAGAAGATGGACGAACTGATTAAGTTCTGGGGACAGGATAACAGATCCAGGACATAACGGCACAAGTAGCAGAGGATAACGGACTAATGGGAGAGAAATCCACCATCAAGAGAAAGTACATCCTTGATAAAGCCAGAGAAGTATTCGCTGAGAAAGGCTTCAAGAATGTCACAATGAAGGATATAGTAGATGCCTGCGATATAAGTCGTGGGGGTCTTTATCTCTATTTTTCCGGAACGGCAGAATTATTCCTTGCAGTACTTGCCGATGACGTTGCTGCTGATGATGAAGAGGCTGTTACAGCAGCTCTTTCCGGCAATGCATCTGCAGGTGATATGTTAGCTCTTTTTCTAAAAGAACAGAAAAAAGAGATCCTTAGGAAAAAGAACAATCTCATTGTCGCTACTTATGAATACTTTTCCGTTAATAAAGTATCGGCCAAGGACAATCCTCTTAAGAACCAATTTGATACAGCTGTACGAATAGTTGAGAAACTTATCGAAAATGGTGTTGAAAGTGGCGAATTCTATTGCGAGAACCCTCTTGGATGTGCTCGTAATCTTATGTACGTTGTGGAAGGTCTCAAGATCACTTCCAAGACGGTAGGTATTAATGAAGAAGCCATTGATAAAGAGCTTATGTATGTAT